>Ga0209596_1003546_pt1 | contig 12276 bp, 22 predicted proteins | sample M_130807_MF_Meta_FD_187314 | JGI IMG/M metagenome (GOLD analysis project Ga0209596, IMG submission 187314) | Freshwater microbial communities from Lake Montjoie, Canada to study carbon cycling - M_130807_MF_MetaG (SPAdes) (version 2) | ecosystem: Environmental > Aquatic > Freshwater > Lake... | reverse complement strand
AAGAGTTTGATACCAATAAAAAACGTTTTATTATCACATGGGCTCAAAATAACACACCAGTAAACACTGGATTACTTAAAAACATAGAGGCATACGCTGAATATATCAACGCATCAGTACATGTTATTGCTGGTAGATACAAAAACCCTACTAGTGTATGGAGTAATGAACAAGAAGAGAACGAATTCTGGGATGAAAAGGTATTAAAGTATCTGGATGCTAACCGTCATGACATACACAAGTACGTTAGTATCATGAGTGATATCAAAGTACAACCTACTGCGGTTAATCCAATGACTGGTATGAATGCTTTGAGTGGTATGAACTCATGTATCTTTGGTGCACCTAAAGTACAAATGGAAATGATTCCAGTACTTGATGGAAACGTACCTAAGATGATGGCTACTACTGGTTCAATTACAGAGAAGAACTATACTGATTCTAAATCTGGAAAAGTAGGTGATTTCCACCATACATTCGGATTCTGTATCGTTGAGATTAAAGATGATGAAGTGTTCTTTATCAGACAAGTAACTGCTGATGATAAGACTGGTGCATTTACAGATTTGTATTACAATGTATCAAAAGGTAAAGTTTCTAGAGTTGTTTCAATTGCAGCAGCTGTATTGGGTGATTTACACTTAGGACACCACGATGATGAAGTTCTAGATACAACTCTTAATGTATTGTTCAAAAATTTAAGACCATCAAACGTTGTGTTGCATGATGTATTTGACGGTCACTCTATTAGTCATCACGAATCAAAAGATGCTTTCCAGTTGTATCGTAGAGAACAAGACGGAACAAACTCTGTAAAACGTGAAGTTGAAAACATGTTGGAGTGGTTAAAGAAAGTTGAGAAATACAATGTAACTATTGTAAGAAGTAACCACGATGACTTTATTGATAGATGGCTTATCAACAATGATTGGAAGAAGAACATCAAAAATGCGTTGGAGTATATTGAATATTCACATGCAATATTGAGAGGTGATGCACCTAAAGGTATTATTCCTTATTTGATTGAGAAGAACTTTCCTAAGATGAGAACCTTGGATAGAAGTACATCATTCAAAGTTAAAGATTGGGAGTTGGGACAACATGGTGATGTTGGTGCTAACGGAAGTCGTGGGTCTTTGTTACAGTTCCGTAAGCTTAATACGAAGTGTGTAGTAGGACATTACCATTCACCTGGAAGAAAAGATGGTGGGTTGGCAGTAGGTACGTCTACAAAACTACGTGTAGGTTACAATATCGGACCAAGTTCATGGTTACAATCACATGTTATCATACATGATGATGGTAGAGCACAGCATATCAACTTCTTGAATGGAGAGTTTACAACGTTTAAATAACTTAAAATAGAAATAAAATGAAAGATTTATCAGTACAAGAAGAAGTTGAACCAAGAGTTCACGAAAGATTAGCGGATATGGGATTCGTTAAAGAATATTCAGATGACAGAAGTTGTTTTTGGTATACAATATCTAAAAAAGATTTACCATTCTTTCAAGAAATTGAAATAGGGTATGATGTTGAAAATGGTGATTTATATTTATATATGAATCTTTCAGATTCATCAGATGTAAATCAATCACTTCTAAACACATTTGATTTGGATTTAATTGAAATGTTTTTGGTTGATTGTAAGTTCATATACCATGACTAATATGACATTCAATATTGATTTCGATGGTACTTGTACCACACATGACTTTCCTAGAGTTGGAAAAGACATTGGTGCTGCAAGAGTATTAAAGAGATTGGTAAAAAACGGACACCAACTTATCTTGTTTACTATGAGAAATGATTCTGATGATGTACTCAATGAACATTTTGAAATAGTAACCAAGGGTGTTACTTATTTGACTGATGCTGTTAACTGGTTTAAAGAAAATGATATACCATTGTATGGGATTCAAACAAATCCAACACAGCATTTATGGACATCATCACCAAAAAGTTATGCTCAGTTTATGATTGATGATACAGCGTTGGGTTGTCCATTGATTTTTAATCCAGTGTATAGTAACCGACCATTTGTTGATTGGGCGAAGATAGAAGGAATATTAAAAGAAATGAAATTAATAAACGAAGATGTATAAAGTATCGATAGAACACCTAAAAGCATTCAAAGATGCTTTGGTTAAGTCAAATCAATTATTAAAAATGATTGGTGCGGAAGGAGAAACAGATGAGTTTGATGTTGTTATAGATGAGAATGAAAAACAAATAGAAATAATAACAAACAAATTTTATGTAAAATGAGTAAAATAATGGCAGCTGGAGTGTTTTTAGTAAATAAATCAAATAAATTATTGATTTGTCACCCAACACAACACCCATTAAATGTTTGGAGTATTCCAAAAGGTAAAGTAGAAGCGTTAGAAACGTTTGCTGATACTTGTATAAGAGAAACGTTTGAAGAAACTAACATAGATTTATCTGATTATAAAGATAAAATGATTATGTTGGACTCAGTAAACTATTCTCATAGAAAGAAAATGCTTATACCTTTTGTTTTGTTTGAGAATGATTGTGAGTATTTGGATTTATCATTGGTAATTATTCAATGTAATTCAAATGTTCCAGAAGAAAGAGGTGGTTTTCCAGAGATGGATGGTTATAAGTGGGTGACACTAGAAGAAGCTAAAGAATTATTACATGAAACGCAAGTAGCTTGTTTAGATAAAGTAAAACAATTATTTACAAGATAAAAATTAAGATTATGAAACTAGATTTACATGGATTTAAGCATGAGAATGTTTCAAATGAAGTCGATAGATTCATTTGGGAAGCCATGCAGAAAGAAATACCGCAAATAGAAATTGTTACTGGTAACTCTGAACAGATGAAGAACATTGTACGTGATTGCGTACATGACTATGGTTTTGTTTGCACCGAAGGTTTTATGAATTGGGGTTCAATTATTATAACTTTGGTTTAATGTGGTATGTATATATAGTAGAGTGTTCTGATGGAACTTTATATACTGGTATTACCACAGACGTAAATAAGCGTATTGGAACACATAATAAAGGTAAAGGAGCCAAGTACACGAAGACTCGTCTTCCAGTCGTTCTACGAGCTTCTTTTGATGGTTTTGATAAAAGCACAGCTGCTAAAGAAGAATACAGAATAAAACAACTAACAAGAAAAGAAAAAATAGAATTGATAAATGGCAATTGAAATACAAGCACCTAACGAGATACCAACTTTTCTGATTGAACGGTCCAAAATATTTTTGGGTGGTTCAATAGAAATGGGTAAAGCCATAGATTGGCAAAGAGATTTAATTGAAAGATTAAAAGATGAATTTATTATATTTTTGAATCCTAGACGTAGTGATTGGGATTCTTCATGGACTCAAGAAATAACAAACCCACAGTTCAAAGAACAAGTTGATTGGGAACTGAACGGATTGGAAACTGCTGACATAATTGTTATGGTATTTGACCCTAACACAATGTCACCAATATCTTTATTGGAGTTGGGATTGTATGCAAGTAGCAAAAAGATGGTAGTGATTTGTCCAGAAGGATTTTGGAGAAAAGGAAACGTAGATATCGTTTGTGAGAAATACAATATAAAACAAGTCAAAAATATTGATGAATTAGTTGAATACATTTATGAAAAAATTTAATAACAAAAACAAAAGAGAACACTCTATAAATGAAGAGATTAGAGAATACTCTGTTAGATTACCAGAAGGTATTGTAAAAACAAGTGAAGCATTGAGAATGGCTCAAGATGCTGAAATGGATTTGGTATGTATAAACGCTACCACAACACCACCTATTTGCAAAATAGTAAACTATGAAAAGTTTATCTACGAACAAAAGAAGAAGTTAAAGAACAAGGTGAAACCAGCTGAATTAAAAGAGATTAAGTTAGGACCAAATACTTCTGAGAATGATATCGAGTATCGTATTAAACACATCATTGAGTTTTTAGATAAAGGTCATAAAGTTAAACTTACAATGCAATTCAGAGGTCGTCAAATGAATCATATTGACATGGGACAAGAGTTGTTGTTAAAGATGATTTTGGCAGTTGAAGAACATGGAACAGCTGAAGCTTTACCCAAGTTGGAGGGTAAAAAAATGTTCGCCACATTGAAACCAAAACCTAAAAAATAAGGTTTACTATATCGAAAAAAATAACTATTGTTGTACATGGAGAAACTCGTACAACAATATTTGTTTGAATACTATTACATTGATACTAGCGAAATTGGTAATGATGGAATATACTATAAACTTAACCAAAACAAATGGAAATCACCACATAACTATAGTCTACTATTAAAAGAGATAAACACAGTATTTGGTATAGAAGAAGTACTAATCAAATTAATTATAAATGATTGGGCTGTTTTGGTAAAACCAGATGCTGATTTAGAATTCTATTGGACTACATTGGAAGACTTGATTGGTTTTCCAATAGCCCTAGCAGTAGCAGCACGAACTATGGGTACGGATATAGTTTCAGTAATGCCATTGAGTGCACCTAGAGGTGAGTTGATGTACATGGATTTCCAATATGATAACAATGAACCAAATTTTAATTTGGTAGATTGAAAAATAATACCTACATTTGCAAATATAATATGGAAATACAAATTTTTAAAACAAGAAAAAATAAACTTAGGAAACATCTAGAGTTTGTTTTACAAAGAATGGAACCAACTGAAACTGAGTTAGATTTCTTGATGTTAGCTTTTGATGAATATCAAAAAGATAATTTAGATTCGATAGAGAAACTAAAAAGAGAAAGACACTTTGAAACAAAAAGGATTAGCGGTGCATTGAAACAAACAATCAACGCACATGGTCCAATAACTAAACAGTTTATTGGGTCAGCAACAAAAAGAATACATGGAGCTCTTTTGAGCAACATAAAAGAAGAAAATTTTATAACAAGATTATTTAAAAAGATATGGGGAAAATAACAAAACTAGCAGTTAAAATTAAATAATATTTTTCGGAGTTTTTTCGGAGTTTTAATATATTTATTAGTATGGGACGTAAAAAAAAATATGATACAGAAGAAGAGCGATTAGAAGCTCAAAGACGTTGGAATATGGAATATTATGCTCGTAATAAAGATAAAATAAAAGAAAAAAACCTTAATAGATATTATGGAAAACGAGATAAAGACCAAGAAATGTAGTAAATGTCAAAACTTAAAATCTATAGATGAATTTGGTGTTGATACTAAAATTAAAGATGGATTGAAACGTTATTGTAAAGTTTGTAGAAAAAATGAATCTGATAAAGAAAAAGATAAAAAACGAAAACAAGATTGGTATTTAAAAAATAAAGAATTAACAATTAATAGGAGTTGTGCTCGTCAAATTGAAAAAAGAGTTGAACGCAATGAATATTTAAAAGAATATTATAAAAAGAACTCGCATATCTATAGTTGGAGAAGTTTAGTTTATCGCACTTTAAATGGTAAAATAAAAGAAGCTTCGACAATTGAATTATTAGGGTACGGGTACAAAGAATTAAAAGAACATATAACATCATTATTTACTGATGGGATGTCATGGGATAATTATGGTGAATGGCATATAGACCATATTAAACCATTAACATTATTTGATGACAATACGCCAATACATGTTGTAAACGCATTAAGTAATTTACAACCATTATGGTCTACTACAAGAGAAATAAATGGTGTTATTTATGAAGGTAATTTAAACAAATTAAATTTTTATTAAAATGGAAGAAATTAAAAAGATTACAAAGTTAGCGATTTGGGACTTTGACGGAACGTTGATTGATACACCTTTACCAGAATTTGGTAAGCAAGAATATAAAGAAAAGACTGGGGAAGACTGGCCACACGCTGGATGGTGGGGTCAAACAATGAGTTTAAACCATAAAATTTTTGATATGCCAACAGTACCAATGGTTATGTCAGCATACAAAAAAGAGAAACCTAATCCAGAAACTGGTATGATTATGTTAACTGGTAGGATGGTTAAATTGGGTGCTTATGTTAAATACATATTAGATGATAAGGGTTTAACGTTTGATGAATACCATTATAATAGAGGTGGTAGCACAGAAGTTGCTAAATTAAAAACACTTGAAGAATTATTATCTAGATACTCAGATGTACAAGTAGTTGAAATGTGGGATGATAGAGAGGAACACTTACCAATCTTCCAAGAATGGGGAGATAACAAAGTGAAAGAAGGAAGATTAAAATCTTTTAAACTTAATCATGTACCACAAGATAGGCATTGATAATCAACCCACTAACAAATAGTGGGTTTTTTTATTGGTATCACAAATAAATTATCGGTATATTTGTGATAATTAATAAAAGAGTTATGTTAAAAGAAGAATTAAAAAATACGTTGACTGAAATAATAAAAAAACAGAACGTTGATGGGTTGATTAGTTTTATGGAGAATAGTGGAGTAGAGTATCATATGGCAGATTTAAGAGGTCCATTGGCTATGGCTACATTCGAAGGTGTTTTTATAGATTTAAAACGAATAATGAGTAGAGCATTTATGGATGATACTCGATTGATATATTTCGTTATTCTACATGAAACAGCACACATAAAGCGAATGAAGAAGTTAGGTAAAAAAGAAATTCTAAGGAATTTATCTTTGGATGTGTTTGATGAATTTTTTGAACATGTTATAGGTGAAGAATTGATTGCTGATAGATACGGTTGTTATATTTATAAGAAATTGAATGATGAAGTATTTCCAAGTTATATGACTCAACAATTGGATATAAACATTAACAAAGAGAAATATAAACAAACTGCCAGAGGATTTTTTGGTAGAATACAAAATGACGAAAAAAAATACAAAGAATTGTTTGAACAATTCATAATTAAAAAATATTAAAATGATTAAAATAGGAGATATATTAGAGGGTAAAATTAGCATGAACGCAAGTGGTTCAGCGTATTTAGTTAGCCCAGACTTACCAAAAGATATTTATTTACATAAGTCTAAAACAAACAAAGCATTACACTTGGACATAGTTAAGGTTGAGATAATTCCTGGACAAGGGAGGTCAATCGAAGGTAAAGTAATAGAAATAATTGAACGATTCAGAACTGAATTTGTTGGGACAATTGAGATTAGCGAGAAGTTCGCATTCTTTATTCCAGATTCAAACAAGTTAGCAATCGATTTCTTTATTCCATTGAATAAATTAAACGGAGCAACACATGGACAAAAGGTTGTTGCACAATTGGCTGATTGGAAAGAAGATGCCAAAAACCCTAACGGTAAAATAATTAGAATAATCGGTGATGCTGGTGAACATGAAACAGAGATACATAGTATACTTGAAGAATATGGTTTACCTTATGATTTCCCAGAAGACGTAATCGCAGAAGCTGATGCTATCTCAACTGAAATCACTCAAGCAGAGATAGAAAAACGTAGAGATATGCGTGATGTACTTACATTTACTATTGACCCACATGATGCAAAAGACTTTGATGATGCGTTGAGTGTTGAATGGATAAACGGTGAGTTGTTTGTTGGTGTTCATATCGCTGACGTATCACATTACTTGCGACCAGAAACAGAATTAGATAGAGAAGCTTATGGTAGAGGAACTAGTGTTTATCTTGTAGATAGATGTGTACCTATGCTTCCAGAGAACTTATCTAACGGACTTTGTTCACTAAGACCTAACGAAGATAAGCTTTGCTTCTCAGTGGTGTTTAAAATTGACCACAATGGACATGTGTTGGATGAATGGTTCGGTAGAACTGTAATCAATTCTGATATGAGATTTACATATGAAGAAGCACAGAATATAATAGAACATGGAAATGTGTTAGGTATACCATATCTAGCAACATCAACACATGAAGAAGTTGCATATGCGTATCCTTTTCATCAACCAATCAAAACACTTGATAAGATTGCTAAGAAAATGCGTAAGGTACGTTTACAAAAAGGTTCTTTATCATTCGATAAACATGAAATCAAATTCAAATTGGATGATAATAACAAACCAGTTGATATTATATTCAAGGTTGGTAAGGATTCTAACAAACTTATTGAGGAATACATGCTGTTAGCTAACAAACATGTCGCTCAATATGTTAATAGTCGTCAGTTTCCAATGGTAAACAGAGCACACGAGAAACCTAACGAAGAAAAGTTAGAACAACTTAAAGACTTTATAATACAATTTGGTTATGATATCAAGATAAGTACACCAGAAGAAACAACTAGTACGTTGAATAAACTACTAATGGATGTTAGAGGTACCGCTGAAGAGGATATGATTAGTAATTTGGTTGTACGTACAATGCAAAAAGCTAACTACATGACCAAAAATATTGGTCACTATGGGTTAGGGTTCAAGAACTATGCTCACTTTACTAGTCCAATCAGACGTTATCCAGATGTAATCGTACATAGATTGTTAGGTATGTACTTAGATGGTACGTCTAAATCTTTGCCTAACATAGCAAAACTAGATGCTAAGTGTGGTCACTTGTCTGAAAGAGAGAAGAAAGCACAAAAAGCTGAGAGAGATAGTATCAAATACATGCAATGTATCTATATGTCTGATAAGATAGGTAAAATATTCAAGGGTATGGTTACATCGGTAACTGATTACGGTTTGTTTATTACTATGGAAGACAATGGTTGTGATGGTCTTGTAAGGTTAAGTGAAATCATCGGTGATACATACGTTGCTGATGCTGAAAATTATAGAGTCAAAGGGCATAACACTGGTAATATCATACGTTTAGGTGATATTGTTCATGTAGTTATTTCGTCAGTTGATATAGAGAAAAAGAACATAAACTTGAGTTTAATTAGTTTGTAAACTTTATTTTTTATAAAATAAGTTGTATATTTATTAAAAACAATATGACAGACGAAAAACTGATACTAAATTTTTTAGATAAAAACTATGATGTTAGAACGGATAGACAATCTTTTATCTTTTATGATAAAAGTAATGAGAAGACGTTTTCACCTAGAGATTTTAATTTACACTTTATAAAAATATTTGGTGATTTTAACATAGACAATGACAATACATCAACAACTATATTACAGAGTTGGTTCTCTTCTAAAAAGAGAATATTAACAAAAGTTTTATATGATATGTTTGATACTTTAGATAACGCTAAACGTAGTCAAAAGCAATTATCTGAAACATTAAAAAAATGTAACGAAAAACATAAAGATGAATATCATGAAGAATTCATAACATCTTTATTTTTAGATTATTATAAAGGTAAACACATAATACCTAAATTAGATAATCACATTAAATTGTTTAAATCTGAATTAGGTAGTAAAAGATTAATTGATGATTTCCAAGATGAATTTATTTTGGAACATCATCAATTAATTAATTTTGCAAAAGAATACTTAAACAACTGGTATTCAGAAACAGTTATAGGTGGTAAAATAAAAGATATGCTATCTCAACTAGTAATAACGTTAGGACCTAAAAATTGGGTCGTTACATGGATTGGTCATGGACCATTAAGTAAAGCAACATTGTTGAAGAACTTCTTAACTGAAAGTGAGTTTCATCACGAGTTTATTTTAAACATGTACGACAAATGGTATGAAGAAGCTGTAATTGAAGCTTCTGATAGGGTTATGAGAACTCCTTCACCAAACTGGAGACTAACGAACCAATAAATCAAAAAATATGATAAAAAATTTATTAGTAATTTTAATTACGTGTTCTAGCTTTGTTAGTAATAAAGCAAAACAAACACAAAACTGTACTGCCACATGGTATGACACAAAACCACATCCTATTGTTCATAGAGAACATTCAACAGCAACTATTAGTGGAAACTTAATAGAAAGATTAGGTATAAAAATAGGTAACAAACATAACGAAAAAAAAGGTACCTTTTTAATTGTAACCAATTTATTCAATAATAAAACAGATACTGTTGAAATAACAGATAAATGCGGTACTGGACCTAACCATATTGATTTAAGTAAAAAATCGTTTGGTAAATTAGCCAACCATAAGCAAGGTAAAATAAACGTAACAATCAAAAAATTAATATGAAACATTTCCTAATCGATATAGATGGAACTATATGTGATGATATCAAAAATGAAGAATCACATTTGTACATAATAGCACAACCGATTGAAGGTTCAATCGAACAAATAAATAAATGGTATGATGAAGGTCATACCATTACTTTTTTTACAGCACGTGAAGAAAAAGATAGAGCTATAACAGAATATTGGTTAGAGCAATATAAAGTTAAATACCAAGGACTAATAATGAATAAACCTAGATGTATCAACGATGATGATGAGTATGTTTGGATTGACAACAGATTAGTTAGAGGTGTTACTTACAAAGGTATCTGGGGTAACCTTAAAGAAGTGGTGAAAAAAATATTAACTTTCGGTGATTAAAATTTGTTTTATTGAAAGTTAATTCATACATTTGTAGAAACTAAATTATATTATATGAAAAAGTACACAGTTTCCATACAAGGATATGGTCATGAGATTACCATCGGTTCAGTAACCGATGAACAAAAAGAAATTCTTAATAACGAAGAAAAAGAATTGATTGATATTGCCAATGAAGATTTAGATGATTATGGTGGTTATCATGAAATTGATAATCAATATCATAGATGGGGAGCGGTTGACCGTTACACTATTACTATTGAAGATGAGGACGGTAATGTAGTCTTTGAAGTTAATGAAGATACTTTGTATGACCACGATACAGAAGAATTTGAGTTAGTTGAGTCTATAGATATATACGAAAAAATAAATCAAGATTTAGATTTATTGGTTTGTGTTGCACAAGAAAAAGGTAGTTTCTTCATGGGTGATTTTGAAGCTGAAGAGTTTGATTTAACTAAATTAAAAATAACTATTGATACAGATATTGTGGCTTGTGAGTATTCTTTTAGTGATACCGTATCTGGTGTTTTCTATGATGAAGAAGAAGTTGATAACTATGGTGGTGACACTAGCGGCAAATCATTTGATGTTTATAAAAATTTCTAATCAATGAATTTAACATTTATAAGCGATACACATAATAAACATAACCTTATCCCCACCGATTATTTACAAGGTGGGGATATACTTATACACTCTGGTGATGTTTCATCAAGGGGTGTGGAGTATGAAATAGATGCTTTCTTGAATTGGTATAGTAAATTACCATATACACATAAGATTCTTATAGCTGGGAACCACGATTTCTTCTTTGAGACAGCATCAAAACACATAGTTGCTGCTAAGATGGCAATGTATCCAGAGATTACATACCTAAATGATAGTGGAGTAGAGATAGAGGGTATAAAGATATGGGGTAGTCCAGTGCAACCATACTTCCATAATTGGGCTTTTAATCGCATTGGTGAAGCTATCAAAGAACATTGGGATAAGATACCTTTGGATACAAACATTCTTATAACACATGGTCCTATATTCGGTTATTTGGATATGACACTTGAAGGTGATAGAACTGGTTGTGAGTACTTGAGAGAGAAACTACCAACCTTTACTGATTTAAAGATACATGCATGTGGTCACATTCATGAGGCATATGGTTATCATGAGTTCATGGATGGTCAATTGTTTTTGAATGCTAGTGTGTTAAACAGACGATATGAGATGCAAAATAAACCAATAACTTTAGAATATGGAAATATTTCTTCGTTAGAATTTGGATATATAACAAAAAAGTAGTACATTTGTAAAAATATTAGAATTATGAAGTTAAAAGAACTAAAAAAGTTACCTAGTTTGATATTATTGAACTCTGAAGGTGACATATTAACAGCATATAAAAACGTTGACGAGTTTTATATGGTAGACGAACATAAAAAAACTATTGATGTTTTGGTTGAATCGGAAATTGTTGACTTTGTAAACGGTTATAGTAAGCTAACCAACTCAGAAGGTGAAGTATTTGACTACCCAACGTATAGTGAGGGTATGAGACCTAGCATTGAAAAGATAGAAATATTTATTTACGGAAAAAAACTATAAACATGACAAGTAGAGATTTTGCATTTTGGTTACAAGGCTTCTTTGAAGTAGCAAACCCAAGTACTATCGGTTCAAAAGAAACCGAATTAATTAAAAAACATTTAGCTTTGGTGTTCAAACATGAGATTGACCCAAGTATGGGTGATGAAAAACATCAAATTGAATTAAATACTATCCATACACCTAATAAATTTGGTGGTTATTTAAGACCACCTAATGAAGATGGGCTTATGCGTTGTTAAACTATGAGTAATCTA
>Ga0209596_1003535_pt1 | contig 12285 bp, 11 predicted proteins | sample M_130807_MF_Meta_FD_187314 | JGI IMG/M metagenome (GOLD analysis project Ga0209596, IMG submission 187314) | Freshwater microbial communities from Lake Montjoie, Canada to study carbon cycling - M_130807_MF_MetaG (SPAdes) (version 2) | ecosystem: Environmental > Aquatic > Freshwater > Lake... | reverse complement strand
TTGTGGTAATAAAATCGAAGACGAGCTGTTGCACTATTATTGAAGCTAACAGGTAATGCTATATTTGTGATAGAGGCGCTGTTTGCAACGTTGTTAGTTGCAATATAAGGAAGGTTGGTTCCGGTTAATTCAGTCCAGTTTATATTATCTGTACTAGCATAAACCCGTAAAGTACCAACCCTGTTCCCAGTAGAATTAAACACAGTAGCCGCATCAAAACTTAATGTTGATGCATTTACACTAGTAAAATTCATTAAGAAGTCGATACCGATTGAACTTGTATTATCCCCTGCTCCGGTAGTCAGTAATTGAATATTTCCTGTACCTTTTTGTACTCCCCCACTTGAACCAGTTAAAAATGTGGCTGTGCTTGAGGTTGTGCGGGTAGCACTCGGAATCGTACCTGTCGCACTGATTGCAACTGAACTCCAACGATTAGCACCAATACCAGCCGCAAAGGCGTTGGTCCAATTGGTGATATCAGCAAAGTTTTCAGTGTAGGAAAGTCCTGGCTGAGTAGCCATTGGGACCGGTGTTTGTCCCCACGCAGTGGTTGCCGAAAGGAAAAGTACAGCGATGAGAAACAGTTTCATAAAGAGATTTTTTTGATTCATACGATTTGATTTTAAGATGTTTAATTTCATAATAAAGTGCTTACTGATGACTATCTATGTTGAAATAATTTTATTGTTTGTATTAACCGACGATCCAGATTGAGTCAATACCGCTTGACTTTCAGGACGGCAAAGATAATTTGGTAAACTCATAATAAATTCCTTTTAAGTGAAATGGTATTAATTCGATAATTTAGGTGGATATCCTGCGGAAAAGCAAGCTTAAAGGCATATATTCCTCATAGAATGACAATTTTTGGAAGCAAGGACTGTAACAGATTCGCACGTTAATTGCACTTGATTGTTCGAAAAACAAACATAGTCCGTTTCTGCATCGCAAAAAGCACTATTTATTACACAGGGAAAATCTTGAGTAAACGAGGAAAATCTTGAGCAAACGAGAAAAGGATAAGTCGCACGCTTATTCGCCTTCCATAAAATCATCCAAATTGCGTCGTTGCTGCTTGGTAGGGCGACCAACTTTACTCAAACGTTTACCTGTGTAAAAACTGCTGGCTAATGGCTTGGTCGTTACGTTCTCATCTTCTGGGGTAAGGTCGATATAGTTTTTAATGGCCTCCGGATACGCCACACGCTGTGATATGATACCTGTGACCCGGATAATCATTTTCTTATCCTCATTCTTCACTTCATATTCCTCGTTCAACACCACCGCTTTGGCCGGCTTTACCGAATCGCCTTTCCATTTTACTTTACCTGAATCACAGGCTGTTGTGGCTAGCGAGCGTGTCTTGAACAGACGGATACTCCACAGATATTTATCCATGCGCACTTTTTCACTCATGATTCAAACCTGTTTTACGATGATCGATGAATTTAATTGCCTTGCGACTCCCTTCCGGAAATTGCATAGCGTGAATTTCAGCGGATGACAGATAATTAATTAGTGGCATCACCCTCAATTGCGATTGCAGAAAAGGTTTAATTTTTCGTTCACAGTCATCCACCACCAATGGCGTCGACACGTGCAATACGAGATCATCCATACCCATCTCATTCGATTTTACTTCAACCACATATTCTGTAATAAAGCTGCATTGATTCAGTAATTCAAAAATCGCAGGCGGGTATAAGGTGGTGCCTTTATACTTGATCATCTGATTCTTGCGACCCAGCACCGGACTAAGACGTCGGGTGGTTCGACCGCAGGCACAAGGTGCTTCATCGTAACAACAAATATCACCAGTGCGGTAACGAAGTAAGGGCATACCCTCGACACCTAATGTGGTTATACAGACTTCTCCATATTCACCTGCATCAAGCTGCTTGCCTTCTTCATCGATGATTTCAACTATGATTAATTCTGAATGGGCATGCCCACCGCGTCCATGCCAACATTCGGTAAATCCGGTCTGCATTTCGGTAGACGCATACGTCGAATACAACTTAACATGCCAATGTGCTTGTATATACTTGCCAAGGGCATTCATTTCGAAGGTTTCTGTTCGGATATTTTCGCCGATACAAAGCACTTTTTTTATTGGCAAGGCGGATAAATCGATGTTCTCTTTTTGCGCATATTCAATCAACTTGATCAGAAAGGACGGCACTGCCACCAACGCGGTGACTCCCAAGCGTTGCATCGTATCAAGTTGCATCGAAGGCAAACCCGGACCAGTGCGCACACCCGCTGCACCTGTCTTTTGCAGACCCAGATAATACGCGATCCCTGCCATAAATTGACGATCAAGTGTCAGCATAAACTGCACGACATCATCCTTATTGAGCTCCATCAACTCAAATGAAAGGTATTCATTATAGGCTAAACGATCGAGATCAAGTTGAGTGAGGGCGATACTCACCGGACTGCCAAGTGTTCCTGAAGTAGCGGTATATTCTACGATCGACGACTTTGGCACACACAGAAAATCATTGTTATACAATTGAATATCTTCCTTACTTGTTGTCGCAATATGTTCTAAATCCTTCAAGGACGTCAGAGAATCTGCGTCGAGATTTCGTTTCTGATAAAAAGGCGAATATTGCGTGAGGTATGCAACCAACTCCTTCAATTTCTTCAATTGAAATTGGGCTTGCCTTTCGGGCGACTCAAGTTCTATGTCGGGAATAAAAGCCATCTTACATTGTAGTAGTTTCGATGATGACATAAGCGATTGCGTGCGTATCAGTATGCGAAATACTCACATGAATATGCTCATAGTTTTTTTCTAGAAATTCTTCTTTGGCTTTACCTACCAAATTCACTTGAGGCTTGCCATCTTCATTATTCAGCGTTTCGATTTCATGCAATCGGTGATTACCGATAAATTTTACACCATAGGCTTTGAGATACGCTTCCTTCACAGCCCAACGTGCCGCATAATGGATAAAAGGTTTCTTTTGTTTATCACAATAGGCAATCTCAGTGGCTGAATAGACATGCTCTTTGAAAGAGGCATTCGTCGAAATTTTTGTTTCGATACGATGCACATCAACGATGTCGGTTCCTATTCCTGCTATCATGTGAGAGTTCATTCTTGTCGGACAAAGATATTTACCTCGATCTATTTATCCGCTTTATTTTTTCGGCTATAGTTTCTCGTTCACCTTCGGTGGCAATCTCAAGTGTCAAGGCCTTTTTATACGCAAGTAAGGCGCTGTCCTTTTTACCTTCTTTGGCATACTCATCTCCGGCAATTCGATATGCATCATAATACATAGGATTAATTCGTATGATTTCTAATGCATCAATGGAACCTTTGTGTTTCAATTCGTTTTCGAGATACAAATAACGTTGCACGTTCTTGAATACAGACGTTTGCATGAAGGTATCCTCCTTGATCTCAAGCGCTGCTTCATCATTATCTTGTTGCATCAAGCGCAAATCGAGATTAAACATCTTGTTCAGGTCATAACATATATAACGACCTTCTTGCCAAGGCGAAGTGCTTACCCATACCAACAATTTCTTCGGTTCAAAAATTACCGAATGATGCGCGACAAACTGATTCAGGGCTTTTTCATTTGTGAGTCCAATATCGGTATTATGCAGTCCCATATGATCGCGAAGTATTTCGGCTGTTCGTTCGGGTGAGTTCTTGTCGGTCGCGTCCATCAGTTCCTTCAGTCGTTCATAGCGGTACACTGACGCGCTGTTTTTCATTTGCTCTTGATTCAAGTCCTGCTTACCCAGTAAGGTTCCTTGATAATGGTTCGTGCATTGAATAGAGCTAGTGCCGGATTCATAGACATCCAAATCGGTCGGCGTCTTCTCAATCACCACGGCTTTATTGTCGCTAGCCGAACTCACCAGAAAACTTTCACTCACAAACATCTTTCTTTTTTTAGCGATCGCAACAGCCTCATTGATGTTGGATGCATATTGCAATATTTCTCTCGCTACCAACGACACCGGTGTCGCCGCGCCATACGGTATCGATGATTTATTCGCATTGATCGTTACTGTCAAACCTTTGACATTCATTCCGCTTACAACACCTGTGAATCCACCCCATGTCACCGACATAAACTTATATCCTTTTGTTGGGTTGTAAAATGCGACGATTTTATTCTTGGCAAATTCGTCACCCACATAAAAATCAAAATTTCGACCTACAATAAGTTGACTGTCTTTCGACTTTTCATTCCAAGTGGCAAAAGAGGTGCAACCCACCAACATCATATTGGCGAGTGCGTGACCAATGTCATGAGCCGCATGATAATTGAGTTGCCTCGAGTAGTTGCTTCCAATCCAATTAAATTTCGCTGACGCTGATAAGGACACGCCATAAATCTCATCCTGATATTCCTGAATCACATAATCTGCCAAATCACGATTCATGAAACCAACCACATACTTTAGAAACTTGAGGTATTTCGTTGAAGGAATCATACGTTGAATCTCATTTGTAAAGGCTTGCTCTTGAAACTGCACCAACTCCTTGCCCAATTTACCGAAGGCCACACCTCGTTCAAAGCCATCGCCTTGCAGATACATTTCATATAATCCTGCACGATTCTGACGAAGCCAACTAGTATGAAACGTATGAAGATTCGAATCGACATCTGTCCTTGATTCACTAGCCAAATGCTGATCCTTGATCTCGGGTGGTTTGGCATCGCTGATGGCGTAGACATAAATTCCGAAGCCTGCTAGCAAGAGCAAAATCAAACTGATAAACCACAATAACCCCTTGAATATTTGTTTCAGTATACGCATTGCGACAAAGATAATGAATTAGGAATGTGGGAGCAGGGTTAGAAATTAAAAGTATCAGGTCTACTTTATATACACGACAAATAACGAATCATCTCTACGCACACAAATGAATCTCCTAACCTTATTGACGTAGTCATGCCAGCCTCTTAAAAGAATGCCACTCGTCATCTAAACGCAACCCGCGCTTTGTTAGAAGAAGCGCTTTTTGTTGACCACAATTCGTTTCGATTTCTTATTGGGCCTTGTTGATTTTAGTCACAAGATAATCGAGTCCGACAAAATCGGCGGCACTCAACACACCGGTAATAGACACTCCCAAAACACCATGCAGGTTGATATTTTGTCCGGTCAGATAAAGATTAGGAATCTTAGTGCGTGTGCCAAGAGTTGTTTCAGTAGGCGTGCGCACATCTTTCTGTATGCCATACATACTTCCTTGCGGCGTATTGAGGTAATCGCGATATGTCAGTGGCGTTACAGCATCAATTGCTTTTACGGCATCCTTCATACCGGGTATGCATTGCTCCACCGCATTTATTATATGATTGATATGTTGATGCTTGAACAACTGATAGTCCTCCTCACGTTCCGATCGATTGGACGTAGTGTGAAACGTATCATTCCATGCTGCTGTGGCCGCAGCGTTGAGGTAAGTGAGCACAGAAATAGAAGTCGCAAATGTCGGGTGATGCTTGTCTTCTGTAAAAAAGATTCCGAAGGATGTCTGTCCATCGCTGATTTCGTCATGCGCATCTTTCCAAGCATCGTCGGTTGTGTGAAAATAAATATTATGATTGACAAAAGGAATCTGTTTTTCCTTAAGAGAAATATTGACAACAAAACACGACTTGGTATTTTTAAGTGCCTCAAATCGTCGACGCGCTATTGGGCGTATCATAGTTGATTCGAGCATACGAAAGGTCGTTTGCGGATGCAGGTTCGAAATGAAATGAGCGGCATAATATCGTTCACCACAATTGTCTTCGGCATAGTGTAAAACCCCATCTTTTTCGATGAGTTGTTGGACCTCCACATTGCGCAGTACCGCACCGCCGTGTTGCAGTATGGTATCGCGGAGCAACTTCGCAATTTGCGCACTTCCATCGCGGCATTTGTAACTACTTTCGATATAGCTATTTTCAATTAGGGTATGCAAATAAAAAGGAGTATGTTCATAGTGACCACCATACAAGAGATTATTGCCGGTGAGTACTTGCTTGAGTTGTTCGTTCGTTGTGATGCTATCAAGTTTTTGTTTCAATCCAACGGATGTAACGGTCTTCTTCTCTTCGGCACTTCCGATACGAAGATTATACAGGGGAAAATGTTCGCACACATGTCGCATCTCGCCGACATACGCACGGATCGCATTATGCTCCTTTGGAAATGATGCGGAAAGTGTATCGATGAAGTGTTCGTGCCCCTGCGCCATACGAAATGTTTGCTGACCAAAACGAATCTCATCGAAGCAATCTATATCGAGACGGATAAGAGACAACGTATCGATGATGCCGAGATAGTTGAAAATGCTGTAAAGGGTTTGTCCCTTGTGGAGGCTTCCAATATAATGCACAGCCGATTCAAAAAGTTTCCCATCAAAACCGAACGATTGCAGACACCCCCCAATTTGTTTATTTTTTTCAAGCACACACACCTTATACCCTTCTTTAGACAGCAAGGCCGCGCTAATCAGGCCGCCTAATCCGGCCCCTATAATGACAATATCGTAGCGATTTTCTTGCATGCTTATGTGAAATGCTAAATTTAGTTTAAACTATTCCCAATTTACAAATACGACTCTTTAAATTTTGCATTTCCTACTTTATTGTTTTACTTTTATAATAGCTCTTACACATTTTATTTATTCACAGAAAAAAAATCGAACAATGAACGTACAAATTAGAACGCATCGTTTTGATGCCGACAGAAAGCTCTTAGATCATGTTAACGAGAAAGTGGTGAAATTGCAAACCTATCATGATAATATCGTAGACGTGGAAGTATACTTGAAGGTTGATAACGTTGTTCATCAGATAAAAGATAAAATTGCCGAGATTAAGGTTCATGTACCAAAACACACTTTTTTTGTCAAGCACGAATCAAAACTCTTCGAAGAATCCTTCGACCTAGCCATGAAAGCCGTGATTGATCAAATAAAAAGTTACAAAGACAAACAAATAGAAACTCATTAAGTTGAAAAATGCCTCGCAACATTGCGGGGCATTTTTATTTTGATACTTTTACACCGATGATACGATTTCCGAATTGCAAAATCAATCTTGGCCTGTCGATTACCCGCAAACGGGAAGACGACTATCACGAACTGGACACGGTTTTTTATCCGATACCACTTTGCGATGCCCTCGAATTTATTGAAAGTGACAAACTGATTTTCGACAGCACCGGTCTGACTATCCCCGGCGACGCAAAAAACAATATCGTATTGAAAGCGTATCATGCATTGAAGCGAGATTTTCCAACACTACCGAATCTGCATATTCATCTGCACAAACATATTCCTACAGGTGGTGGACTCGGCGGTGGATCAAGCGATGCCGCCTTCATGCTGATGATGATGAATGAGGCATTCAATCTCAATCTGAACACAGCGTTTCAACTCGCATCCTATGCATTAGCACTCGGAAGTGATTGCCCTTTCTTTCTTCATAACGAACCTTGTTATGCAATAGGTCGTGGTGAACAATTATCACCCATGCCGCTTGATTTATCTGCCTATAGTTTCATGTTGGTTTTACCCGGTATTCATATTCCTACAGGTTGGGCCTTTACACAACTTACACCGGCTATGCCATTGAAAAGCACAACTCAAATAGTGCAACAACCCATCACAACCTGGAAAGATGAATTGAAAAATGATTTTGAGGAAGGGATATTCAAGACTCATCCTATATTAAAAAAAATAAAAGACGATCTGTATCATGCAGGTGCCGTCTATGCTTCGATGAGCGGAAGCGGCAGCACAATGTATGCGATCATCGAAAAATCATCGCTAAATAACGTGAAGAAAACGATCAAAGAAAAGAAGTTGTTTGAAGGGATGGACCTGTATTATGTGTAGAGACAAACTACTTACAACAGCAACCATTTCAGCTATATTTTCTATCTCTACCAGCTTTTTAATGCAATGCAATACCATCAACAAGTTGAAACACTTTCCATATGTGGATAAGCTATAATAACTCTGTAGTGTTCCTATTTCAATTTGTTTATATTTACATGAACTAAAAAACAAAACAATGTCTACTGATTTAGCAATTCGTGCATATTGCATGAAAACAAAGGAAAAAAATGTATTGATGCAGGATGCTGTAGTAACCAAAACTGCCCGTGGTGGTTATATGGCTCAAGGCACTGATGGCAAAGGTAACAAGATGACCACTATGCTCAGTGAAGCAAACGCCCTAGGCGCTGTGAAAGCTGGTTTGGCAAAAATGGGCTAATCCCTTTTAAATTCTCCACAACAAATCATCCCGAACGATATTCCGGGATGATTTGTTGTTTATAGACGTTCTGTAAACATTGATCCTTATTCGTTAAGACCTCCTTTGCTTTCCTGCCTGATTATAATCAAGGAAAAAGATAACTCGAGCTGACAGTTCAAACGCGTGTGGTATTTTAATAAACTGATAGGCATTGTTGAAATATGAATTGCCCGTCTTTTCATTTAACAGATAGGCATCATTCAGCCACTGCTTATAGCTCACTACCACCCTGCTTCCAGGTCTGAATATCCAATTAAAAAACACATCCACATTCTGTAGATTATAGTTTTCATCGTGGCCTTTTTCAAACGCAACAGGCTGATGCCGCCATTCACCTTGATCATCAACGGTATAAAAAGCCCTATACGTAATGAACGAATTATAATGACGGAAACGTGCCGTGAAATTCGTATTCGGACTCAAATTAAGTTTCATACTAATCTCGCCTGCGTATTCTCTAACATCACGTTGACCCAGTACGGGTTGATAATTGATCTTGTCATAAAAGGCATAACCGATATTCTTATTATCCCTCGTCATCTCGCCATTGATTGAAATATCTAGCTTAGGAGAGAAACGATAACGAAATCCCTGATTAAGATAGGTGTATCCGGTATGTTGTTCATTGGCAAATCCATAACCTCCGTTGAATGACCAAAATAATTTACGACGACTGTCTGAACTTCCGTCAATGGAATGATACCAATATGCATATTGTTTTAGTCTCTTGCCAAAAATACGCAACTGATAAAAATCAATAGGCGCTATAGGTTTGGTTTCAGTTGAATAGGTCACATCAACAAAATTTTTAAATAATATAAAGTAACTAGCATTCAACTGATACGATTTAAAGACAAAAGGAACCATGTTTTCTGATGTCGTCTGGCTCAAATTAATTCGATAAAATTGCAGATGTTTTGACGCAGGTTTGTTTTCGCTATAATTCAATGACAACGAAGCATTTGAATTATTGTAGTCGAATTGTATCCCCATATCGCTCTTATCAAATTTTGGCGATTGTCTGTCGACACTGGCACTAAATGTAAACTTGCCACTTGTTTTGGCAACAACTATCCCTAATGCTGTTCCGATATTCGATTGCGATGTTTTGATCATACTTACTTTCGAAAAAAGCCGCAGCGAATAGGATTCCTTCTTGTTAAATTTAGTAAGCATAAACGAACTGACATTCGCATATTTCGCCGAATCGTTTCGCAACACACACGTATTCGTAAAATTAAAACTCGATTGACCCTGTAACGCTTTATCGAGTACAAGGACATTATAATTTGTCAAAGGCTCTGTCTCTATTTTAAATTCCTGCCCTGTTGCCTTGTCCTTAATTCTTGCATTCATTGGTGCGCCAATCGCATTGAATAGACCGATACCAAGTTTATTATTGGTTCGACCAGAAATCTTAAACCCATTGTACAACGTGGTCACATTTGGATTTTTCTCAATGATATATTGATCATGATCGCCATAATCAGCTTGTACTTTATTGTAATCTCTTGGTTTGCCACCAACTCTTCGCGAATAAAATAAACCTGCTTTATTAAACAAATCAGTTCCTTCGGTAAAGAAAGGACGGTTCTCATTGAGCTGCTGTTCGAACGGCGATAAATTTCGGATTAGATTATCCGATATGACTTGTGAAAAATCAGGAATCAATGTGACATCCAATGTAAATGATTCATTGAGACCATACTTCACATCGAGTCCGCCGCTGCGTAACCATCGTTTCGTCGTGACGTTTGATTCTTCCTGTTGAAGAAATCCGGTTGACACATACGGGAATAAAAACAATCGAATAGGCGGATTAATTTGCTTCAACCCGCTGAGCATGCCCGTTTGCGCTAGGAAGCCTTGCTTCTGCACATTAATTTTATTCCAATAACTACTTTCATTTACTTTGCGCACACTGCGATTAAAATTAATACCCCAGTTCATTTCATCTTGTTTAGAAAATCGCAACGCACTAAACGGAATTTCTATTTCAGCACGCCAACAGTCTTCACTGATACTCACCTTAGACGTCCAAACAGCATCCCAACTGCCATCGCCATATTCAGAGCCGCCACTTAGCCGTTCATCTTGTTGAACACCGGCACTTGAAATGCGAAACACAAAACCATTTTGATGATCGTCATAGGTATCAAGGTAGATGGAGAAGATATCACAATTCGGATTGATTAGCATATCCCTCGCTGTCAACTGTCGTGATGAAATGGATCTAGGCTGATACAGGGTAGCTGCTATAAAAACAGACGAATTGGTATAACACATTCGAACATCAGTATTATACGCAGAAGCTTGGTCTGGATGCGGAACAGTTTGTGTAAAATCATTGATCACACTGCATTGTTTCCACACCTCGTCTGAAAGATCGCCGTCAATAGTAGGCGCCACAGCCACCGCTTGTATACGACAAACTCGCCGAGTCTGTGACCGTGTAACATGTGTAATAAAAAGCAAAATCAGCAGATAACAAAAAGACCTCATAATTGACATGGTATAAAAAAAGAATAATTAAAATACAAACGAATATGATCATACCATTTATTTCATAGGATATATGGTCGTATTAATGTATAAAAACAGGTGCTATTTTCTACTAGGAAGAATGTGAAATTTAGTAATCGCTTTTCATCCTGTCCCAAAGTTCTGGAATACGTTTAACCCATACCAGCTCTTCCATTTTATCTTTGGCATCTTGTACCGGAATACCGAACCAAACTTTACCACCGGGAAGCGATTTACCTACACCGCTTTTAGCAAGTACAACTGTATTGCTTTCAATCACAAGATCTTTCGACACACCAACCTGACCGTAAAGAAGTACGTTATCACCAATAGTTACTTTTCCTGCCACACCAACTTGCGCAGCAAAGAGACAATTTTTTCCGATGATAGTACCGTGTCCAATATGAATAAAGTTATCCAACTTAGTTCCCTTTCCTACAATCGTGATGCCACTGACGCCGCGGTCAATAGTGCAACAAGCACCTATTTCTACGTCATCTTCGATAATAGTAGTGCCGCAACTTTCAAGTTTCAAATATCGCAATTCAGCGTTCTCTCGTTTGTTGAAATAGAAGGCATCACCTCCGATAACAGAATTCGCTTGAATGTTTACGTTATTACCAATCGTCGTGCCGTCATAAATAACAACACCTGGATGAATCACACAATTCGTACCGATTTTACAATGATTCCCAACAAATACACCTGGTTGAATCACGGTGCCTTCTCCAATGACAGCTGTTTCGCTGATCATTGATGTTGCAGGTTCAAACGGGCAAAAATGTTTAACCAGTTTGACATACGCACTTGCCGGATCTTTTGTAATCAATAACGCTTTACCTTCAGGACACTCAACCACCTTATTCATAATAATAACTGTGGCTTCGCTCGTAAGCAGACGGGAATAATATTTTTCGATATCCACAAATGAAATATCGCCAGGTGTAATCTTATGTACTTCGTTGATTCCATCGGCTTCAATAGCGCCATCACCAATTAATTCGGCACCAACAAACTTGGCTATCCAATTTGCATTCACCGGGGCTTTTAATTTCATAATATTCTGTTGTTAAATAAGGTTTGCATTGATTTCTTAATCTGCTCGAAACAGCTAACGCAATTTTAAATAAAAGTAAAGATAAAAACAATACACTTAACAAGATTGTATTTTTTTTTAAACAGACAGGATGATGTCAAATTGGAACAATTATTTTTTACTAATCTTGAAGATCTTGCATCATGAAAAAAAAATGGATTTGAATGCGGATGCATTCACGGATAACGCATTCTACTATTAACATTAAGTGAATAACTTTTCAGTCGAAAAATTTTTATCAACAAAAAAAACATACTATACTTGTGAAGGTTAAATCGCTTACTAACCCATAAATTCAAAAAACCCGATTGATTATTTCTATCGGGTTTGTTTTTTTTAGAATGAAACCCTTTATCCAAAGGCATTTCA
>Ga0209596_1003534_pt1 | contig 12287 bp, 10 predicted proteins | sample M_130807_MF_Meta_FD_187314 | JGI IMG/M metagenome (GOLD analysis project Ga0209596, IMG submission 187314) | Freshwater microbial communities from Lake Montjoie, Canada to study carbon cycling - M_130807_MF_MetaG (SPAdes) (version 2) | ecosystem: Environmental > Aquatic > Freshwater > Lake... | reverse complement strand
TGAAAGTCGCGAAAGCGAGCAACAGCCCCGTCAGGAAGAGCCAGAAGAGCAGCTTCTTGTCGTAGATTAAATGCATGAACCAAAGAATGACCGCGAAGAATTTTCCGGCGGACATCAGGCTCAGCACCGTCAAGACCGCCAGCGGCGGAATCGGCAGAAAGATCAGGACGATTTCGGCGCCCGTGATGGCCGCCAGCCAGAGGGCCAGCGTGATGAAGTGGTGATAACGACGAACTTCTTCGGCGAGAAAGTCTTTAGAGGGAGCGGCTTCGGACATGTGCGTAGGAAAGAGGGTTTATTTGGTGAGCGTAGGCAGTCCGCTGCCCCAGATGCCGCTGGGCCCGAGGTATTCGACCAGGTAGACGAGGGTGAAGATGATGATCCAAACGATGTCGACGAAGTGCCAGTAGAGACCCGCGACTTCTACATCGAGCGCCCCCATATGGCCGCCCAGTTTGCCGGAGAAGCTATAGAAGTAGAGCAGGACGAGCCAGAGTACGCCGATGGCTACGTGGGTCCCGTGAGTACCCGTGAGGACGTAGAAGGTCGAGCCCAGGACGCTATTCTGGATGGTCAGGCCTTCGTGGTAGAAGTGCGTGAACTCAAATACCTGACAGCCTAAAAAGATTAGCCCGAAGAAAATCACCCCGAGGACATTACGGCGGAACGATTTGATTTCCCCTTTGTGCATCGCAGAAACCGCCAGCGCCATCAGGAACGACGACATCAGCAGGATGAACGTCGAAAAAGATGTCAGTTCGATATTGAAGAGATTCTGGATGAAGTGCTGATGGCCCTCGGCGTCGGTGAAGCCGGTCGGGTAGAGCTTGCGATAGAGCAGGTGCGTCGAGATCAGTGTTCCGAAGAACATGCAATCGGAAGCCAAGAAAAGCCACATGATGAGCTTCTTATGGTCGATTCCGGTGGAAGTAGGCGCGTCATGCGCGTCAGCAGCTTGCGACATAAATTCAGGTTAAGAAAGTTGGGAGAGAGGGCTAAATCAGTGGGCGGAGGTCGTGGCCGCCGGAGCCGGCTGACCTGATGAGCTTGGGGCTACGGGAGTCTTGAGCATGTAGCCGCCGGGGCCCTCGAGCGCCCAAAGCCAGATACCGACGAAGAGAACGGTGAGCCCAGTGATGACGATCCAGCCCGCATGCGGGACGTGCATTGACATCATCGGCATCCCCAGCCCGATGAACAAGAACCCGGCGCCGGCTAGGAGCGGCATCCAAGATTGGCTGGGCATGTGGACGCCGGCGTTGCCGCCGTCATTTTCAAAACCAATACGACGTCCGCCATGCTTGTCCTCAAAGTAAGCATCGCGCGCGGCGATGATGGGGCTTTGAGCGAAATTATATTCCGGCACCGGCGATGGCAGCGACCATTCCATCGTACGGCCACCCCACGGATCGCTGGCGCACTTCTTCCCTTTGAACGCCGTCCAGACCAGATTCATGAAGGCGAGGAAAACGCCGGCCCCCAGGATATAGGCGCCGATGGTGGCGACATAATTCCAGGACTCCCAGCCGTTGCCGGCGTGGTAGGTATGCGTCCGACGAGGCATCCCGGCCAGACCGAGATAGTGCATCGGCCCGAACGCCATGTTAAAGCCGAGAATCACCAGGCCGGAAGCCAAGTAGGCGAGCGGGGCGTTCGGCATCCGTCCGAAAATCTTGGGGAACCAGAAGTAGAGCCCGGCCATCAAGCCGAGCAATACGCCACCGAGCAGCACGTAGTGGAAGTGCGCGATAACGAAATAGCTGTCCTGTTGTTGCGAATCGGCGGGAGCGGAAGAGTGCATGACACCGGAGAAACCGCCGCACATGAACATCCAGATAAAACCGAGTGCCAAGACCATCGGCGGCGTGAAACGGATTCGTCCACCCCAGAGGGTGCCGATCCAATTGAAGATCTTCACGCCCGTGGGCACGGCGATGGCCATGGTCAGCAGCGCAAAGGCCGCCGTGGGTACCGGACCCAGACCCGTGGTGAACATGTGGTGACTCCAGACGGCGAAACCGAGGAAGCCAATCACGGCGCCAGAAAATACAATGATCGGGTAACCGAAGAGCGCCTTGCCCGAGAACGTCGGAAGGATTTCCGAAACAATTCCCATCGCGGGCAAGACCAAGATGTAAACTTCGGGGTGACCGAAGATCCAGAAGAGGTGCTGCCAAAGGACTGGCTGACCGCCCGCCGAAGGGTTAAAGAAGTTAGCTCCGAATTGGCGGTCGAACATCAGTTCGATCAGCGCGACGGTGATCGCCGGGAAGGCCAGGATGATCAGGAACGAGGTGACCAGCGTCATCCATGTGAAGACCGGTAGACGCATCATCGTCATGCCCTTCGCGCGCATGTTGATGATCGTACAGATGAAGTTAAACGAAGCGGCCAAAGACGCGATTCCCAGCACCTGGATGCCGATGATCCAAAAATCCGTGCCGACTCCCGTAAAACGAGGAGCCTGCAGAGAGGCATCCGCCTGGCCGAACGTACCTGAGAGCGGAGCGTAGCTGAACCAACCGTTGGCTGGCGCGAAATCGGTATAGACTAAGGCCTTATGCCAGTCGAAAGAATTGAACCATCCGGCGAGGTGCCCGAACTCGAAGAGCCAGCTGGCGTTTAACACGAAGGCCCCGAAGACGAAAGTCCAGAGCGAGAAAGCGTTCAGCCGAGGGAAGGCCACGTCGCGCGCCCCGATTTGCAGCGGGACGAGGAAGTTAAAGAACGCTGCCGACAAAGGCATGACGCCTAAGAAAATCATCGTGGTACCATGCATGGTGAACAGCTGGTTATACATCCGAGCGGTCACGAAATCGTTATCAGGCCGAATCAGCTGCGTACGAATCATTAGCGCTTCCACGCCGCCGATCAAGAAGTACATCATGGCGAAGGCGCCGTAGAGTACGCCGATTTTCTTGTGGTCAACGGTGGTCAACCAATCCCTCCAGCCGGTGGTACGGTCCGGACGGATGAGGCCGAGGTCGCTGCGCTCGGGAGCGAGGTCTAACTTGGAGGCAACCGGGGCGTGATGAGTGTCGTGGGACATTTTCGGAAAGTTCGGGTTTTACTTTAACGTGAGAAGGTATTCGGCGAGACAATCGAGTTCGTCGGCGGTGAAGGACTGATGGGTTTCGGTGAGACTCACGACGTTGAACATCTTGTAGTAGTGCATCCGGTTGCCGGGTTTGACATCCTTGGTCGGCTTGCCATCCGCGCCGGTGGAAACACCCGAGGAGCCGATCCACTTGATGAGATTGGCCTTGAGAGTGGCGCGGTCGACCTCGACGGACTGCTCGGTGTTCTTCGTCAACAGCTCCTTGGCCAACTGGGCCTTGGGATCGCGGTTGTCGAGCCAAGCGCCCGCGAGCGATTTGCGTGAAGCGATGTGGGTAAGGTCGGGGGCAAAAGCGCCGGCACCGTAGTGTCCGCTGATATTGTGACACATCGCACAAGTTTTGGCGCCAAAGAGTTCCTTGCCTTTTTCAGCCTTGGTATTCGGCGCTACTGGTGCGGCATCCGACTTCTGGCGCTGGACCCATTTGGCGAATTCCTCTGGCTCCACGACCTCGCAGCGGAACAACATGTAAGCGTGGGAATCGCCACAGAACTCTGCACATTGTCCGTAATAGTGACCGACTTCGTTGCCCTGAATCCACATGTGGTTCTTGCGTCCGGGCATTAGGTCGACCTTACCGGCGATCTTGGGAATCCAGAAAGAATGGATGACGTCCTCCGAACGTAAATTGATACGCACCGCTTTGCCGCGGGGAATCACCATCTCATTAGGGACGGAATGCTTGGCGTCGTTGGTGAGGCCCAGCTGAGGGTATTCGAATCGGAACCACCATTGCTTACCGATGACGTCGATTTCCAAGACCTGCTCTTCCAGGGCCTTAGCATAAACTTCCTTGCCTGCATTCAAACGAGGATACCAAGCCGAAAGTTTGGAGGTCGGGACGGATTCAGCCGGAACATCATCCGTATACCAAATGGCGCTCAACGTCGGGACAGCGATGAACACCAAGGCCCCGATGGAGGCGCTAATCAGTCCGATCTCAATCAACGGGTTGCCGTGACCTTCTTCGATAATCGGCGCCTTATCGTCGTCGCCCGGACGGGAACGGAAACGGATGACCGCGTAGACCATCATTCCACCGACAAGGGCAAAAAGGACCAAGACCAGCCAAACGGTGTCCATGAAAACATCATACTGCACTTGGGCGACGGGACCCTTGGGGTCTAAGGTCGATTTGCGTACCATGTAGTCCGCCTTGGAGCAGCCAGCAATAAGCAGGGCAAGAAAAGGGGCGGCAAAAAGGCCTGCCCGACTAAAAAAGCGTGAAAACATAATGGTGGTATTCGGACGAGTGTAACTTTGTAAAAAGGATGTCATTTGCAAGCCCCCCTTAGACATCGGGATACTTCCGGTCTCTGTTCCGATTTAGTAGAATCTTATTTAGGCAAAATTTTATACAAACTACTTATATTCAACATTTTATGATTTTTATTCCTCTATCATTTACGCTAATATACTGCCCACCGCCCTCTTCTACCCCAAATCCTCCCTTGATGGTTGCTCCCCGGCCAGCCCCCCTTAACCCCCTACTATATGTCCTGGAGTAGCCCACATGACAGAGCATTGCCCGACTGGAGAGCCCGCACGCTTGTCATGGGGATCGTCAACGTCACCCCAGATTCCTTCTCAGACGCCGGCCTTGCCTTTTCCGCTCAAGACGCCTTGCGACAGGCTGAAAAATTAGTGGCGGAAGGCGCCGATATCCTCGACCTCGGCGCCGAATCCTCTCGGCCTGGGGCCGTGCCCATCGATACGGCCACCGAACTTTCACGCCTACTGCCTGCCCTGAATTTGATTCGGCAACGCTTCCCGCAAATCCCCCTTTCCATCGATACCTACAAGGCTGACGTCGCCCGAGCCTGCCTCGAAGCGGGCGCGGATATTATCAATGATATTGAAGGGGCGCGCCATGAAGCCGACGCGAAGGGCTCCCCCATGGCGCGGATCTGTGCCGAATGGCGCTGCCCCCTTATCCTGATGCACCGCCAGGCGCTGCCCGCAGGCGAGGGCTTCTGGCCTGAATTAATTACCGACCTCAAACAGTCGCTCGCACTCGCCAGGCAAGCCGGCATCCCACCCCAACAGCTCTGGCTCGATCCGGGATTTGGCTTTGGTAAATCGCCGACGCAAAATCTCCTCTTAGTTCGTAACTTAGAAAAAATCGCCGCCCTGGGCTTTCCCGTCCTGCTCGGCACGAGCCGCAAATCCACTCTCGGATTAGTACTGGATAGACCCGACCCATCGGACCGTCATGAAGCGAATGTGGCCACGGCTATCTGGGGTATCGCCCAAGGTTGTGCCATGGTGCGGGTCCATGAAGTCGCAAAATTAAGGCCCTATATCACCGTGGCTGATGCCCTCCGCCATGGGCCCAACTGGCAGCCGCCCACCGGGGCCAAATAACCGTTAAAAAGGCCTAAAAAGTCTTAAATTCTAGAGTTAAGTGGAGCCAGCAGACGGACTCGAACCGACGACCTGCCGCTTACAAAACGGCTGCTCTACCAACTGAGCTATGCTGGCCAAACACTCTATTCACAGATTTGTTCACATTTCGGCTCTGTCAACCTTTGGTGACAGAACCTTTTAGGGGTTGAGTCTCGGAACAATTTGGGCGGAATTTGATGCCCTTGACCAGCCTATCCATGCGCCTCCCCGTCTCACTCCTTATCCTCTGTGCAGCTATTTCCGGTTGCACTTCGTCTTCGGTCTCTACGCAGACCGACACGGTCATGATTACTTCTAATCCGACAAGTGCAGCCGTTCGTCTCAACGGCAAAGCTGTCGGACGCACGCCCACCAAGATCACCGTCGATCGGGTAAATAATTATGAACTGCAAGTCGGTAAAGGCGGCTACACTCCCGAAAGCACCATCATCAAGCCAACCCTACGCAACGGTAAGGTCGGGATGGAGTTCGGCTTCCCCGAATCCGTCCAGGTCACTCTCACCAAGATCCCTGGCTCGGACGACGCTTCCGTTCCCGATGGCGATCTTTCCGAATTCCGCGCCCTCGTGCGCAAAGCCAATAATCTAGAATCCGAAACGCCTGAATCCCTGCGTGCCGACATCAAGGCCGTCCAGGAAGCCAGCAAGAAGCTCGCTGAAATCTTAGCTACCCGCGAAGCCGCCAGTGCCGCCAAGCTGGCAGACATTTCCAAAGCAATCGCTGAGGCCAAAGCCGCCAAAGGCAACGATACGGTCGCCGAAGCTCGCCTGACTGAGGCCGAGTTAGCCCTCAAGGTCGCCACCGCCCAAGCCGAAGCCAATCGCACCGACGCTGAGGCCACCCTACATACGCTCGAAGCCCGCCGCGCCGCCCTCGAAGCTAAAACCGACAAAGAAGGAATCAAGAAGCTGGAGTCGCAAATGGAAGTGACCAAGGGCGACATCGCCAAATCACTCGCCGCTTCCGAGGCCAAAATCGCCGACGCGCAAGCAACTCTCGCCAAAGTTTCAGCTTCTCGCCCGTCGGACGCCGGTGCCAACGATCGTCTCGCCGCCCTCGAAGCACGTTACGCTGAAGAAGTGAAGGCCATGAAGGCCGCGCAAGCGAACTCTGCCAAGGTCGTCCAAGACGTTAGCGCTCGTGCCGAAGTGTTAGCCGGTGCCGCCGAAAAAAACTCTTACCAAGCCGAAGCTGAGGCCGCCAAAGGCATCGCTGAAATCAAGAAAGACCTTGAAGCCCAAAAAGCTGCCGTGGTTAAGGCTCAAAAAGAACGCGATGCCGCTAAGCTCGCAGCAAAGAAAGCGAGCGACCTCGCAAAAAAAGTCTCAGCTGAGCAATTGGCTCAGCTAAATCAAAAAATCCAACAAACGCAGGTCGAAGCCGATAAAGCCGTCAACGAAACCAAAGCGGCTTCCAGCAAAGCCATGGCCGAAGTCCTGGCATCTGCTGAAAAGTCTAATACCGAAATAAAAGCTGCTTCCGATAAAGCCGTGGCCGACGCCAAGGCTGAAACCGAAAAGCTTATCGCCGAATCCAAGGTGGCGATCGAGAAAGCCATCGCTGATTCCGAAACCAAAGTAGCCGAAGCCAACAAGGCCGCCGAGAAAGCCATCGCGGATGCCCGCAACGATGCCGAAGCGCGCGTGGCCGAAGCCAATAAAGCCACCGCCGAAGCCAAAGCCAAGGCCGCCAAACTCGCCTATTCTGAGTTCAGCGCTCGTTACGCCCTTCTGGAAAGCCGCCTCCGCTCCAAGTCGATTTCGGACGAGCAATACAAGAGTCAGTTGTCCGACCTCCGCAAAGAGCTCGGTCTCTGATCTTAGTCCTGTCCGCTGACCCGAAAGCCCGGCTTTACCGTCGGGCTTTTTTCTTGGAACAGCCGCCAATCCCGAACACCTTCGGGACATGTCGGAAACGCTTGCCCGCACGCCTCTTTACGCCTTGCACGTCGAACTCGGCGCTCGCTTGGTCCCTTTTGCAGGCTGGGAAATGCCCGTGCAATATACGGGCATCATCGAGGAACACCTCGCTGTCCGCCGTACCGCCGGGCTTTTCGACGTCTCGCACATGGGTGAAGCGCGCGTGCGCGGCGCGGACGCGGCCGCATTCCTCGACGGCATCATGACCAACGAGATGGCGTCCATCCGCATCGGCACCGCCCGTTACACGGTGATGTGTCAGCCGGACGGCGGATGCGTTGATGATCTGATCGTCTATCGTCTGGCCGAAACCGAATTCCTCATCTGCCTTAACGCTTCCAACGCCGCAAAGGATATCGCCTGGATGCGCTCTCTGGTCGGCAAGGCGAAGGTCGAAATCATCGACGAGTGTAACGACTGGGCTCAACTCGCACTCCAGGGACCGCTGGCCGAAAAAATCCTCTCCGCCGTCACTACGCTCCCCCTCGCCACCCTTAAACGTTTTGCCTTCGTCATCGGCGAAGTCGCTGGCGCCAAGGGCTGCATCGTCTCACGCACCGGCTATACGGGTTCGCCTGGTTTCGAAATCTACCTGCCCTCGGCCTCCGCCGACAAGGTCGCGCGCGCGCTGCTTGCCGCCGGCCTTCCATTAGGCCTGATCCCAACCGGATTGGGTGCACGCGATTCGCTACGCCTCGAAGCTAATTATCCTCTCTACGGCCACGAGATCTCGGAGCGTATTTCGCCCATTCAAGCCGGCCTCGGCTGGACCGTGAAATTCGCCAAGCCCGCCTTTGTCGGTCGCGAGGCCTTAGCCCGTCAAGCCGAAGGCGGTCCGCCATCGTCGGTCATCCTGTTCTCGCTCGATGATCGGAGAATCGCTCGCCAAGGAGCAGCCATCTTCGCGGGAGAAATCTCGGTCGGCGAAGTCCTCTCTGGCACGCTTTCACCCCTTTTAAACAAGCCCATTGGCACCGCCTTGGTAGCGGCCGGCTATGCGGGTTCCGCTGACTTGTGCGTCGACATCCGGGGTCACCGCATCCCGTTACACATCGCCACCGAGCCCTTTGTGAAGTGAAAGGTTGAAATAATCCTCCGCCCCCATACCCCGAACCTATGAGCAACGTCCCTTCCGATCTCCGATACACCAAAGACCACGAGTGGATCCGGCTCGCCGACGACGGGACCGCTACCATCGGCATCACGGACCACGCTCAGGCCGCCCTTGGCGACGTGACCTTTGTCGACCTGCCTAAGGCCGGAAAGATTTTTGCCCATGGTGATGTTTTTGGCACCGTCGAATCCGTCAAGGCCGCCTCGGATCTCTATAGTCCGGTCTCCTGCGAAATCTTGGAAGCAAACGGTGCGCTCAACAACGCGCCCGACTTAGTCAATCGCGAGCCCTACACGAGCGCGTGGATGATTCGCGTCAAGGTGACGAATCCGTCTGAGTTGGCCGCTCTTCTCGACGCGGCAGGTTACTCCGCCGTGCTCTAAGCCGCCGCGGCCCTGCCGCGAACTCTTGCGCTCGTCTGACTTTGGTTTAAATTATTATCCAATGTCTTTCTCCGCCGTCCATGCCGCCCATCCGTGGGATGACGTGCTCGCCTCAATCCAGGCTAAAACGGACGCCGATGTTCTCCGCTCGTTAGCCCGAGCGGAAAACGGCATCACCGAACTGGAAGATTTTAAAGCCTTCGTCTCACCGGCGGCAGCTCCGCATCTCGAGACCTTAGCCCGCCTCAGCCGTGAACGGACGCTTCGCCGGTTCGGCCGGACGATGCAGCTATTCGCTCCAGCTTACCTCTCGAACGAGTGCCAGAACGTTTGCACGTATTGCGGATTTTCGGCGGGCAATAAAGTGGCCCGACGCACGCTTAACCCCGGCGAAATTCTCCGCGAAGCCGGCGCCCTGAAGAAACTGGGTTTCGACCATCTGCTCCTCCTTACCGGCGAATCCAATAAAGTAGAGCTGCCTTACTTTGTGGCCGCCCTCGATTTGATTCGCCCCCACTTTGCTTCGCTCTCGATGGAGGTTCAGCCGATGGAAACTGCCGAATACGAAGAGCTCCGCCGCCATGGGCTTAACGCGGTCTTGGTCTATCAAGAGACCTACCATCGCGAAACTTATAACACGCACCACCCCAAGGGTCGTAAATCTGATTTCGCCTTCCGCCTCGACGCCCCCGACCGCGTCGGCGCCGCGGGTGTGCACAAAATCGGCTTAGGAGCACTCTTCGGCCTCGAAGACTGGCGGGCCGAATGCTTCTTCACGGCGCTCCACCTGCAATGGCTCGAACGCAAACACTGGCAAAGCCGTTTCAGTGTTTCCTTCCCCCGCATCCGACCGCACGAAGGCGAACTCCAGCCTAAGGTCGAGATGACCGATCGCGATTTGGTCCAGGCAATCTGCGCCTTCCGTCTTTTTAACGGCGAAATCGAACTCACGTTGAGTACCCGCGAAAGTGAAGTTTTTCGTAACCACGCCTGTAGCCTCGGCATCACGGCGATGAGCGCCGGCTCCCGAACCAACCCCGGCGGCTATGCCGAAGGCAAAGAAGCCTCCCTGGAACAGTTTGCCATCGAAGACGATCGCTCTCCGGCCGAGGTTGCCGAGATGCTCAAGGCCGCCGGCTATGAAACCGTCTGGAAGGATTGGGATCCTTCCTATGATCAACCGCTCGCCCTTTCCCGATGAGCCCCCTGCGCGTCTGGATCAGCCACGAACAGGCACCCGCTTGCAAACCTGGCACGCGGGTAAAACTTTCCGCCGAAGAAAGCTCGCACGTCGTCCGCAGCTTACGTGCCCGGCGCGGTGACGCGGTGGTCTTGCTCGACGGCGAAGGCCTCGTCGTCGAAGGCAAACTCGATTCAGCCGACGGCGACGGAGCGACCGTCGAAGTCGTCCGCGCACGCACCTCGGATCGCCCCTGCCCGGAGATCACCCTCGCCCAGAGTATGCCCAAGGGCGGCACGATGGATGATTTGGTACGCAGTGTCTGCGAAGCCGGCGTCTCCGCCATCATTCCCCTGGAAACCGCCCGCTGCGAATTAAAACTCGATGCCGATCGGGCGCGTGCCCGCCGTTTGAAGTGGCACCATCAGGCCGTCGAAGCCTGCAAGCAATCCGGCCACCCTTGGCTGGCCGCAATCTCCGAGACCCAGCGCCTGCGCGAATGGCTCGTCTCCCTGCCGGCCTGCGTCCCCGATGAAATACGTCTCACGGGCTCGCTTGAATTCGATGCCGAACCCGTGGCTCATCTCGATTTTTCAAAAGCTAAGAAAGTCCTCTGGTTGATCGGCCCGGAAGGCGACCTCACCTCCGAAGAATATGCCGACGCTCGTGCGGCCGGCTTTCGCGCCGTAGGCCTTGGCCCAACCGTCCTTCGCGCCGAGAACGCCGCACTGGCGTGCGTCATCGCGACGAATGTCTTAGCGAATCGAATTTAAGCGGCGCGACGACTTACGCCTTACCCGGCGCCCGGGCGACGACGGCTTGCATGCGACGCAAAATCTCGCGTAGTTTTTCGCGGGGACATCCGAAGTTAAGCCGCACGTGCCCAGGCCCGCCAAAGTCGGCACCGTTACTGAAACCAATCCCGCCTTTTTCAAATTCCGCATGCGGGTCTTCGAAGCCAAGCCCGCGGACGTCAAACCATGCCAAGAAACTGGATTGCGGACGGGCTTTCAGGACCACGCCAGGCATGGATTTCAACTCCTGCTCAATCAGGTCGAGATTGCCGCGCAGGTAATCGACGCAGGCTAGGCGCCACGCTTCACCATGGTCAAACGCCGCCTGCGTGGCAGCCAAGCCGAAGACGTTCTGATCTAGCGACAGTCCTTGCAGAACCCGGCGGAAACGTGTCCGTAACTGCGGGTCGGGGATAATCGCAAAGCCACAAGTCAGTCCGGCGATATTGTAAGTCTTGCTGGCGGCCATGAGCGTGACGGTCCGCGCTGAAATATCTTCCCCGAGCGTGGCAAAGATCGTGTGCTTTGCCTTCGGGTCTAAAATCAGGTCGCAATGGATTTCGTCCGAGCAGACGACGAGGTCGTGCTTTCGGACCAACGCAGCCAACCGGTCAAGTTCAGCCCGATCAAAGACGCGCGCCAGCGGGTTGTAAGGATTGCAGAGTAATAGGACCTTGGCGTGCGGCTGCGCACAGACGGCTTCAAGTTTTTCCCAATCGAAAGTCCAGCGCCCGTCGACAAAGACCATCTCGAGTTTGAGCGGATTGCGTTCTGAAATGACCGGAGCCGTTAGGAACGGAGGATAAACTGGCGCCGTGGTGACGACGGATTCGCCTGGCTTGCTGGCGCAACGGATGGTCGCATGAATGCCGGGCACCAGCGAACACATGAACGTGATCCACTCCGGGCGGATTTCCCAACCGTGCCGGCGGCGGAGGTAGTTGACGATGGAAGCGAAAACTTCATCGCGCTGGGCCGGATAGCCAAAAATACCGTGGTCAGCCCGACGCTTGATGGCCTCCACGACCGCCGGCGGAGAGGCGAAATCCATGTCCGCGATCCAGCATGGGATAATGTCGCGGTTGGCATATTTGTGCCACTTAGTGCTATCCGTCCCAGAGCGTTCCGGACAGCTGTCAAAATTGAAAGCCATAGTCTGGGTAGAACCTTGGATTGAACCTGCCGACGGGCAAATGCATTTTCGCAGGCTGATGACTTTACTCATGCCCGAGCTCCCGCATGGGGCCATGCCTTCCCATGGGACTGCTCGATGACCTAGACCGGGGCTTGATTGATCTGCTCTTCCCGCGAGATTGCGTCGTGACGCAACTGCCTATGGAAGAGGGGCCGCGCCGCCACCTTTCCACCACCGG
>Ga0209596_1003531_pt1 | contig 12294 bp, 19 predicted proteins | sample M_130807_MF_Meta_FD_187314 | JGI IMG/M metagenome (GOLD analysis project Ga0209596, IMG submission 187314) | Freshwater microbial communities from Lake Montjoie, Canada to study carbon cycling - M_130807_MF_MetaG (SPAdes) (version 2) | ecosystem: Environmental > Aquatic > Freshwater > Lake... | reverse complement strand
CTAGTAAAGAGTAGAGTAGTGATTCTCTTCTCAGGAGCTATGTGATCTACCTGATGTAGTGATAAGTTCTCCCACTCATTGAGTAGTGATGGATGAGTAGAGACCATGCAATAGCATAGAGTAGCATAGTTTTTATCATATAACATCATGTATGCACGAAGCTGCCACTCATAGAGTTTCTCTATACCCTCTTCAGGAGTAGCAGGGAAAGTCTCTAAGGACCATGAGGTCTTTATGTCTATGATTTGGTCATCTAGAACTATATCAGCCTCTCCTGTGAGCCATTCGTTATTCAGTCTCTCAGTGTTCTTAGAGTAGTTGCTGAACATTACCGAGTTGAATAGAGCAATAGAATCATTCTCCTGCATCTTACCCTTATTAATGTACTTGTTATTCAGCTCTACATTGTAACCGTAGAAATCCTGCTTAGCTACACCTCTGATGTAGGTCTTAGTAGTTTCAGACAGCACCTCTGACTTAGTCCGAGATGCTGTCATTAATTTTCCGAGTGAAGATGGATGCCATTTCATAATAACATAAGTGCTTTAAGTTGTAAATCAGTTAGCTCAAAGGTCTCTCTTAACTTAGGAATTGTAAACTTACCATCCTGAATAGATACTAATGCCTCCTCAAATCTTTCTTTAGATAGTCCAGGCTTAGCTGCCTTAACAGGTACACTAGCTAGGTTAGCATCATCATCTACTGATTGTAGGCATAAGATACTGCTCAGAGTATACCTACGGTAGTAAGTGACTGCAGATCCTACTTGTTGAGGATTAAGTCCTGCAGGTAATTCCATGCATGACTCAATAGACTCATTAGAATCTATGCAGATAATCTGAGTACATACTGAATTGCCTTGAATAGGCTGCAGTAATAGTAAACCATTCTCTAATAAGATAGGTTCTACTGCCTCAGTAATGGCATTAATGTCACTGTAGGACTTTTTAAAGTGTGGATTGGTAGCATTCTTAGCTACTTTGCCGATTGACTGCTTAGCCTTGTGGAGCTTCTGATGCAGAGTTAGTACAGGTGCTGGTACTACAGCTTTTGTTTTTGTTTCCATGTGTATAAATTTAAATTATTTCAACAAAGATAATCAATTAATTCATATCTGCAATAAAATTATTATAAAATATCATAAATTCATCAAAATTTCTTGCAATAAAGTATGTACCCCCTGCCTGCTCTATGCTTTCCTGATACCTCTTCTGCACTTCTGACTGCTTATCCTTACCATACTTCACCTCAATCTTCACTGATCTACCTCTAATGGTGGCAGAAATATCTGCAGAGCCTTTAGTGGAGGTGCTAGGAGTCCATGTGCCTTTCAGCTGTCTACTATTCTCACCTACCTGTATCTTCTTACCCTCTCTATACACTCCCATTGTATTGATTCTCTCAGCTTGAAAGCCTGAGAAATTTATAAATGCAGTGATACATTGAGTCAGTGCATTAGCTGAGTCATCTTTCCAATTAGATAGAGGTATGTAGGCATTGTTAGGATATTTAGCTGATAGGCTAGCTAGTTCTAGGGCTTTTAGGATTGCTTTGTTTTCTTTGTTCATGTTATTTCTTTTTAATAATTGCAGAACTAATATAGCACAAATCATAAGATGTAACCATAGTAATTATATCTTCTCTACCTTTTCTATTATATAATTTATAAAGAGTTGGATATGTAGTATATTCTTTAACAATATTTTCTGCTATAAAACTTTGAAGATCTTGCTTAGCAACAACAACCCAATAATTTTGAATTTCAAAAGAAAAAAAATCAGCTTTACCATAAACCCACCCTAACATTCCTGTAATGCCTTTAATCTCTAGCCAATGAATATGCTCATTTTTTTCAGAGTCACTTCTCTTAACTTTTTTAATACCCTTAACATCAAATTTAACATCCCAATGTTCTAACTTATCTTCTTTATCTGATGAAAAATTAGGATTATTTAACAATTCAGCAAAGGCTTTTTCAACCAATCTACCACCTCTTAAAAAAGGTTGTTTTTGTTCGTTTGTAAATTCACTCATATCTATCAATTATAATTTACTGTATCCCAAATATCAGGCTCTCTTTGTGACTTAATCTCAAACCATCTAGCTCCATTGCTAGATCCATCTACATACTCCTTACCATTATATTCTGCATACTTCTTACACCATTTATTGAAAGTTCTGTTAGTCAGGTATTTCTTTTGGTCAGTGTACTCAGCTATAAAGTTCTCAAACATGGACACCTTATTCAATCTTTGGTCAAATCCTAAATTCTTATTATCTACCCATTCAATAAAGTCCTGAGATGTCTCATTGATAAACTTTCTCAGCTCTAGATTCTTAGCCTCAGATTCTACTAAGCCATTCTCTAAATAATAATTCAGGCAGTTAATCATGTAATGGTCAAACCTTGCCCATTCCTGCTCATCCCAATCCTCAAACAGCATATAGCCAAATTCATCAAATGGAGTGTGATGAGTACCAAAGTAACTACTCAGCTCCACCTCAAACATCCTCCTCTTAAAAGAGCCACCATCTGCTTTGATAGTGTAGTTAGTAGAGATAAGTACTTTAGGTGAGTCTTTTACAGGTAGTTTAATTGCATCTCTACCTTTGTATTCAATAGTAAGACCCTCAGTGATTATACTAAATAAGCTCTCAAAATTAAAGTTCTTTCTTACATCATCAAATGCTAGGACCTGACAGTCAGAAGATACAGTCTGATAGGGAAATGATTTATTTGAGTCAAAGGTCTTACCATCAATGGTGCTAACTTTTTTCATGTATCCAATAGCATTAATCAGAATCCCTTTACCACTACCTCCATTAGGATTATCTGAGATAGTTTCATCATTGAGAATAATTGCTTTGTTATTAGCTGATGTCTTATAAGAATGTAGCATATAGCCTATTACACTCTTCATAGTATCATATCTCTCTACCTCCTGCCCTGAGATAAACCAAATAAAAGACCTAAACATTGACTCATGGTGATCAGCATCTATTAAATCTCTATCTATTATTTGATTATTCCACACATATCCCTTTAGCTCTGAGTATTCATATATCTCATGGTGCTTAGCAAATACTTTTACAGCTGCATTCTTATAGTAAATCATACCGTAGTCTATCCCATCCCTCTCCATCTCTACATTAGCAGTATCTATCATGCTGAGGTATTGAGGAGTAAATAGTTTAGACTTCTCAGCTACAGCATCAAAGACAGGTATCCGATTTGATTGGACCAGGTACTCCATCACTCTATCCTTTATCTGAAACTCAGATACATGATTAATAAAATTCTCATTCTTAGTAATAAAAACAAAGGTCTTAGTGTTAGCTACAGGATAGTACTTATAGTACTGTAGATTCTCTAGAAATAGCTTGAATCGGTATGGTATAATTAATACATCACCTTTAAAATCATATTTCCAAAACTCATCTACTTTTATTACCTCTTTAATAGTCTGAATCTCTGACTCTATATTCTCTTTATTGTACTCTTTAAACTCTTCTAGGATGACAGCATCAGACTTGCCACTCAACACAAAGTTAATGAGCTTATCTTTTTTATCCTTATCCTCAAATTGCTTAGTGTTAAAGTTAGCAGTCTTTTTATAGGCAGAATTTATCAAAGCTAGTATCTCTACAGATCCAAAATCTTTCTGCTCAAATCCTTTTAAATAATCTTGACAGGTATTTTTATCTACTCCAAAATCATTAAAGGCTGCTGCTAATTTGTAAAGGGAGGAGTTTCTATTCTGTGAATTATACTTCTTTTTAAACCAAGTCATCAGCTTATTAGCTATCTCATCAGTATCTAGTATCTTAATGTTAGTAATACTACCAACCTCACTGCTCTCAAATGGGATAACATCATAGTCAATGATATAATTCTCAGCATCTAAATTAACATAGATATCAGGATCATAAGACTCAAAGCAAGCTCTTGCAATATCCTTACCTGATTCATCTACTCCATTAAATACTGCAGATATCTGCTTAAAATACTCTTTGTATTCTTTGTCATCCTGTACTATTGGTATTTTGACTAGAGCTTTCACTCCATTACCTGATGGTGATGTCCAACAGGCAAAGATAGATTTGTGAGCTTTCAGTTCTACAATTAGAGCAGGTAGATCCTGCACATCATCAAAGTCTAAAGTCAGTAATCCTGATGCCTTTCTTAGAGATGCATTATTTCTCTTACTGAAATCACCTCCAAAGGTAACAACAGGCAGCTGCATCTTAATGGATTTCCTTTCCTCTTTATCAGTAGAGAATCTTAGGTCCTTACATAACTGCTCAGACTTGCCATTCTTAATCCTATCTAGGTAGAATCCTACATCCTTATTCTGATAAGGTGATACATCCTTAATTGATTTGTAAAAAGTTACTTTCATAGTATAAATAAAAAGTGAGAGTCCCTGCTTAACACAACCGCCAGGAGGAATTGCAGGGATTTATACTCTCTAATGTTTTTTATCATGGCGATTATGTTATTTGCAAATGTAATAATTTAATTTATAATTGATACTAAAGTGCAAAAATAAATTATTTGTGCTGTTTTGTGCTATTATTTGTGCTGTCTTAACTCCTATTGTTATTAGGCTGTAGAAGATTAGAACGAAAAAACACTTTTTTTTCCTAAAAACTGTTCACCCCCTAATATGAAAATAAATTTTTTTTTATTAAAAATATATTGTAAATAAAAATATATATATTATAGAGTATAGGGATGTGAATTGTACTTTCGTTCTAATTATCTGCAAGTCAATATCAGTAAGGGAATTATACAGCACAAAAAAAGCTCCGAAGAGCTTTAAATTATTTCTGCTAGTTCTTTAGCTGTCATATATTCTTTGAATTGATGGACCTTATCATACTCATAAGGCATCTGAATCCTTACATTGATGTAATTGAACTGCTCTATTGCCGAAACTTTGTACTTATCCTCATAATCATTATTAAGAGCAGCTTGCACTAATGGCTCTATCTCATGCAGATATACTTTATCCTGCATCCTGGACCATCTCCTGTGCATTTTGATGCCATGTATAACAGTAGCATGATGTCTATTAAGGAGCTTTCCGATATCAGTCAGTGACATCTTACATTTATTCAGCCTGTACATTATATAGTATCTTTTATAGACATAGGCTCTATTTCTAGAGTTGTTAGTTAGCTGATACTTTGCAATCTGTTCTTTTAAAAAATCTATTTCTTCTTTCATTGTTCTGAGTTTTGTTTGTTGTTTTACAGAGTATCATCAGTGACACTCTGTTGTTTAAAAAATAGTCAGGACAGGACTTGAACCTGTATGATAACTTATGAGCTATACTTATGGGTCTTTCAAGGTTACTCACGTTATCTTTACTATTAACCTTTATTCATGCGTCTACCAATTCCGCCACCTGACTATATTACTTTTTATATTGTTGTTCTGATTTAAAGGTTTCATTGTAGTATTGTTCAAATTGCTTTTCCATTAATTTTTGCCAAGCTTTATCTTCATATTCAGTTCTAATACAAGCAAGCTTCATCTGCTCTTTCTCCATTTCTTTGGCTATTTCTGCCATACTAATAGAAATACCACCAACTTTCTTGTACTGTTCAACTAACCATTCTACTGCTGTTTGTTTCATAATAATTTAGTTTGTGTTACTGACTTAAATAGATCCGATTGTGACTCCAATACTCCTGTAGCATTAATGAAATCAATCTCTACTTTTGCAGATTGGATTAGAGTTCCTGCGAGCTGAGATATTGCCTTAGCTTTATCCACCTCTACATTCACCTGGTCTGTTGTTAATGTCTCATCACTCAATCTCTCGAGAGCCATGAATAGATGATCTCTTAGATCACTTAATTTGTTGTGTGCCATTTTTATTTATTTTTTTTATTAGTTTACATTTTAATCTCATCACCTGCTGAAGCTCTTTAGGTAATCTTTGTATGGTATTTCTAGCCATATTTTCTTTCTTAGTTATCATTAGCAGATTGTTAATATCATTATTCAGATAATTACCATCCTTATACACTACTACCATCCCCTTAGGAATTGGTCCATTGTGCTGTTCCCAAGTGTACCTGTTCAGCTGTTCCCAATGTGAATCTGCTATCTTAATATACAGGTACATCTTACCTCCTGTATCCTTTCTTTGATGAATAGTTCCAATAGGCTGAGTGTTGGTAGGCTTAGAGCCTTTTTTAAACATAGTATGAGCCACTTTCTGATATACTTCTGTGGACATTTTTTGTCCTTTGTTAGCAGGTACACTACCTTTCTTAAATTGAGTAGCTTTACCACCTAGATATCCTGGAGGATATTGAGTAGACCTTAAGTATACAGGATCTTTCTTAATACCCATACTCCATGCTCTATTGTATACTGATGACTCTGATAATCCTAAGTCATCTGCTATCTTTTTAGTAGGCTCAAATGGATACCTTTCTCTGATAATATCATTCATACCTCTTCAATTAATAGAATTAAGTCATCATTTTTCTGAATGAGCTGCTTAACATGATCAGCATCATAAGCCTCTATAATTCTAGTCACTAACTTTACAGGACCATTCCAATAGTCAAAGGTCTTAAATACTACTCTATATATCTTCATTATCATTATTTTTAATTGGCACATCTAAGCCATACATTAAATCAAACATTCTAAAATCTCTAGCAGCATTTCTTTTACTGCCATCATAACTCTGAAAGTACCACTCTCTAAATCTCAGGTATTTTTGGTGAGTATATTCACCATTAGCTATAGCATCCTGTACCTCAATAGCTAGCTGTGTGAACTCAGTCATTGCTTTTATTGTTTATAATTTCTAAATATCTTAGGTATAGAGGCAGATTGAATCCACCTCGTATCTCATCTGATGATCTTCTGCTAGTCCAAAATCTTAAAATAGCAGCGAATGTAGGTGACTGTTTCATAGCTTAGATTTAAGTAGGTTAACTTCTACCTCATCTAGAACATACATAGACATATATTCGTCATCAGTCTCTGATGCATTGTAGGTAAATGGCTCAATAGTACCTGCTATGTATACATCACTATCATAGTCAGTGGTCCAATTAGAAAAATAAGTATTCTCTTTTTTGAATAGGTTTATAAAGTTCATAATATAAAAGATAAAAGTGGAAATAAAAAAACGATTGATAAAATTATAGAGATTACTATGACAAAAGCCATAACAAATCCTTTCTCATCTTCTCCTACAGGAGTAAGGTATTTAATTAGTCTCTTCATTGATTCTATTCATTTGGTTAAATAAATTCTCAATTTCCTGTAACTGTTCTTTGTTCAAAAATGTAGTTAAGGTCTGAATAATTAAATGCAGTTGATTTGTGTTTAGCTTATCCTCCTGCTGTTGTACTTCTAAATAATCTAAGATTTCATTAAATGTTTTCATGTGTAAAAGTTTTAATTGTTGATAACTATACGCCAAAGATATTATAAAGTTTTATAACTGCAATAAAAAAGAGTAATTTATAATCATTCTAAATAAGGTAAAACATATAATAAAGGTAATTTCTACTTAATAATGTAGTAGAGTAAAGGTAAAACATATAACTGAGGTCGCAATTTGCGAGGACAAATCTAAAGTATTACTTTGGAATTACATGATAATCGGAATTATGCCTATTATGTAAAGCATATCTTACACATAAAAAAAAGCAGCTATCGGCTGGGGAGCTTAATAACTGCTTTCTACACTATGGAACTATGCAAAGTTAGTGTTTATATTTGAATTTCAAATACTCTATGTAAGTTTTATTATTTATTTTATAGTGCTTTCTGCAATCCTTACATTTCATCCAATGGTGAATAGTACCTCCTGCAGTTATTACCTTTTTATTATAATAGATATTATAGTTACTACATTCAGGACAGCAGTACTTCTCATCTCCCTCCATTACAGCATAATGAGTAGCAGGAGCTGCATAAGAATTGAGTTTATTAAAGACAGCTTCTAGGACAGTGACATCCATTTTGCAATACTCTACCATCTTATCCATAGCTTGCTGATCTTTCTTAAATACTATGTCTTTCCACAAATCTAATCCTCCTGTATCCATCTTTTGACCTACTCCTAAATACTTAGCTATATAGTCTAGTTTATTACTATTAAAATTAAAGTACTTTCTAGCCCATTTAAGAGTATCTATAGTCTTAGGCGAGGGCATAACATCAAGACCATGTATTATGGCTCTTGTACGCAACCATTTGAGGTCAAATCTATCACCATTATGAGCCACAATTTCATCAGCTTGAGCCATAACTTTGAGGAATGCTTTAATCATTGCCTTATCAGATTGCTTTTTATCCCAAGTTAGGAACTGTACATCATTCTCTGACTCCCATTTGTAGCAGATGCAGATAATAGCTCTCTCATGAATGATGTCACCTGGATTGATTGTGAGATTATATCCTGATCTCCAAAATATACCAACATTGAATGATGTCTCAATGTCAAAAAACAGTCTTTTTCTTACCATAGATGGTGTAAACTTAGAACATATATCTCTCTCTAGCAAATTTAAAGAGATATGATAATAGTAGACCTATGCCTACTCCTACAAATAATAGACTAAGATTCCCATTAGGTCTAGGTCTTTGAGCCTTAACTTTTTTTACCTCAGACTTTGCCTTTTGTCCCTCAGATCTATACTTATATTTGTATACTAGTCTATCTTTGTAGATAGTTTTTACTTTTATTTTATATTCTATTCTTTTATCTAGTCTAGTCTTAGGTACATAGACTGTATTATATTTGATTATGGTATCTTTAGTGTTGATAATTTTTTCCCATACTATAGTATCATTTATAATAACAGGGATAGAATCTAGTGTAGTGATTCTGATAGTATCACCTGTCTGCTCACATTTATATCCTTTCTTAATTGCTTTATTAAGATGGTATTGTGCAGAGCATGAGCTAAGCATTAATATAATTACACTAAGTCTAAATATCATTGGATTCAATTAATGTATAAGTAAAGTGATTACCATGTATATCTTTAGCTTTATTAACTATTACCATAAACTCATTAAAATCTTTTACTCTTTTAAATACTTGGCATCCTTCTGACCAATTTTCTACAAAGCTAGATACTGTACCTGCTTTATGGATATTGATTCCAAACATTCCTGTGTCAGTCTTACGCTCTGCAAATGTCATATCTCTATCACCATCTCTCCATACAGTCACATCTCCTAATCTTTGACATACTGCCTGATATTTGCCCCTATGCATAGATACAGCATAGACTCCTTTATATTGTCCTGGAACTAATCTAGCTACTCCCTTAGCATTATGGAATTGCATTACTCCCTTTTTACCTGGCTCAGTAGTAGCATCCCACTCATGATAAAACCATTTACCACCTACTCTATAGGATAGAGTTATTTTGTCATCAAATAGATTAGTAACTTTTTGACCTGGTGCTGAGTTACGAACTCCTACAATGTTTACATCATAATCTTTAGCACCTGCAAAATAAGCATAACCTTTAGCTTTTACAGCTGCATCTATTTGTTCTCTTAAGTATATCATTTCTTTATCTTTTTAATGTCATCATTAATATCCTTAGCTCTAGCAAAAAGTAACTTCATTGATTGCCATAGGTCTATCCCTTTTACTACTTTGTAGTTCTCATTAATTGACATCACCTCTATACTAGCTAGGACCAATGCCACTACTTTAGTAAGCATGAATGGTACACTAAAGAATGTAAGTATGATATCATTTAGTATGAATTGGTCTATTAAAAAGAACATAATCACAGTAACTTCATAAAGTGCTAGCTTGCTGATTATAGATGAGAGCTTTCTGCTAGTTATTTTCTCCTTTAATTTATTAGCTTTCCAAATACCTGTGATAGTATCAATGCATATTAGTACTCCAATCATTAGCAGTATCCCACTTATTGGTAAAAAGAATGCAAAGCAAATAGATATAAGTGTCAATAGTTCTGATTGTATAGATATTAGTAGTAGGGATATTTGTGCTTTCATTTTTTCTCTTCAATTTCAGATACTAGTAAAAAAGTAAAATAAGATATTAATAGGCATCCTAAGAATTTGAAATGTAACTGATCAGCAAATACTAAAGAGATACCTGAAAGATATCCAAAACAAAAGACTAAGAATGATAATACTCCTGAGTGCTTCATAATATTAAAATTGAATTGTTATAACCATTATTTCCTGCACCTCCACATAGACCATTACACTCTAGCATTCCATTAGATAGACAGTCACATCCATCAATCATAGGTCTAAGGTCAGTATCTCGGTTAGTTGTACCTGTGAATATTGGATACAAAGCTCTGTTCTTAAGTAAATATCTAATTAATCTTTGCTCAAAGAATGCAGCCTTTTGTGCATAATGCTCCATTGAAAATGCTATAGTACTTCTATCTACTGATGAGCTATTATCTCCAAATTGAGTCTGTAGACCTTTATTCTTTAGCTGTAGACTAAGACCAAATACAGCATCTTCTGCTGCTCTCCATGCTATAATAGGCTGTATAAATGTAACTAGGACCTCTTCATCAGCATCTAATGTCTGATCATTGTACTTAGTTAGTAAGTCATTATAGAATGTAGTACCTAAGATAGGCATGATTCTTAGCTGAGCTTGAGTAGCTAGGTAAGGAGTGACATTATTGACATCTACATTGGCTGTGATAGGTGTGTTATTCTTTAGATAAGTTTCTGTTATAAAGTATAGCATCAGATTGTTGGTGTTGGTGTATCATTTAATGGAGGTAAAGATGCTAAGGCTCTAATCTCATTCTTAGACATATTTTCTAGGACCTTAGCAGCTATTGCAGGATTCAATGTATTAAGTGCATCATTAGTCTTAGAGGTATCTCCCTCAAGCTCTACTATTGCCTCGTTTATAATTTGATAGTTATTGATAGTGAAATCTGCATCTATCTTAGCTATGAATAACAACTCATTAAAGATATCAGATACCATATCTCTCAATGGCATAACTACATTTTTCTCAAATATGATATAAGCCTGCTTAATATCTGAGCCATTACCTAATGATCCTGTAGTACGAATACCCATAAGTATAGGATCTATAGTGTGACTAAAACAAATTTGCTCAGTGTTCAGCTGTGATGCCTCTTGAAATAGTTTATCATTACCATTGGTAGGTAGTGACTCTATCTTTGGCAGTTGGTCCTGTGAATTAGCAAAGAATGCTACAGCTTTACCTGCATTAGCAGCACCTTTCAATCTATCAATAGTATTTCTTATCATGTTCTTCTCCTCCTCAGACTGAGGTCTTTTAGGGAACATCATAGCAAAGCTAGGAAATACTGAATTTTGGATATTACTTTTAGCAAAGTAGCTAAGTTCACCTGATAAGAAAGCAAAGTTTAGAGCTGAGGTGTACTGAGGTAATGGATAGTAATCCTGCCCAATACATTCTACTTCATATACAAATAACTGCTCATAATCTCTAGAGGTAGGAGTGTATCTCCTTATCTCCTGGACTCCAATCCTACTAGCCCAATCATCACAGATATAGTATCTCTTTCTATCTAAGTTTACTCTAAGTTTCTCAGGGGATAGATTGACTATCTTTGTGAGTTTCATTTTGTCATCAAAACATAACTTAAAATATACTCTATTGTGTAGGATTAGTTGCTGAGTTACTGCAGGTACTACCTTTTTTATGTTTAATTTTCTCTCTAGTGTGTATAGCTCTAGCTTATCCTGTGGAGTAAGTCTATCAGCTACTATATTAAATCCACCTCCTACAGCTGCATTCACTTTATAACCCACTATTGAACCATGTAATGGTGATGAGTAAAATATCTGATTGAGTAGCTCAGGGAATAGGTTATCCTGCCCGAATGGAATATATCCATTAGTCTGATTCCTACCATTTACATAAGGTAGAGTTAAGTTTGCACCTCCTACCTTTAGGAATGGAGTAGAGAATGATTGATATCCCTCTACTATTTCATGCTTTACTGTTTTGAAAAAATCTTTTAATGCCATAATTACTCGTAAATTGATGATACTATTGGTCCTGATACTACCATCCTGCCCTCTTCAATCACTACTCCTGTAGAGTTAGCAATAGTAGGAGGTGTGGTACTTGACTCATAGATGCTGTATGTATACTGTCCTTTGATTAGTTCCAAATCTACAGGCTCATCTAGCTCAAACTGATTGAATCTTTCAGGATAAGCTGATAGATCAGCAGTGTAGAATGTAATAGGTGCAGACAGCTTGTCCATTTCATTCTGAAAAACAAA
>Ga0209596_1003530_pt1 | contig 12297 bp, 18 predicted proteins | sample M_130807_MF_Meta_FD_187314 | JGI IMG/M metagenome (GOLD analysis project Ga0209596, IMG submission 187314) | Freshwater microbial communities from Lake Montjoie, Canada to study carbon cycling - M_130807_MF_MetaG (SPAdes) (version 2) | ecosystem: Environmental > Aquatic > Freshwater > Lake... | reverse complement strand
CAGGTACTTTTTCCTCACCATTTAAAATAAATACAGAAGGTTTAGTTTCTGTATAATCTCCAACTTCGAATGTGTCTGCTTCAATAACAGTAACACCATCTTGTAATTTCATTTGAGCAAGTTTTACATCCATACCCAAAAGTTCTTTGATTTGATTTACTACGTTCATATTTACTTTTTTATTTATTATCCGTTTCTTAAAGCTATTTTATTACCTTTTAATTTAGTAACATAATAATCTATATCTTTAGCATAAAGTTTTAATGCTTCACCTTGATTTTTAATTTGTGCAGGTAATTCAATTCCTAAATCTTTTGCTGATTTTAATACATCTTCAAATCTTTTATTTGCACTTAATAAAATCTGACCTACTGAATTAAAATCACTTGAAATTTTATTTGCTAATTCATTATAATCAACTACATTTGTTTCTGCTTTAAAAAAAACATCATTAAGTTTTTGATAATCTTTATTAAAATCATCAACTAAAGCTAATTAAATTCTTTCAGATGCCAATTCTACTTTTTCAAATAACTTATTACCAATCTTTGTTATTTCTGGGTTCATCTATTTTTTATTTAAAAATTAATACTATTTATATTTGTTATAAATTGGTTAGCCATTTGTTCTAACTATTGTTCTTGTACCATCTACAACTGTTACTGTTGATGTACCTTGTGCAACTGTTGAACCAATACCTTGATTGATTAATTCACCTTTGCAACATTCTGATGAATATGTGCTATCATCACATAAACAACCTCTTTTTCCATCTTTTGGACTTGTGTACTTGTTTTTTCCCATTATTTTAGTTATTAAATATTTTACCAATTTCTCCTAATTGTTTAATTACATTTTCATTATTATCATAATGCTGTTCAATCTTTAAACTTTTAATTTTGTATATTTTATTTATATTACTTCCTGTTGCATAAACTCTACTAACTGGAATACCTAAAGACTTTGCTTTGTTAATCATTCCTTGCTTTAAATGTCTTGCTGATATTATATAAACATCATTTCCTTCAGCTAAAAATTTAGTTGCCATTTCAGTACCTTTTGCAGTACTTAATGTTCCATCATAATCAAAACTAATTTTCATTTTTAAGAATGATTTGTTTAATTTTATCAATCAATTCTTGTTCTGCATCTTGTTGTAGATTTAATTCTGCTTTTTCGCTAAAATATCCTTCAATAGAATAACCTTGATATTTACCTTCTTTAACATCATTCCAAACTTCATCATTGTCTATTCTTTGAACTACTACCCAAGCACCTTCAACTGCGTTTAAATTGTAAATAGCTGATTTATCTTGTTTAACATCTTCAACTATCCAACTTTCTATTGTATAAACACCATCAGTTTTCTTTTCGTGTTCTAATGTTGAATTATGTATTTTAAGTTTCTTTAAATATAGTTCTGATGCTTTTCTAACTGTTTCTTTTGAGAAACGAATATTATATTCATAATCACCATTTCTTCTGTAAATATCTTTTTCAGGTATTAAAGCCAATCCTATAACTATTCTTTTATCTTCATCAATAGTTTTAAGTTCAACTTTGTGTTCATTTAATGCAACCCAATTTTCTTCGATGGCTGGAAATTTAACTAAACTAATGGCATCTATTCCATCTTGTATATTTTCTTCGTCTATATCTAAATAAATAGTTTCTAACTTCTTCATTGTACTTTTTTTTAAAAATTAAATTATTTACATTTTGTTTTAAATAAGTATCATTAAATATCTTTTTAATACTTAATGTTACTTATAACTATCCTAAACTTGCGTTACTAACTATGTTTCTATTCAATGATTGTGCTGATGTCACATTTTGTGCAACTACATAAGCTTGTATTGGTGATTGATTTTGATTGTTTATAGTTTGTGCTATTTGATTAGCACCACCTTGACCAACTACATTAAATTGTGGAGCAGCAGCAGCCATTGAACCAGTAGACGCACCACCAGCACCACCACCAGCACCTCCTGGAACTTTAACTGATAATATATCTTTTACTGATTTAAAACCTGTTGCAGCTATTAATGCTACGTTAGCCATTTTTAAACCTATTTCAAATGGAGTTGTTGTTTTAGTTGCTAATTCAGCAGTTATACCTTGATATGTATTTATTAATGAAGCAGCAACTGCCATAGCTTTTCCAGCAGCAGTATTTTTTCCTAATAATTCAGCACCTTTGCTTAATGTTGCAGAAGTTTTTGCAAATAATGCTTCTTTAGCTTGTGCTTCAGCTTCAGATAATTTAACTCTTGCATCTGCATTTTCTTTTAATAATTTTGTACGTTCTTCTTCTGATATATTAGTAGCTTCAGTAATTAATCTTTCTTGTTCTGTTATTGCTTCTAATTTTGCTTCAAAAGCTAAAGCATCATTTTCAATTATTAATTGTTGTTTTTCTAATTTTTTATCAAATCTATAAGTATCTATTTCATCTTGTGCAGTTGTAATTTGATTTTCTATTTCTTGCTTTTTAGCAGCATATTCATTTTCAGCATCTACTCTTGCTTGTGTTCCAGCTTTAGTTGTTTCAATTACATTTTGTAATCTTTCTAATTCTTGTGTTTTAGCAAATTCTAATGCTGATTTTTTAGCCAATAAAATAGCTTCTTCATCTTTTAATCTTTCAGCATCAAATTGTTTTTGGTCTATTGCTAATTGTGTTTCAGCTTCATTTTTGCTTTTTGTTAAATCTAATAGTTCTTTATTAAGTGCTAAATCATTTGCTTTTTGTTCTGACCTTAAACCTTCAATTTGTGCTAATACACCTTCTCTATTTGCTAAAGCATTAGTTAAAGCAACTTGGTTTTCTATACTTTTATTTTGTTGTAATGTAGCATTGGCAGCAGCTATTTGAGCATCAGCAGCTCCAAGCATAGCTTTTTCTTGATTGTTTAAAACATTTTTTAAATCATTATTAGCTTTTATTCTATCATCAACACTATTCCTTTCTTCATCCCTAATTTGTCTTAATTTTTCTGCCTGTCTATCATATTGCTCAACTAACCTTGCTTGATTTGCTTCTGCTAATTTTGCATTATTTTGTAATTGAACATTTGCTTTAGCTTGTTCATAAGCACCTCTAATTGATATTTTACTAACACCATCTATTGTTCCTTCAACAACTGCACCTACTTCAGTTATGGCTGAACCAATATTATTTACAACTTTCTTACCAGCTTCTAATGCATTTTTACCAACCTCAACAATATTATCTTTTGTAGTTGCAATTCTTTTATTTAATTTTTCTATTGTTTTTTCATCACCATCACCAAAGAAACTTTCTTCCCAAGAAATTTTTGCTTCATCAATAGCTAAAGATATTGTATAGAAACTTAATTTTAAAGGCGTTAATGCTATTGTTATTAAACCACTTATAGTATTTGTTAATCCTTTAAATCCATTACTTGATTGATTTACTTTTTCAACAACAGAAACAACTACATCAACAACTTTAGTAAATACATTTGTTACAGTTCCCATAGCAGTAGCCATAGTATCAGCAACTTTTTGATTGCTCATAAATACTTCTTTTAAAGTACTCATAGCACTAATCACAAGACCAATACCCATAGCTTTAATAGCTAAACCAGCACCTTTAAAACCTTCAGCTAAAGTCTTTGTACTTTTCTCTACTTCTTTTGTACTTTTACCAACATCCTGTACTACATCAGTTGTTTTTTCTAAATTTTTATTTAAAGATTTAATTTCACTAGTTACATCATCAATGTTACTATTTACCTTTAAATTTATTTCTTTGTTTTCCATTCTCTTTTTATTTGTTTAAATGTTCTTGACCAAGTTGTTGGTAATTCATATTTACCCTTTGCTATTTCTATTGTTTCTGATTGTCCGTAATGCTCATCTAATTGCAGCATTTCTAATATTAACTTTATCATTATGGTTGTTGTGTTACAAATATTTGAAATTCTATTATATTATCATTATAATCTAAAAAATTAACAGATATATCTTCAGTTCTTTCTATTCCACTTGTATTTGCAGCTATTGAAACTATTATACTTGTGTCTTCATATTTAATTCCATATGTTGGTGATGTAATAAAACTTGCAATAGGTTTAATTTCAAACTCTTTAAACATTCCTTTGTATAAATCTATTTGAACTTCTTGTGCTGTATTATCTACATTTAACATTTCTATATTTGAATATCTATAACCTACTGAATTATAATCTAAATTTCTATAATCATTTATCAATTCAAATGTTGCCTCACCATTTGTTAAATCAGTAGTAAAAGAATTTATAATATATCTATTGTCTCTAATTATAATCCTATCATTTAATTTTAAATTAGTTAAATTTCTTGGTTCTAATTTTGCTTTAACTTTTAAAACTCTTGTTTTTTGATTATAAAGATTTGTTATGTATTGTTCATAGTGTCTTTTGTATAATCCATTTGGTGCTATTGTTAAATACCAAGATGAAATTTCAGCACCCCAATTTAAACTATGCACATATGCTAAATCAGTTCCACCTAAAGGAATATCATTATTAAATCTTATGTAATCAGTTATTGTATTAAAACCACTTGTATTTGTTATTTTAATACCTGTTGGAACAGTAGTTAAATCATTTTTATACATCAATATAGGTTTTGGTGTATATGTTTGTAAATCTTTATTCCATAAAGTAGCAGTTATAAAATTATATCCTGTTGTTTTTTCCCACATAACATTTTCAAATGGGAGTTTAATTTCATATTTACCACTTTCAGAATTTGAAATACTATTATAAACTAAATCGCCATATTCTCTATTGAACATTCCTCTAAATGAATTATTCAATATATTTTCTGATTTCTCATAACTAAATTCTATTGACTTAAATAATTTTGGTTTTTCAATATCTAATTCATCAGCATAAATATATGGCGTTAAATCTTTTATTTGTCCAGCTTGATAATATAACTCTAATGGTTCTAATTTAAATGTAGTTGCATTTATTGGCGTGATAATTAAATTAAACATTTTAACTAATCCCATAAAGAAATCTGCAACTTTAATATCTGGTACATAATTAACAATTTCTTGTATTGCTGAAAATGATTGTCCAGTAGGTGAACCACTTGTTGCATAATTATAAACATTACTTGAATAATCACCACCACCTCTTCTTACATATAAAATTTGACCTTTAAATGCAAAATCACCTATTGCTGAAATTTTTACAGAAAAAGTATGTGGTAATCCATCTTCACTTCTTGTTTGATTATATAATACTAATTCTTGATTTCCTATTAAATTATCAAATGTTTCTGAAATAAGTCCATCTTTATAAACATCAACTTTATAATTTGTTGTTAAATATGGTGCAGCAAGTGTTGTATAAAATTTAATTATTATTCTTCTTGGATTATTTGGTGGATTTAAAAATAAACCACTATTCCAATCTGTTGTAATTATATTTGTTGTATCATTATATTCAGGAAAAGAACCTCTAAATTTTTGAAAAAATTCACCACCATTATATGCTCTTGGTAATTCCATATTCTTCATATACATATACAACTTATCAAATTGCCCGTAGTTTAGAAAATTACCAGTAAATGTTATTCCATATTTTGTTTCTATAAAATCTAAAATTGAATTAATTCTAATTGCTGGAAATAAATCATCCCATTTAATAGCACCAGTATTTGTTGTAATATCTGAAGCTGTTCCTGTTAAATATTCAAATCTTCTATTGTTTCCAATTAAAGGATAACATACATCAGTACCAAGTCTAATTCTTGTAATTACATCACTTGAACTTAAAACGTGATTTAAAGAACTAAAATCTAAATTGTTTAATTTATCATCACCAAATTTATCTTTTAACTGAGTAAGATTTCCATAAAATGTAAGTGTATAACTTTCAATATAGCCATTCTTTTTATTTGCTTTTTCTAATTGTACATTACCTTCTCTAAATGGTATTGTATCTACTTCAATATATGCATTATATCTTATTCTTGCATCATATCCATTATCAACTGCATTATCGTACCAATGTGAAAAAATACCATTGTTTATAGAAGATGCTGGTATTGTAAATGATTGTGAATAATCAGTAAACAATTTTCCAATATCTGAATAGTTTTGAATTGTAGAAGTAACAGAAACTTTTTCATCTTGGAACATTTCAACTCTATAATAAGGAAAAGATATTATTTGATAAACTGAAGTACTATCTAAATCTATTGATACTGTTTCAAAGTTTAAAGTGGTTGCATCGTTTGATGTAATTTTAGAAATTAAACCAGCACCTGTTCCTGATAAAATATAAATATAATAATTTACCCATTGGTCTGTTGCCCAACTTTTTGTGCTATCAATTATGTAATAATCTTTACCACTTGTTGCAGTGCCATTATCAAATATTTTTTCTTTTTGAATATATAATTCCATTATATTACATTATTAATTTGATTGTAATTGTATTCAAAATCTATTTGGTAATTTATCATTTTATCTTGCAAAGAAGTCTTTAAATCAGTTGTCATTGTTTTTAATTTAACTGGTTTATTATCTAACAAAATAGTTTCTGAAGTCATTAAGTCTTTTATAAGTTCATTATAATTTTCATCAACCCAACCTGTATTTATTTTAATAGTTTGTTTTGCTTCATAATTAAATGCTTTGCTTTCACCTCTTAATGGATTATAATCAATATCATTTGGCAATAGTTGATACTCTTTATTCTTAACTTCCCAATTTTGTGTTCTTGCTTTAAAGAATGTAATAAAATCCCAACCACCTAATCTATTAATATATGAACATTGTAATGGTTCATATTTAGTTTCGCATTCTAAAATAAATATTGTGCTAAAAATTACTTCATCATCTTTTAATATTTCAAATATATTTCCATTAGCAAATCTTTCAACACTTGGTTTTATAGTAGGTATTTTTAATAAAAATTCTTCATCTGGTCTATTTATAATTGTAGTAGTTATAGCAGAACCTGAACCAGATAAAACACTAATTCTATATTTATATTCATTATCACTTATACCAATTAAAAAATTAATATATTCAGAACCTGAAGACCTTTCAGCACCAACATAATATTTATATTTTTTATTTTCTTGTAATGATGTTAAAATTACTTCATCAGCATCTATTAAATTATTATAACCATCTAAATAATTTGTGTAACCATTTAAAGCTATATAAGTTGTTGTATCTAATAAATCATATTCACCAATTATTTCTGTTGATGTATATCGCTTTACTTTAACATAACACCAGTTATTTATATTTTCTTCATCAATAGCATTAATTAAAACAGGATTAATTATATCAATATATTCTTTAACATAATTAGATATATTATAAATGTTTTTTGATTGCGTTGGTGATGCTGCTATTTTACTTAAAGTATAATTTGGGGCATCTGGTTCAAACTCATATTTATTCCAAATAAATAATTCAACTTTACTTCCAAGTTGATTTTCTTCATTTACTTCTATAAAATATGGACTTCTTATAAATATTGTTTTCATTTTATTTATTTGTTATTGTGTAATCTATTAATGTTTCTATGTCGTCACCAAATGCTTTTATTAAATCTGTATCTATGTATTTCTTATATCCATCTTCAAATGGTTTTGTAAAAAATAAACTTGGTTTAATTCCTCTTGCCCAAATATTCTTTGCTATTATTATTCCTATTGATTTATAATTGCCTTTAGTATATTTTCCTTTTGCATCACGTAATCTTATATTTCTTTGCTTTGCCCAAACTTCTATTAATGATGATGGTGGTCTTTTAGTTTTGAATTTAAATCTGCTGTTTGGTGCTTGTTGCCCCTTTATTTTTGCATTCTTTGATACTTGACTTGGGTCTGCACCTTTAACTCCTTCATCTTGATAAAAGCCATAATCAGGCATTGAAAACCCTAATAAGAAATAATCATTTTCAGATAGTATTTCACCTTTGATATTATTATATAGTTGCTTAGAAACGTTCTTATTGCCTTTAGACAGATTGCTTCTTGCTTGTTGAATAACATATTTTTTATATGCTTCTAAAACTTCTTTTGTACTTGTTAAATTATTAGCATTCATTATCACAACTTGTCATTTCATTAGCAACCATTACATCAAATGTAACTGTCCAACCAGCTATTCTATTTTCAAATCTATCTGTAAATGGTTCACAATTAGGTGTACCTTGTAATTGATATAAATCATCATATAAAGTTCCACGTCTTAATACTTCTAACAATCTATTAATAACCATTAGTTGAGTATGCAAAACATCTTGTTCATTATCATTTGTTACAAACTGGTCTATTTGTTCTGTCTTACTAAAATCTACAACATCCATACATAATACTGATATATTAAATATCCAAGTATTACCATTGTATTGTGCATTGTTTACTATTATATGCGATAAAGGGAATATAGTTTGTTTGTTTAAATCAACTTCAAATATATCACCAGCTGATACTGTATTTACAAATATATCTTTATATAGTTGGTCTTTTATTGCAGTTGTTATTTGGTAAAATCCTTTCATTATTTACTTCTTATTAATTCAGTTTCTATTTGGTTTTTTTCTTTTTCAAATGTTAAAAATGTTAATGCAACTGATAATCTAAGTTTGGAAATATCTTCAAATCTTCTAACGTCTCCTTGAGCAATAGCATAGAATGATGAATACCAACCCCATTTACTTCCAAATTGTGATTGTTTACTATATTCTGAAATTCCCGATTGTTCTCCAAATAATGTATCGTAGACTTCAACAATTCGTTGCCTAAATTGTAAAAAAAAACCACAGCTCCTAATACAACATCAACTGGTGCAAACTTCATAGCATCACAATATGTATAGCTTCCGTTATATTCTTCTATTTGGTATTTATCTTTTAACTTCTTTGTAACTGGTCTGTATAATACTGCCATAGCATTATGCATCATATCCCAATCACTTATGTATTTATCTAAGTCTGTATATTCACCAAGTGTAATTTCATCAAGGTTAGTTATAAAACCAAACTCAGTATCGCCTAACTTAAATGTTTTTTTAAGTTCATACTTTTGTGCAAATAAATTTGATAGGTTAGTTGTTATTTCATTTACATCTTTATAACTTATTTTAGCAGCATCTTTTAAATCTATGTTGCAAAATATTTCAACCATCTTATGTTGTAGAAATTCACCATCAGGATTATCTTTAGCAATAGATAAAAACTTTTGATATTGTTCTAATGTTATTTCTGATAAACTTGTTGGTATTGTAATCTGTAACTTCATTGTTTTTTATTTAAAAATAAAATAAACTCTAAATTGTATTAAACAAAAAAAAGAGCTACATTTCTGTAACTCTTTATTCAACCATTATTAATCAAAATTTAAACTAACTCTCTTATGTTATCTATTTTTTTATAAACTAATCTTTTATCTAAAAATTGTTTCATAGCATCTTCTTCGTTAAATGCTTCTATGATTACTTCCACATCTGTGCTTTCATCATTACGTTCTGTCCAATAGGTTATGCAATACTTTGTCATATATGTTTTCATTTGTTTGTTATTTGATACAAATATAATTATATTGTTTTAAATAAAATACATTTTAACATTTCTTTAACATAGTAACTTATAAGTTACATTTAAAAGTTTTCATCATACATCATTCCAATATGCAAATCAATTAAAGCTAAACACTTTCTTCTTATTTCTTTAATCTTATAAGTATCTTCTTTTGAAGTCATTCCTGTATCAAAACCTTCAACTGAATTTAATGCTTGATTACACATAGATATTATTTCATATCTTGTATCACATTGTTCAAACTCCATATTCTGAAATATATCTTCTTCTTCTGTCATTACTTTTTGTGTCAATATAAACCCTAATTTTAATACTTATGTTACTACGAAAGGTAAGCACTTGCTACATTATACATCTGTTGCATCTTTTTAATTTCTCCTACATTTCTTGGTAAGTTAATTTGAACTTCAACACCTTTAACGTGGTGTATATAACATTGTATTGCTGCTATTATTTGTCCGTAACTCATTAGTAAAATGATATTATAATGTTATTTTGCTTATATTTTAAATCTTAAAAGTATTAAATACACTTAAAATAACAATATAATGTTATTAATATATAAAATAATTACCTTTGTTTGGATTTTCTAATTGATAACTTACTGCATATCTTAAAGCATCAATTAAATGATTATGATTATCTATTGGTGTGTTTGATTTCTTTTCTAACCAACAATAGTTGTTTAACTCTTTAATTAAGTTTATACTTTCTGGTGATATTATTAAATCATAATCTTGCAATAAAGATATTCCATAAGTTACAGAACCTTGACCTTTAATTGCTGGAACTATATTTAAACCACTTGTTTGTAATTCACTTATCAATCTTGGTTCAGCACTATCAGCTACTATTAAACTATCTAAACAATGTTGTTTATTTAAATTGTATATCTGCGATGTTGTTAATGATGGTAAATAGAAACGTTCATTTATATAAATACGTTTGTTAGAAGTATCTATATTACATTCTACTAATGTTGTAGGGTCAGAGCTAAAACCAAAATCTTGTCCAAATACTGATTTACTTATTTGTTTATATTCACCAATAGACCAGTTTGTAAATATAACTCCTTCTGCTTTATCTAACCATCCACCTAATATTTGATGTTTATACTTTTCTGGTCTACGTTGTTTGATATTCTCTATTTGACTTATAAAAGATTGTGATAGGTTTTCTATATTATCTTGATAAGTTGTATGTATATAAGTTGTATCATCTTTGATTAAATTACTTCCGTCTTGTACACCTTTATCTTCAAAGAATTTCTTATATATAAAATGTTCTTTTGTTGCTGGATTTAATATTAATAAAACTCTATTTTGTATTCCTTTAGTTCTAATACTAAAATCTATTTTCTCAAATGTTTCTTCATCTGTTAATTCTTCAGCTTCATCTAATACCCAAGTTGTAACTCCAGCTAATGATTTTAAAGATGCAGTTTGTGTTCCACTACTTGTTTTAATACCTTTAAATAAGATTTTAGACCCTGTTTTTAAATTTACTATTTCATCTTTAGTAATATAAAAATCGTTGCTTAAATCAGCTAATTGTATCTTGCTTATAAATTCAGGTATAATAGAAACGTTTGCAGATGTTAAAGTATATCTTGTAAATAATATTACGTGACCTACTTCATAAGTAAGAAGCAATAAAAATGAATTTAAAGAATATGATTTACCACTTCCCCTTCCACCTGTAATTACAAAATATCTACTATCACTTCCTAATAGATTATATTTATCATTCAGTTTTATTTCCAATTTTAAATATATCTTTTATATTAAAATCATTTACATTGTGAGTAGCTTCTATAATATCTTTTGGTTTGCCAAATATATGTTCGGCAATAAATAATTGACCTCTTTGTGATTGCATTAATGTATCTTTAACAAAAGCTATTTTAGTTTCATCTTCTGTTTCTTTATTATACAGTTCACCTAATGCTTTGATGAAAATGTTATTTACTTTTTCTTCTTCTACTTTAGTTGGTCTACCTTTACTTAACTTATGTCCTTTTTCAAATCCCATATTAAAAGTTATATTTAAATATATTAAAAATAAACATTTTTGTTTATTGTTTATATAACTTTGCTAATTCAATAGCTATTTGTTTCCATTCATCTAAACCTTGTTTAATATAACCTGATACAACAAATCTATTATATTCTTTGCTATACTTATTGTAAAGTATGTTTGCTCTATATTGTGGTGTCATAAGTTCTCTATTTCTATTTTTACTTTTTCCCAATATTCTTTTGTTACTGTTTCATCATAGTCACTATAATCACAAGCAATTTCTATTAATTCATTTATTGCTATTAATGCACATTGTTTTGCAAAACTCATTGGAACATATAAATGCTTATCTAAATTATAATATAATAAAGTTATTTCTATTGCTTTTTCTTTTGCTGTCATTCTGTTCCTTTTTTAATTAAGTAATACCATAACCATATTATTTTTTTTCTTATAAATTCATAAGCTATTAATGCTAAAATATATTTCATAAGTTAACTTGTATTTTCATTGTTGGACAACTCATTTTGTGATTATCATTTTCTAAATGGCAATACTTACATTTACCATTTGCCCAAAACATATCACAATTATCTGCATCACTTTCTCTATTAAACATTCCATACGATTGACATATTTCTGATGCTGGTGCTGTAAACCTGTAACAGTATTCTTTTGATGGGCATAAACTATC
>Ga0209596_1003529_pt1 | contig 12297 bp, 5 predicted proteins | sample M_130807_MF_Meta_FD_187314 | JGI IMG/M metagenome (GOLD analysis project Ga0209596, IMG submission 187314) | Freshwater microbial communities from Lake Montjoie, Canada to study carbon cycling - M_130807_MF_MetaG (SPAdes) (version 2) | ecosystem: Environmental > Aquatic > Freshwater > Lake... | reverse complement strand
ATTTTATTGAACTCAAATTTTGCCAGGAACCAGGTTTGATACCAACTGAATTTTGTTGTGAAATTCTGAACTGCTTTTGGGATATCTGACAAAGCAAGTACTGGAGCCGATGCCAGCGAAAGCATTTCCTTTTTATTTTTTCTGCTGAAGAAAGAGATTGGATTATTAAACTGACTGAATTGAAATCTGTAATAGGTAAGCGCTGTGATACCAATGCTTATCGCCAACCAAACCATACGGTTTAACATCAATACACCTTCAAAAGGAATACGTAAATTATTTTGTTCATCGGGCGACCAGTACTTTGTTAAGCTCCGGAAAGCCTGAGCTCCGAAAGGTTCCAAAACAGCTGCTAATGTTTGGTTATCGATATCGGCCAACAAAGCATTGGCAATGTTTTTCACGATTACAAAAGCAATACATCCTACATAACCAGCAATCATATTGCGTGTGAAAGTCACTAATGAAAAGAAAATGGCTCCAACTAATAAGGTATTCGGGATTACAAAATAAATAAATGGCTCTATATAATTCATCAGATGAACAGGACCAAATCTGTGCGGATCAGATCCACCGAGGATCGCACACATCATCATGTGTCCCAACAAACTACCGGTCAATACAAACAAAGCAACCAGAAAGGCTGCCCCAAATCGTCCGATCATATAACCGAATTTGCTGATCGGTTTAGTAAATAATAAAGGATGCATGTTGTATTGAAAATCCTTATAAACAGCTGGAGCAATGATGGTGATCAGAATGATCAAGCCGATAAAGCCTGTATTTATTTTAGAGATAAAATCGGTGATCGCTTTTGCGGAGTTAACAATTGTATTGGAGTCGTTATCGCTATTACCCAAAAACCCTCCTGCTGCAAGCATTCCGAATACAGCGAACAAGAAAAAAACAAGGAAGAAGATATATACGGCTGGTCGTTTGAACCAAAGCTTTAATTCGAAAAGAAAAATTTCTTTGAACATATTTAAAGTTAATTAAGGTATTGGGTTAAATAAGGCTGTAAGTTCCAATGCGTCTTCAATTACTTAATTAGTAATCGTAGCAAAATAAACATCTTCCAAATCAGCGATCAATGGTATGAACGATGCATCCGGTTGGGATGCATGATATACATGAATCTGAATTTTACCTTCCACAACCTTCGTTGAGATCACCCGGTGGTTTGCTTTATGAGCTTCTAATTCTTCTTTATCGATTAGCTTCATCCAAATCTTCCCTTTCATATCTTCTATCGCTTGCGCAGGTTTTCCGGAAAGCAGCACAGTCCCCTGATTCATGATGACCATATTTGAACAAAGGTTACGCACATCTTCAACGATATGCGTTGACAAGATCACAATGATATTTTCTCCAATCTCACTCAACAAATTGTGAAAACGATTGCGTTCCATAGGATCTAATCCTGCTGTAGGCTCATCCACAATAATTAATTTAGGATTACCAAGTAATGCCTGAGCAATACCGAAACGCTGACGCATTCCGCCGGAATAATCACCAATGTTACGTTTGCGTGCATCAAACAAATTCGTTTGATTCAAAAGAGCTTCACATATCTCTTTTCGTTCTCTTGGATTAGAGATTCCTTTCAGAATTGCAAAGTGATTGATCATATCCCAAGCTGAAACTTTCGGATAAAAACCAAAGTCCTGAGGAAGATATCCCAATACTTTTCTTACTTCATCCTTATGTTTTAGCACATCCAAATCACCCAACATTATACTTCCGCTATCGGCCTCCTGTAAGGTGGCAATTGTTCTCATTAAAGAAGATTTGCCAGCACCGTTTGGACCTAACAGCCCAAACATGCCGCTGCCGATCTCTATATTAACATTGCTTAATGCTTTCAACCCATTCGAATAGGTTTTAGAAAGGTCTGTGATCTTTAAATTCATAGGTTTTATTGTATAATTTTAGTTGGGGTATTTGATACATCAAATTATTGGACGATCAAGTTTCACATTTGTTACAATTTTATTTTAAAATACACACTCCTGTCTTTGTTCATTGAATGAATTGGAACTCATCCGGTTATTTCATCTCATCCATGATAGAGATCGTTTCATGCAGGTAGATATCTTTCTTAATGGCTTTGTACCATTCTTTATTTCGATTAACTTTAATAGTATCGCTATTAGAAAATGCATCCGCTTTTAAAGCAACCACATCGAATCCAGGGATTTCTTTATCCAACTCATCCATTTTTTTAGATTCGTCTTTGTATTGCTTTTGCTCCGCAACATATTTATCGAAATTCAGGGATACCATGGTATCATCTTTTTGTTTCTTCAAACGTTTTGCCGTTTCATTTAATATCGCAAAACCTGCGCTGTTTTTTACACGTTCTTCACTGTTAGCTTTCAACTTTTCTAAGGAATAGGAAGGCTTAACAGGAATGTATCCTGCCGGACTGATCTCGTCCCAGGCCATCGGATAATCTTGTTCTTTTTCGCCTTGATCCAATAAATAATACGGATCCGGCAGGGTAATATCAGGGATCACTCCTTTTAACTGTGTGGTACCTCCATTGATACGGTAAAACTTCTGGGTAGTGATTTTTACGGAGCCTAAAGGTTTAACATTTGCATAAGCGGGTGGAACGTAATCATCCAAGTCGTAAAAACGTTGCACGGTACCTTTTCCAAAAGATGTGGGTGAAGTCCCAACAATGACTGCACGGTGATAATCCTGCATGGCAGCTGCCATAATTTCGGAAGCGGAAGCCGAATTTGAATTCACAATGATCGTTAAAGGACCATTATACACAACACCCCTTGCTCGGTCTCTCAGAACTTGTGCTTCCCCCTCTCTTTGTTTAACCTGAACAACTGCTCCCGTATCAATGAATAATCCCGCCATATCCACAACATCTGACAAAGAACCACCGCCATTGTAACGAAGATCTAAAACAATACCATCCACTTTTTCTTCATTCAGCTTCTGAAGTTCTTTCTTCATATCTATCGAACAACTTCTTCCGCCTTTACCATTAAAATCTGCATAGAATGATGGAAGTTTAATGTAGCCAATATTTTTCTTTCCTTTCAAGATCACCGATTGAACATACGAATCTTCCATAACAACAATATCGCGGATGATTGGAATAATGATCGCACTTCCATCCGGCTTCTTAACGGTCAATCTCACTTCCGTACCTTTTTTACCTCTGATCAATTGAACAGCATCATCCAGTTTCATGTCTACCACATCCACAGGATCAGCAGCACCTTGTCCAACTTTTAAGATAATGTCTCCCGTTTTTAATTGTCCTTGCTTATAAGACGCACTTCCAGGAACAATACTGCTAACTTTAATATAACCATCTTTCTCCTGCAGTTGAGCTCCAATTCCTTCTAATTGCCCGCTCATGCTGATATCAAAGTTTGCTTTTGCTTTCGGTGCGAAGAATTCAGTATGCGGATCATAGATTCCTGTTATCGCATTAAAATAAATTTCAATACGGTCGTCACGATCGAATTCTTTAATTCGTTTAAAGTAATCGTCATTGTTCTTCAGTATCTTTTTACGTGCATCGATTTCCAACTCTTCTCTGGTTTTGATCTTTACCGTATCGCTTTTCTCTTTTGCTTTTGTTTGGTTATCCATCAATTCTATAACACGAGAAAGCGTTTGGTATTTTAAGGATTTACGCCACTCTTCTTTTAAAGCATCTTTGTTTTTAGCGTAGGTCAGCTTTTCGGCATCCAACTGCACTTCCTCATCGGAATTAAAATCAAAAGGTTTAGAAAGGATATCGGTATAATAGCTTTTTGCTTCATCCACACGTTTATTGATGATCTCAAGCGACTTATCAAAAAAGATGAAGGTTCCGTTATTAACGTCATCATCGATGGAATGATTGAATTTTTGAAGTTCATCCACATCGGACTGAATTAGGAATTTCTTATTGTAATCGAGACGCTGCAGATAAAGCTTAAGAACCTTTTCGGAAAATTTATCGTTCACCTCCATAGGAGAATAATGAACGTTTTTAAGGCTTTGCATCAAAATTTGATCGATGGCTGCTTCTTTATCTGATTGAACAATATAGGTCGCTGAAACCATTGCCACTGCAACAGGAATCAGGAATAATAATTTTTTAGTTCTTGTCATAAGGGTAAAATTAAACATTTTTACGTCCCGACTACTATCGAGACGATTAATCTGCGTGTTATGAAATGTAGAAAGGGCTCCACTTTTTACGATAATAATGATGAACAGTTCTGTTGTATTATTTAAGATGCTTCAAAGAGATTGCCAAAGTCAACTAATTCGATCAAACGAGTATAATTTTGAGCTTTTTCATTCGCAATGACGAACAAATTAAATACATCCCAATAAGAACAAATTACCATTCTCCTAACGCTCAAATATCCCCAAAGTTATACCCGAAAAATATTATTTAACAATTTATAACAGAATGTTATTTTGCTATACATTTACTTCAAAATTCATACACCCATCATTCTAACCAAAAAAATTTCCTAAAAAAATGTCGAAACGACTGTTATTATTCATTGCAGGTCTTGTTGCTGCCTGCCTGATTGGACTTACCGTATTTAGCAAATTGCATTCCTCCTCTCATGAAGAAAAGACGAATCCTGCATTCAGCGCGTATATTAACGCATATACATCCGGAATCATCTCATGTGAATCAACCATCCGAATTTTATTGACCAATGAAAATACTACTCCAATCGAAATAGGAAAACCAATCGATAAATCGTTGTTTGAATTTTCTCCGAATATAAAAGGTGTGGCTATTTGGATCGATAGCAGAACAATTGAGTTTCGTCCCGAAAAACCATTGCCTACTAAGACACACTACGATGCTGAATTTTATTTATCCAACATCTTAGATGTTCCTTCTGAATTTGAAACATTCAAATTCGATTTTCAAACGATGCAACAATCGTTTGAAGTTTTTGTAGATGGAATGACAACTACAGATAAAAAACAATTGCGTGTACAACGTTTAGATGGTACGCTATCGACAGCTGATGTAGCAGATCCGCGAGCAATAGAAAATACAGTGACGGTAAAGCAGAATGGAAAATCTCTACCTATCACCTGGATCCATGAAGGCAACAGAACGGTTTCCAGATTTACAGTAGATGGCATTCAACGCACTGAAAATCCGGGCAAAGTAGAACTTTCCTGGAATGGTGACGCATTGGATGTGAGTGATATAAAAGGAAGTAAAACGATCGAGATTCCTGCGCTAGGTGATTTTAAAGTAGTGAATGTGAAAGTTATTCAAAGTCCTGAACAATATGCTGTGATACAGTTTTCGGACCCTATCCTAGAAAATCAAAATTTAGATGGATTGATTTCACTTACTGGTGGTGCTCCATTAAAATATATTATTGCCGACAATGAAGTACGCGTCTATCCTCAAAACAGACTGGTAGGTGCACAAACCATCACCGCAGAATTGGGTGTAAAAAATATTTTAGGGATGCCTTTGCGTTCACGTTATGTGTTGGAAGTTTTGTTCGAAGAACTAAAACCGGAAGTGCAGTTAATCGGCAACGGTGTGATTCTTCCAAACTCCAACGGTTTGATATTTCCATTCAAAGCGGTGAGTTTAAAAGCTGTTGATGTGAAAATATTAAAGATCTACGAAAAAAATATTCCACAGTTCCTTCAGGTAAATAATATGGAAGGTGATCGTGAATTGAGACGCGTAGGAAAAGTCGTTTTGAAGAAAACAATTCAGCTGACACAAAAAAGCGCCAAGGACTTGGGTAAATGGAACACCTATTCGTTCGATCTAGCACAGTTAATTAAAACTGAACCGGGTGCAATCTATAAGATCATCATCAGTTTCAAAAAAGAATACTCTACCTATAAATGCGACAGCACAGATACTGGGTCCTCAGCTATTTTTGATAACGGCAGCGACATGACCGAAATAAAAAATGACGGCACCGATGATGACGATGAAAAAGATTGGGATTACTATGGTGATTATTATTATAATGAAAGTGAATATTATGATGAAGGTGACGAAGGGGAATACAATTACAACGACAGTTATGAGCAACGTGATAATCCTTGCAGCAAATATTATTACAGAAGCAGAGAAGTAAGTCGCAATGTATTGGCATCCAATCTTGGATTGATTGCTAAACGAGGAACTGACGGATCTATGAATTTTATCGTTACTAATTTAGTGACGACAAAACCAATGCCGAATGTAACAATGGAGTTGTTGGATTATCAGCTACAGGTAATCAAGACATTAAAGACCGATGCCGATGGCATGTGCAATGCCACATTCAAAAAGAAACCTTTCTTATTGGTTGCAAAAACAGGAAAACAACGCGGCTACTTAAAATTAGATGATGGCTCAGCTTTATCTTTAAGTGCGTTTGATGTGTCTGGTGAAGAAGTACAAAAAGGATTGAAAGGATTCATTTATGGTGAGCGCGGAGTATGGCGTCCAGGTGACACCTTGTTCTTAACCTTTATGCTCGAAGATAAATTAAACACCCTTCCAAAAAATCATCCTGTTGAATTTGAATTATTAAATCCGCAAGGACAAGTGTTCCGGAAGATGGTGAAGACTGTTGGACTTAATGGCTTTTATAATTTTACAACAACAACAGAGAAAAGTTCTCCGACAGGAAACTGGACCGCTCGTGTAAAAGTAGGCGGTGCATGGTTCACAAAGAACATCAAGATAGAAACCATTATGCCGAACCGATTGAAATTGAAATTGGATTTCGGCGTGGACAAACTTTCTATTGCGCATAAAGATCAGAATGGAACACTGGAAGTAAAATGGTTGGTAGGTGCTATAGCGAAAAATTTAAATGCGAAAGTGGAAGTAACCTTAAACCAGACAAAAACCACTTTCAAGAAATATGAAGAATATAATTTTGATGATCAGGCTAGAAGTTTCACATCGGAAGCGCAAACTATTTTTGATGGCAACACCGATGAGCAAGGAAAGGCAAGCATCAAACCGAATATTACCGTAAAAGATGCTGCTCCCGGTCTCTTACGTGCGAACTTTAAAGTACGTGTGTTCGAACAAGGCGGTGCCTTCAGCGTGGATCAATTCTCAATACCATATTCTCCTTACACTTCTTACGTGGGTATTAAAGTACCGGAAGGAAGTAAATACAGCGGCATGCTACTAACTGATACCAATCACATTATTAAAGTAGCAACGGTTGACAGCGATGGGAAACCAATTTCGAAAAGCAAACTACATGTGCAGGTTTATAAAGTTGGTTGGCGCTGGTGGTGGGATTCCTATGATGGTGATCTTGCCAATTATGTAGGTAATGAATACAAAGCTCCTTTGCAAGACCAATGGATCTCTACTTCCAATGGTAAAGGACAATTTGTATTGCGTGTGAACCGCCCAGAGTGGGGACGCTATTATGTTTGTGTGACCGATGAAGAAAGCGGACACCGCACCGGACAGACCGTTTACATCGATTGGCCATCTTGGGCAGGCTCCTCTCCGAAAGGAAATGAAGGTGCTACCTTATTATCCTTCTCGAGTGATAAAAAATTATACAACGTAGGCGACAAAGTAAAATTAACAATCCCTTCCAGTGCTGAAGGTCGCGCATTGATAAGTGTAGAGAGTGGTTCGAAAGTGATCAAAGCATATTGGGCAGAAACAAAAAAAGGAGAAACGAATTTCGAATTTCCTGTGACCGCTGATATGACACCGAACGTGTATGTGAACGTAACACTTGTTCAGCCGCATGCACAAACGATCAACGACTTACCAATTCGTTTGTATGGTGTAATCCCTATTTCGGTAGAAGACCCTCAAACACATTTGAATCCGGTGATCGTGACACCTGAGAAATGGAGTCCGGAAACAAAATCAAGCTTAACGGTTTCTGAAAAAGACGGAAAAGAAATGACCTATACCATCGCCATTGTGGATGAAGGATTATTGGATATCACACGATTTAAAACGCCAGATCCTTGGGGTGCTTTTTATGCACATGAAGCATTGGGTGTTAAAACATGGGATCTGTTTGACTTAGTAATGGGTGCTTACGGAGCAGAGCTCTCGCGCATCTTAGCGATTGGTGGTGACGGTGACATTAATAACAAAGCAGGCAACAAAGCCAACCGATTTAAACCGATGGTGAAATTCATGGGTCCTTACTTCCTAAAAAAAGGAGAGAAACAAACACATGAATTCATGATGCCACAATATGTGGGTTCGGTAAGAACGATGGTAATAGCGGGTTACAAACAAGCCTATGGCTCTGCCGAAAAAACCACACCTGTGCGCAAGCCATTGATGATTCTTGGAACATTGCCGCGTGTAGTGGGTCCAGGAGAAGAAGTGGATTTAGCAGTTGATGTGTTCGCGATGGAAAAACAAGTGAAGAATGTAAAAGTGAATATTCAGATGAATGGTATGTTCAGCGCATTGGATGGCACATCTAAACCAATCACGTTCAAAGAAACCGGTGATGAAGTAGTCACTTTCAAATTGAAAGTAAATTCTAAATTGGGTATTGGTAAAGTAAAAATTGTAGCCACCAGCGGATCGGAGAAAGCGAATTACGACATTGAAATAGATGTGCGTAATCCGAATCCGAAAGTGATCAATGTAGTTGAAAGTGTCATCGAAGTAGGCAAGACCTGGACTTCACCTTACACGCCTGCAGGCATGAGCGGAACCAATAAAGGAACCATCGAATTATCGAGCATCCCTCCTATTAATTTAGGAGAGCGTTTGAAATATTTAATTGAGTATCCACATGGATGTATTGAACAAACGACTTCAGCAGTATTCCCGCAATTGTATCTGAACGACATCATGGAGCTGAACAGCGATTTCAAAATTGCCATCAACAAAAATATCAAAGCAGGTATTGAACGCATCAAACAATTCCAAACCTCCAACGGTGGAATGAGCTATTGGGCCGGACAATATGAAGCAGACGATTGGGGAACAAGTTATGCAGGTCACTTTATGCTTGAAGCAGAAATGAAAGGCTATACCTTACCTCCTGGTGTGATCGAAAACTGGAAACGTTATCAACGAAATATGGCCAACAACTGGACGCCTCATTCACGTGATAATTATTACTATTATAACAATGATCTACAACAAGCCTATCGTTTGTACACACTTGCTTTAGCGAAAGCACCTGAGCTAGGCGCAATGAACAGACTGAAAGAATATGCTGATTTATCTGTGGCTGCGAAATGGCGATTGGCTGCAGCATATGTAAAGGTGGGGCAACCGGAAACAGCAAAAAAATTAATTTCCAATTTAACTACCGCTATTCCGAGGTATTGTGAAATGGGCTACAGTTATGGTTCGAACGACCGTGACGAAGCAATGATCCTGGAAACGTTGACATTGCTGGATATGAAAGCAAAAGCAGCACCATTGGTAAAAGGTATTTCTGTTGCATTGAGCCGTAACGACTGGATGAGCACACAAACAACTGCCTATTGTTTAATTGCTGTTTCTAAATTTGCGACAGCTGGTGGTGCTAGCAAAGAAATGAAATACAATGTAAAAATAAACAGCAATGCGCCTATCATCTTGAATACACAATTACCAGTGAAACAAATTGACATGGCCTTAAAAGGTGCTGCACCGGGTAATGTGACCATCACCAACAATGGCACTGGTGTTATTTTTGCACGTGTGATCTTAGAAGGGATTCCGGAAACTGGTGATCAAACAAATGTGGACAACGACCTGAACGTAGCGATTAATTACACGAATATGAGTGGCGGTGTGATCGATGTAACGAAGATGGAACAAGGAACGGACTTCATTGCAGAAGTACAAATTACGAACCCGGGAGTGCGAGGTGAATATTTACAGATGGCGCTTACACAGATTTTTCCGAGTGGTTGGGAAATTCATAACACACGCATGGATGATGCAGAAAGTGTGATTAAAAGTGATTACCCTAACTACCAAGACATCCGTGATGACAGAGTGTATACCTACTTTGATATTTCACCATACAAATCAAAAAACTTCCGAATTGTATTGAATGCAGCTTACATTGGAAGATTTTATTTACCGACTATTTATTGCGAAGCGATGTATGACAATACCATCAATTCACGTAAGCCGGGTAAATGGGTGGAAGTAGTGAAACCGGGAGGGAAATAATTTTATAATTTTATTACAGAGCCTTGCATTGCTGCAAGGCTCTTTTTTTTATGACAATTAGGGCCTAACCATAGCACCCCAATTAATTTGTATTTGCTCACCAAACGAGATAAATAAAGCTTACAGACATCCACTCAAAAAGAATTCGAATTTTTAACTAAATTTGATACATAAATAAAAAACATGAAACGATATTACTTCCTGCTGCTGCTGATTGCTTCTGCTCTGTTTTCAAGTTGCAGTAAATACGGTTACGTTAATTTAAAATACCCGACAGCACCCAATGCGGTGCTACCCAATAACATTCACAATATTGTAGTGATCAACCGTTCGCTTCCTCCGAAAGAAAAAAACAATTCTATGGCAGAAGCTGTAATGTCTGGTGAAATTGCTGGTTCAGATAAAAAGGCTTCAGACGAATGTCTAAAAGGAGTTTTTGACCGCATGAATGGATGGCAGGGAATTAGCATCATTATTCCTTCACATAGCAGACGTTACGGAACAGGTACCCGTGAAGTTCCAGAAGTTTTAACCTGGGATGTTGTTAAAAGTATTTGTGACTCTTCTAAAGCTGATGCACTATTAGTCCTAGAAACATTCGATTCTAATTCCGATTTATTATTAAGCAATGTTTCTAATCAGATTGGTGCAGTCATTTCAGGCCAGTCTCCTCCTCCACCAGTTCGTCAGGCTAGAATGAACGTATTAAGCTATTGGAGATTATATGACCCTTCTGTACAAAAAATCATAGATGCCTCTCAAAGCACAAAATACTTGAATTTTGATCTAGGAGTTTTACCAATCCCTCCTCCAGAAGCACTTCCACAAACCGCCTATGCTGCAGGACAAGAATACATTGAACGCTTTTTGCCAGGGTATTACACAGTAAAAAGAGACATGTATAAAAGAGGAAAAGGGCAAGAAAAACAACAATTCAAAGCAGGATTCCGTAAATCAGAAGTATCCAATTGGGAAGGAGCAATGGAAACATGGACTCCACTCACAAAAAGTAATAACCGAAAAAATGCCGGGAGAGCATGCGTAAACATGGCTGTTGCTTGTGAAGTGTTAGGAAAAACAAATGAAGCATTTCAATGGGCGAAAAAAGCCTATGAAGATTATGGCAACAGCGTTGGAAGAGAATATGCCAATAAACTCAAATACAGATTAAACCTAGAATAAAAAATTTACAACACAAAAACTGTGGGCATTACTGAAAAAATATTGTAAATACCAATTACGCTCCTCCGCTTCAAATTTTTATTTAGTTTTATTGATGAATGAAATCGGCTTCCATTAATCAGATACAAAAAGAATTATTAGTGCTTGAACCAAAACAAGTTCAGGAACTTTGTATGCGGTTAGCGAAGTACAAAAAAGAAAACAAAGAACTGCTCTCCTATCTCCTTTTCGATGCTATAGATGAAAATGGATATGTAGAAAATGTAAAAAAAGAGATCGACATCTTGTTTCATGAAATAAACCGTCAATCTACCTACACCACAAAAAAAGGGTTGCAAAAAACTGTCAGGAATATGAATAAGTTCATTAAATATTCTGACAACAAACAAACAGAGATAGAATTGAGAATCTATTTTTGTTCTAAAGTTAAATCAGCGCAAATCAATTTAGATTCAAGCAATGTAATCAGCAATTTATATTACCGAGAAAAAGATAAGATCCAAATCGCTTTTTCAAAATTACATGAAGATCTTCAATACGATTACAAAGATGAAATGGAAAAATTGTAGCTTACCTATTGTATAACAAATGAATTCCTAAAACAGTTTCCGGAGAGATCACTGAATGGTGAAGTGATGCAGCGGTATAACTGAAGCTATTGATTTTATTTGCTTCTACTACATAAAGTTCATCATTCAAATCATCATATTTTAGTTGAATAGCAGTATAACCTGTTAAATAAGTCGTTAAACTATTAAATGAATAATTGTAGCGGTAGATTGTACCATTTGAATGACCGATCAGATAGGTATCCGCATTGATCTTCACCGCACTTAAAATAGCACCTGTTGGTAAAGGAAAAGGATAAGGACTCCACAAATTATTATTCACTCTGTCGAACAACTGAATAACACCTTGCCCGCCTGCGTTTCCGAAAACAAAAACATTGGCGTAATCTTTTTCGCAAAAAG
>Ga0209596_1003528_pt1 | contig 12301 bp, 15 predicted proteins | sample M_130807_MF_Meta_FD_187314 | JGI IMG/M metagenome (GOLD analysis project Ga0209596, IMG submission 187314) | Freshwater microbial communities from Lake Montjoie, Canada to study carbon cycling - M_130807_MF_MetaG (SPAdes) (version 2) | ecosystem: Environmental > Aquatic > Freshwater > Lake... | reverse complement strand
AGCCAGCATTGCCGCTATCCTATTGATACGCCTACAGAAATGCTATTTTGTGGCCGCATACCGGACGGCCAGCCGCCCTATTGCAAGGCCCACGCCAAGCTTTGCTACATGCCGCCCCGCGAGCCTAACCGTTCCGAGAGAACTCTTTCGATTCAAGCTCGACTTCGCTGACCCGCTTGCCCCAGCCTTTGCCAAATGTCGGCCATGTCGGCAGGGATTTAAGGAAATCCAAGCGGCGCTGGCTGTAGTCCTCAATGAACTCGACAGGATCGGCCTCTTGTATGGCCGCTAGGGTCTTGGGGCCAAGGCTGCCATCAACCTTCTGATGCAGGACATATTGTGCCAGCTTGACCGCCCTGCCGGGGCCGGAATTGACCGCACAATCGAACAGGCAATAATCAATCCCGTGCGGCAGGGCGTCCCCGTGGATGGCGTCCCAATAGCGGGCTTTATAGATGGGCTGGACGGCCTGCGGCGTCAGGGCGCGCATATCTGCCTCAGACGCTGACTTGCCCGTGTGGGCGTCCCAGACGGCCTTGGTAACGCCGCAGCATGTCATGCCGCCGGGATCGCTAGGATGGTTCACAAAGCCGCCTTCGTGGCGCATCAGGAGGCGCATAGCGTATTCAAAGGTCGGGATCATGGGGTGTTAGGACAGCCCGTTCCGCAGGGTAGCTGCCAGAACCGCAGACAGGCCCATCTGGGCAGCCTGTGGGATCGACAGGTCGCCCGTGTAGTAGCCAGCCAATGCTGACAAAATCCCAATCAGGGACACGGCGTAGGTCTTTTTGCCTTTGAACATAGTATTCTCCTATTTCAGGTTTACGAGCTTGTAATGGGCAGTCGAATAGGTCTGCATCAGATCGTCGATCAGGTTCTCGATCATGGTGTTTTTCTTGGCAATCTTCTCGCGGTTAGACTGAATCCAGCCCAGTTCCGTGCGAACCAAATCGGCAATCCGGTCCTTGGGCATCATCATAATCCGCACTTCGCCAATTAGGCCATAATAGCCCTGATACGCCTCGACGATCCCGTCGATCTTGTCGATCAGGTCGTCATATAGCTTACCCAGCGCCTTATGCTCGCTGTAGGATTTGGTCGCCCAGTGGGCCAGATGGGCCGCGTTCCGCATGGCGAAAACATGGCTGACAAGTTCCTCAATCATTGCTTTGATACTCCTATGCCAGCCATCCAAAATACCATGCCGACCACGACAATGCCGATAGCCCAATACATCTTCTGAGCGACGGATTTGCCGATCTGCTCATAGACCTTCTGGATCGCCCGGTCTGCGGCGCGCTCTGCAATGGCGTCCATTTCGGCTTCGCTCAGATTATCGCTCATTACATAATCCCTACCGTCTAAGTTGTATAATTAGCCAAGCTGCATGTTGCAGACGCTGATCTGGACATCAATGTCAGACCATGAATGTGACCCGCCATCGCCCTCCGTGTCCGTAATAGCTGCCTCAACGCCGTTGTTCGACGGTTGGCTGACCATCTGGGACAGCGAGACTACAAAAACACCACCATAGCTTGTAGCCACAGTTTTAGTATATGTGCGCGCCGTCCCAATCGTGCTGCCGCCCGCGCCGTTTTTTAGGGTTATGGTGATAGCTGGGGTAATCGGGGTGCCGTTTGAGTTCGAGAGAACTCCCTTGAACGTCACCGTCACAAGATACCGATTGGCTCCCGTGGCAGCCGCAAGCGCGGTCACAGGAAGACTGCTCCCGCTGGCCCCCGTCCAAGTGTTTGTCGCCGCCGCGCCGCCCGAGACGGTGATGCCAGCGTCCGCCGTAACAGCGCCCACAAGGCGGCTAGTCGTGCCCACCCACAGAGCCTTCTGGGTCGATATGCCGCCAGCCGTGACGATGGAGCCGGTGGTTGCAGAGGTTGCGTCAGTGGTCAGAGTGGAGCTAACGCCAGCGTCCGCCGTAACAGCACCAACAAGCCTACTCGTCGTTCCAACCCACAGAGCCTTTTGAGTGCTGATGCCGCCCGCCGTGATGATCGAGCCAGTAGTCGCCGAGGTCGCGTCAGTCGTTAGCGTGGAGGACACGCCCTGGGCGAATGGGATGCGGACAGTCGTGGTCGTCTGCCCGTCCTTCGTGATCGCCGTGGACAAGCCAGTGGCTAGGTCCGCCGTGAGCGCGTTGAACGCGGTGGACGATATGACCGTGCCAGTGACCACTGGCTGGCCTGTGCTGTTGATCTGGAACGTGCCGGAACCGTTGTAAGACAATGTGATTACTCCTTAATTCTGTGTGATGCGGAGCGGGTCATTTGAAGTCCTCATAGTTGGGGCGCTGCTGATTAGCTGCGCCTTGGTTAGCGAGGACGGCAGCAAGAGCCGTTTTCCGGTTTAATATAGGCGCAGATGGCGCAATTTTACCGCCGCGAGCAAGGACGCTGGCAAGTCTGGCCGCGCGCCCCGTTTGTACTGCTGAAACTACTTTGGGTGCGATTCCTACAATTGGCAATACAGCAGCCGCTGGGTTTACAAAAGAAAGGGCTGCTTCGCCCATTGCCGTAACACCGCCACCAACTGACGTAGTTGGGAATAGTTTCCCAAATCCATAAGCTATGTTATGTCCAAGACTGGACCCCCTAGCTACAGCCTTAACAGCATCTTGCACTTCAGGATCGAGACGACTAAATCCCCGCTCGTTGTCGCGGAGTTTTTGGAATGCTTTTCTCGTCTGTTGATCGAGGTCGTTAAGAAGCGGTCCGCTTTTATTGCGGGCCTTCTGTATCGTTTGTTCGATAACATCGCCTTGCGACCCTTGACGCCAAAGTTTTTTGGCTTCCTCAAGAAACGCAACGGCAGTAGACGGGTCGCCAGATGTAACATCCGAAGGTTTTAACTTAGAAATGTACTCATCTACTTTATCCAAAACCAGCCTAACAGCTTGACGATCCTGTTTGTCTGGGACCATAGCGGTTTTAGACGCTATCTTTCTAATGTCGTGCAAATCGCTTAACGAAATATTGCCGGACGTATCATTTATTATATTTACTAGTTTGTCGGCTTTTGCCGTAAGAACGGGCTTAATACCTTCTTTTTTAGCCATTGCTAAAATTGAATTTTTAAAGTTATCAAAACTGGGGCTTGAAAGAGTAAAGCCAGAGTCTCTGGCGGCATTATAAAATGTATCAGCAGCGGTCTTTTTGTCTGCCACGCTTGCAGTTGTTTTTTCGGCTGCGCCCAAATCCGTCAACGACCCAGTTTCAGCTATCTTCTGTGCTTTGTTGGCCGCGCCATGCCCAATCAATGCCCCGGCAATACGCAAGGGTGTTTCAAACATAGTCCCCTTAGCTTGGCGTCCCAATGCTTCGGAACCAAGTGCGGACGCGGCGGTATTAAGGCCCTTTTTGATCCACGATCCTTCGCCGCCAAACACGCCGGGGACGAATTCAGCCACAGTCTGTGCGTATTCGCCGGGGGTATATTTTGCTTGATAATAACCCCCGGTGGGGGCGGACAATACTTTATTAATGCCAGCAGATGTTGGCAAACTGGGAACAAGGCCATACTGTCTTGAAACATTACGTTGTTCTGGCGTGATGCCGGTAACCTTATCGCCAAACCGGTTTAATATTTCTTCAACATCGCCCGGCAATCCGGCAACCGCAGCCGCGCCTTGCGCCAATCCGCCGGGAATAGTACGCGCGGCGTCGATAGCGTAATCGCTAAATGATGGTTTAGCATCAAATTTGTCAAAAGGATTTTGACTTTTATCATCAAATTGATCAAATGGATTTCCCATTTATCGCCCCCTATTACGGGGCAAATATTGATTTGCAGCGCCTTTACCAAACTTTTCATCAAAATGGCCAGCAAAACTAGGATTGGCCTTTAAATATTTTATTTGTGCGTCGTTGGGAGAATTAGAACTTTGCTGCGGTTGTTGTGTTTGTTGCCCTTGCGACGGAAACACTTGTTCATATGGCCGAACCGAAAATGCGGGTTTACCTGCAGCCCTAAGTCCCGCATTAATTTGATCCATACGGCCATAATATAAATTCTTCCTAAGTTCTTCATCAACGCCCTGCCACGGGGACGGAAAAATTTCCGTTTTCATACGGGGGATTTCTTTCATTTCCCCTACGTTTGCACCGCTTTGCGCTCGCATATACCCTTCAAGAAATTTGTTTTCCCCCACGCGGCCCCTAATAGTTGCGGGGTCTCTGATTACATCAGCTTTTGTGCCTACAGCAGATTCAAGTAAATCCGCTGCTTTATTACGCAAAGTTGTTGGCTCATATCCTTTTCTAACAGCCTCTTCATAATCTTTTTCACCAGATAACTGTTGCGCCACACGGGTTCCCCATGTGCCTTGTGCTTCAGTAACAGGAGGCATGCTATCTTTTAATCTATCATATTCTAATTGAGCTTTTTTTAAGTTTAAAGCAGCAGCGGCTTTATCAATTGGGCTGGTGGCAAGATTATATGCGGATGTTGCTGCGGACAATTCTTTTATGCGCTTGCCAACATTTTCAGAATATCCTGTAGGCGCAGTATTAGGCACTGGAACGTTAAAACTACCGCGCGGCGCGGCGGGCGCTTGAGGAGCGGCATTTGGTACTGGGTGAAATCCCAGAGCGGACCAATCAGGCATTATTGCCCCCTATAATATGGGTTTGTGCGTGGCTGACCATCAACCAAAACGGTTGGGTTATTAGGATAATTTTTTGCTTCTAATGGATTTGTAATACTTGGCGGAGGCGTCGAACCAAACATAGGTATGTCAGCTTTATTTATTTTATATTGGTACGGGTTTCCATTACCGTCTACACCAGTTTGGATTATAAAATCTTCTTCTGGATTGTTTGAATAATTGGGAGTTTTTGGCACCATTGGTACACGCGAACCAATTGCGTTACCAAAGAAATCCTGCAATTGTTCTCCCGGTCCCATTTTTTCGCGTTTGCCAAAGATCATTTCTAGGCCCTTGTCACGCAAACTGGGATTTTTAGACGCCGATAGTATTCTCGCCGCTTCTTCTGGCGACCCAGCCGTATATGATTGCCCAGAAACGCCTGTATAACCGTTGCTTAGCTGCTGACGCGGTGCTGCAGAGGCGCTTGGCATAGCCGCCATTTCCGCGTTGGCGTCATAAGAAGATGGCGGTGCTGCGCTGACGCCAGCGGGCATTGGTGTAATGCCGCCCGTCGAAGTAGCTGCTCCCGGAATGTCAGGAAGGGCTGATCTGTCAACTGGATCAAGTTTATACTGCGGACCGCCAGCTTTGATAGCTTCAGCAATTGTATTGCTAGTATCAGTTTCTTGAGCTTTCTTCAGCGCCGCCTCATCAGCCGACGCCTTGCCCGCCAGATAAGACCCGCCAAAGCTGGTCAGCCCACGAGCCAGCGCCCCCATCGGGGACACGGGGGCGGTAATGCCGCCAGCCGTATAAACGGCCTGCTCCTGTGCGCCCATCTGGGACAGGGCTTCGGCCAGCTTCTGCTGGCGGGCAATGGCAGCCGCGCGTGTGGTGTAGTCGCCGGGGGCATCGCTGGGCTTGAACAGATTGATTACTTTATTTGGGACGCTGCTAATGTAATTGGCAGCATCATTAACAAAATCATATGGACCTGCCATTAGTATGTCTCCAATATCTTCATAGAAGGAGCCAGCGCCGTCTTTAAATCCGCCATCTTGGCTGCATATTTAGCATAGAATTGAGGATATTTCTGCTTTGTCCACGCCACCCGGTCAGCCGAATCACCCAGAAATGCCGTGCAATCGTAGCAATCTAGGCTGGTATGCTTCATGGCATAGTGGTCAGGCAGCGTGGCCCGGTGCTTGAGGATGAACGCAAAGACCTGCTCCGCCGTCCATGTTTCAATGGGCTGGACATAAGTAATTCCGTCAACAATGGAATTATTTACAGCAGATGATTTATGCCCGTCATTCAATCTTTGGCCGCGTATCAGGCGCGTAATGCCACGGGTTTTTGCTGTTTCCATAAGCGGCATTGCTATGTTTTCAAAACAACAACCAAAATACGTTTGAACTTTTATTGGTTTTTCTCCAGCCACGGTAACGCCAAAAACAGTCCAATCAACGGGAACGACATCAGACGGGATGCCTGTCCGCTCAATCTGGGCTTGCTGGTCTGACGGTATTTCAATAAATTCTTTGGCCTCTGCCCGAATTTCATTAACAATTTCAATAGTTTCTGGGTAAGCCTTACCAGTATTGACCCACATGACGACAGGCTGCTGCTCGCGGTACATATACCAGCAAGCCAATGAGTCCTTACCGCCTGAAAAAGCCAATCCTAACATATCTTTACCATTACATTGCCAACGCGCCGCCGCCAAGGCTTCCAATACCCTGATACAACCCGCCCAACGCGCCCATCTTGGCATTATACGCCGCCGTATCGTAGTTACCCTGGTTGGTCGCGCCTTGGGCTACTGGCGCTGCGCCAATTTGCCCGCCTCCAGTGTATGACTGGAACTGCGGAGCCTGTATCTGGGAGCCGGACATCAACGCCGTAATCTGGTTAAGTGGCTGATTATACAAGCCTAGCTGCTGGGAAAGGTATTGATTAGCAGCCGTATTGCCAAACTCACCAGCGCCAACGGCCTGACCGTAGCCCTGCTGGTTGGCGCTCATGTCGAGGCCGATGCCCTGCAAAGCAGCCTGACTAAGCAAGTCGTTCTGGCCCTGCTGCTGCTCGCGCATGGCGTTATTGTACGCCTCAGACCCAGGCGTAATGCCCTGATTGGCAAGCGTCTGGGCAGTCGCCTTGGTCTGCTGTTCAATCTGCGGCTGGAGACGGGCCATGATGGCGTTCTGGCCCGTCATGCCAGCGTTGACCGGCATCTTGGCTACATTGGACAGATCAAGGCTGGTCTGGACTTTGGGGCCGCTGTACTGGAACGGCGTACCCATGATGCCCTGGGCAGTCTTTAGCCCGGTTTGAGCCAACTGAGCCTCGCCCATCTGGACTTGCTGTTGCGCGTCCAGCGCGGCTTGGGCAGCCGGTGTCAAAGTCTGGGTAATGGTCGGCTGTGGCGTACCGTCATACCCGCCAGCCATGTCATAGCTAACCGTCTGGTTGCCATACGGGCTGATGATGTTGGGATTACTCAGAACAGCCGTCTGCTGACCAGCTTTCTGGTTAGCTACGCCCTGTTCTCTTGCTGCCCCGGCATAATCGGGGGGCGGCGGTGCGGATGGCTTACCCATATCGTTCTCCTAAATACCTACAATCAGCCCTTTTCAGCGTGTACAAAATTATGTCGCCGTCCGGTGCTGCGTCAGTAATCCTTGCTTCTTCTGTAAACCCTAATTTCTCTACAAACTTCATACTCTTAGCATTTGCGCTTCTTACCGGAACAATGGCCTTTTCGACCGCGCATTTGATGTAAGCGTACCTAAAAATCGCTCCTATGTATGACCTGTTAATCTGTCCAGTTATGGCTATATGAGCCATAAGCGAGCGACCATTCCAGTTCTCATACATAACCCCGGCTACAAGTTTTCCGTCCTTTTCAAGCCCGATAGCAGTAGCGGTATCGCCGCTGAAACTGCCGTTCATCTGTTTCGCTACCCAGTGGCCTACTTCAGGCCCGCTAACTATACGCCCGCCCATCCGCTTTGATACACCACATCTGTCGAAGCCCATTGTATCTGTATGCCCTGGCTGGCCGTCTTCATCTGGAGTCCGCCACAATAGCCAATGCCCGTGATGCCCAGCCATGTGTTCTGGATGACCAGATCAGCGCCCCAGACAGCCGTATCCCACAGCCCAACATCCCAAACGCCATACGATGTCCCAGAGAACGTCAGGGCAGCCGTTGTGTCTGAGGTGTCAAAGTCGATATTCATGCCGACGCCAATGGTCGGCGTGCCATTTGTGAAGATGCTGGGGCGGGCGCGGGTGAAGTATTTCTTAACGCCACGCGCGCCGAAGTAATTAAACGCTTGAATTGTCTGGGTATTTATGTTGCTAACGTCATCAGTATAGCTGTCATCCCAAGCATGGCCGACATAGCCATCTGAGCCAAAATAGGGGTCATCCCCAAAGATTTCCCAGCAGTAAGACGCCCAGCCGGTAAACTGCGCCCAAGCCTTTGTGATGGTATTCATCACATACTGTTCCTGCTGGCCGTCAGCCACCGGGATATTGATCCAGACGGCATTGTACTTAGCCGTATAAGTTACCTGCCAGCCTACAGACGCATGGTTGCCGCCGTACTGGTTCGTTGCCGCCGTAATAGCGCCCTGTATCTTGTCTGATAGGGCCACACGGGGGTCCAAGCGGCTGGACTGCAGCGACGCGGCCATAGGCATCAGGCCATCATATGTCAGGATCAACAGGTCGCCGCCCCATTTGAGCATGGGCCGAGTGCCGACTGGCGAACCTAGCTTCCAGACGCCGATCAGCGCCCAGGTGGCGGCGCTTGCTGGGTCAGTGCCACGGTAGACGATGACTTCGCCCACGCTGGTGATGAACGCTAGGTTGTCGTCCACGCCATACCCGGCGTCGAGCGTCCAAGTGTCCAGATCGACCAGATGCCCGCCGAATTTGCACAAGGCACTCAGATCCGTGTACTGGGCGGTGCCGCCAATCGAGCTAGTCGGCAGATACCAAGCCTTTAGCGTGTACTGCTCGATGAACCAAAGCCGGTTCTTGAACAGGGTGATATTGACCAGATCTGCAGACGCTACCCCGGAAATGGACGGGTTGGTCCAAGAGCTTCCATCATACAGAAGCGCACTATCTGTCCCATTGACGGCCATAATATAGCTGCCGCCAGCCGTGGTGATGTTGGTGTATTCCCATATGCCATTGCTCAAGCCGGTCACAACAGGCGCTCCGACAACTCCAGCAGAGGTCACATCATAGATGTTGCCAGAGCTAGTCGCGGCGAACATCTTGGAACTGTTGCCATAATTGTAGACCATGATGGTCTGGACTTTGCCGCTCAGTCCCGTGGCGTGCTTGGTATAGCCGCCGCGCAGCGTCAGATTGCTGACCGTAGGGAACATATTGATGAGCGTTACGGCGTCTGTAGGCTCCATGTTGGCAAAGCTGTCACGCGCATTCCACCCGCCCAACGGGGCAGGAAGCGACTGCACTTGAGCCGCATTATGCTGGATCATGGAGCCAGGACTAACTCCCATAGCCGGTATCCGGGATATTGTCCCATCCGATCAACACACTACCAAGGCGCGGCGCGAACGATAGGTTAGCCGCCGACGTATCCTGCGCTACGGAAGTATCAAACTCAGTCAGATAATCCCTGTAAATTGCCGTTGTGTCGAAGCCCTTGGCCTGGAAGTATTTCAGCTTCGTGGACAGGACCATGAGACGGTCAGGATACATGCAGGTGTCGGTATCAACCGTAAAGCTGTTCTTGACCGCGCCCGCAGCCGACAACGCCCAGCCCTTGCTGCGATATTCAAAGCCAAGGTTTTCATTAGACGAATAGCCCGGCCAAATCTGGAAATAATTGCCAAGCAAGCGCCAGCGGATACGCGGGCCAGTGCTGATAAAGCCGCTGAGAAGCCATTCCCACTGCTGGGCGCTCTCTGGGCCGAGCATTTCCCAATGCTTGCTCTTGTCCCATTGTGTGCGCGGTACGATGCTGTCGTAGTCAGACGGCAGGGCGTACTTGACCTTCTGGAAATAGATCGTCCCAGCGGTCACATTGCTAGTTGAGTAATTAGAAAGCGTGACCTGCGTGGAGGAATCAACGCTTGAAACAAACGTGGCATTCGGAATACCCGTGCCAACGACCATGTATGTCGTGTCCAATCCGGCAGTGGACGGGATGCCGGTGATGGTCAGGGCGGAAGTCGTGTATGTACCCGTCGTGGTCGTGTAGGACGTAAAGAAGCTGTATGGCGTGGTAAGTTCACGCCAGTCGGCCTTACGCAGAAGCTCGTACCCCCCAGCGTTCATCAACGCCAAAATCTGGGTAACGTCTTGGTTCGTATTACCCGCAACTGATACGGGTGTTGGAACGCCTAGTTCATTGGTGACCTGTTGCACCAACTGAAGCATCGTCGTACTCGACATCTACATCATCTTTTCTGGGCTTGCCCGGTTTGCGCTGCGCCATGAGACTAGCCATCTGGGCCTTAAGCTCATCAAGTTCGCTGCGAGTTTTTGCCAGTTCTGCGCCATTCTCTGTGCGGTTCTTACTCGTCAGATACGCCCTCGCACGTTCCCTCATACCAGCGGACCCCATGCCCATACGTTGCAACTGGGAATCCGTGGCTGTAGCTACCTGCTCGACGGTCTGAAACTTGAGGATTTGCAATTCTGCCATTTGATGATCACTGAGGTCTTCAGGGCAATCCTTGTTCCACTTATCTAGCTTGGTGCCGATCACCTGACCGTCATCATTCTGGGACTGGAAATAAAGCCACTGACGAATAAACCGTTCCTTGTGATACTCACGAACGGGCTGCTCAATGATGTTAGTTTTGTCGCCAGGCACCATGATGCGAACGAACGGGACATCCTTGTAGGGAGCCTTATCGTACATGTAAAACTCTACATGCAGGTGAGCATCGGCATTGGCGGTGTCACTATCCAACGGCATAAATTACTCCTTACGTTGACGAAAGAGCCGCAGTAACGGCCCAAGTGGTGGCGGAAGTGCCAAGGCAAATAGCAGTCTTGGTGGTGCCAAGCGCAACGCCAGTCGAACCGGCAACCGCCGCGTTCATGGTCACGCCAGACGTTTCATTGGTGTAAATCTGGAGGGTCTGCGCGCCGCCATTATAGACGTACACCAGAGCGCCAGCTTCGCACGGGGGCAACTTGACGCCAGTGCTGGAGGCAGTGGTGCCAATGGCGTTGACAACAGCCGAAAGCTGCAAGGCAGTCGCCTGAGTGGTGCCAGTAGCGGTCAGGGCAGTCGCGCTGTCACCGCAGATGGAAATGGTCGCCAGCGGGGAGTTACCGGAGGCGAGTACTCTGGAAGGAATAGCCATAATTTGATCCTTTATTTAGAGTTTTGAACGTACAACGTGGCATACGGACAGGCATCGCCTTCGTCCGTATGTTGGTACTTAATGTCATATTCAGAGAATTTGCTCTGCCACCATTCGCTAGGAAACACGGATAGATGAAGCGGGTGACCGATCAGCTTTCCCATACTATCGTCAAATAGGGCTATTTTGAAATAGCAACTATCAACGCAATCCATGATATTTCTAATAACGTCAGACACATCCTCCGGCGGGATATGCTCCATGACATCCGTGCAGTAACCAATATTGCCGCTGACGCCAATTGGCTTGGTCAGGTCGGCTACGGTAAACGACAGATTATTGCCTTCATCCCGGCAATTGTCAGCAAAATCAACGAGTTGCACTTCGCAGCCGGTCAGGTCGGCAATCTTCTGACCGCCCCGGCCTGTGCCACAACCAAAATCCACAATGACATCACTTAGCTGGGGATCGGCAATATGAACAAAATGGCTGGCAAATGACTCGCCGGGGGCGACTTCCCGATACAGCGGGGTCTTCCACATAGCCTCATATTTCCCAACTTCCGTCATGGGCGCGGGTGGCTCAGACATGGCTTTGGCAATGGCCGGAAGCAGCCCGTGGCCGTGGACCTGAATAATTGTATCCTCCTCCGCAAGCTGCTGGGCTGCGGTCTGGAATTCCATCGCTTGGCGGGCCATCCAAGGGGCCGCGATGTATTCTTTGCCGCCGACCCAGTAGCCTTCGCGGGGGTCTTCGGCATTGGCCGTTTGAATGTAGGCATGGCCTTCGCCATTGGAATAGCTGGAATCAAAGCCGTAAAGGTGGATTGAGCGGTAGCCCATGCAAAAGGCAATGCTCATGGCCTGAAGGCCCACGGTGGTCCCGCCGCCAATTAGGGCGCAAACGCGCTCGCCAATGTATTCCTGAATGCCGGGGTAAGCTGGGTGCCACAGTGTAACGTCATGGCCGTTTAAACTGTCAAAGACGCCATCGCTGCACTGGGACGCGATAAGGTATTTGGTGTTCTTATTGGGATGAACAAAGCCCTGATTGTGCGCTCTGGCGTCCAAAAGCACAAAGTAGTCAGGGGTCACATCAACGCTGGCTAGGGTCGGAATAGTGCCATTTACGGCAAAAACCTTATGCCCAGCGGCCTTGTGACCGGCAATCATGGGGAGCAGCGGCTTCATAGAAGGGCCGCCCCCCACAATCACAGCTACCCCATCGTGCGGCTCAGAAAGCTGCAACCACGGAAGATCGCGAGCAACGGCAGCCATTATGTTGCCGAAAATCTCGCGGTCCTCCGTGTTGCACACGATAGGAATCGTATCATCTAAGT
>Ga0209596_1003526_pt1 | contig 12301 bp, 29 predicted proteins | sample M_130807_MF_Meta_FD_187314 | JGI IMG/M metagenome (GOLD analysis project Ga0209596, IMG submission 187314) | Freshwater microbial communities from Lake Montjoie, Canada to study carbon cycling - M_130807_MF_MetaG (SPAdes) (version 2) | ecosystem: Environmental > Aquatic > Freshwater > Lake... | reverse complement strand
GTTAATCTATTCTTTAGACCAGATAGCAATATTAAATATATTCATGCTGTTCACTTTCAAGCGTGGAAACAAGGCCTAAAGACATTATATTATTGCCGCAGTGAAAAGATTGGTAAAGCAGATAAGATATCAAAGAAAATAGAGCGACAAGTCATGGAAGAAATTGACTTGAAAGCATTAGCAACCGAAGACGTTTGTCTAGCATGTGAAGGATAAAAATGAAAAAAATAATAAGGTTCACCGCGGCGTGGTGTTCTCCTTGCAAGGCATTGGCAAGTATAATTGAGGAAATTGATACCAATGTTCCCATTGAAGTTGTTGATATTGACACACACCAAGATGTTGCGATTGAATTTGGTATCCGAGGAGTCCCTACGCTTGTTAAAATTGACGAAAACGGAAATGTTACGGGTAGATTAGTTGGCTTAAACACAAAAAATTTAGTAGAAGAGTTTATCAATGATTAAAAAACTAAAATCGAATCTTGCAGATACACGAGATTCCTTTAAGCCATTTAATTATCCTTGGGCATATGATGCCTGGTTGAAGCATGAACAAAGCCATTGGATGCACACAGAAGTACCAATGGTAGAAGACGTTAAAGATTGGAAAAAGAAGCTAAGCGCAGAAGAAAAACAATTCTTAACACACATCTTTAGATTCTTTACTCAGGGCGATATTGATGTTGCAGGCGGATATGTCAATAATTATTTGCCATACTTCCCACAGCCGGAAGTACGCATGATGCTATTGGGTTTTGCGGCACGCGAAGCTCTACATATTGCAGCATATTCTCATTTGATTGAGACATTGGGATTACCGGAGACAATGTATAATGAGTTCTTGGCATATGAGGAAATGAAAGCCAAGCATGATTATGTCTTAAACATATCACAACAAAACTCCACAAAAGAAAACACTGCAAAACACATTGCTATCTTCTCAGCATTTACGGAAGGTATGCAGTTGTTTAGTTCTTTTATTATGTTGTTGAATTTCCCTCGTCATGGTAAAATGAAGGGTATGGGTCAAATTGTTACTTGGTCTATTGTAGATGAAACTCAGCACTGTGAAGGCATGATTAAACTATTCAGAACATACATACAAGAAAATAACGAGATATGGAACGATGAACTAAAAGGACAGCTGTATACAATTGCTGAACAAATGGTTATGCTTGAAGATAGATTTATTGATTTGGCATTCGCTATGGGTGCTATGGAGAATTTGTCATCGGCTGATGTCAAACAGTATATTCGCTATATTACTGATCGCCGCCTTATCAGTCTTGGTCTTAAGGGTATTATGAAAGTTAAAAAGAATCCACTACCTTGGGTAGAGGAAATGATTAACGCACCTATTCACACTAACTTCTTTGAGAACAGAGCAACCGATTATGCCAAAGCTGCACAAACTGGTTCTTGGGAAGATGTTTGGGCAAAACAAAAATGAAATCATTTAAAGAATTAATGGCACCAAGGCATTATGCCGATGGTGCTTTAATATCAGCAAAGCTACCACCTGCTTATGAAAAAGCAAAAGGTGATAAGAATTGTGCCAACTGCGGTGCTTATGTACCTGGCACAAAGTATTGTAAAACTTGGGATGCTAAAGTGCGCCCAGAATATTATTGTAAAAAATGGGTGAAGATAGAAAATTAACCTTTGTCGAAAGACGAAGGGAAATCTGTAACAAGTGTGAACATCTTACTACCATCATTGGTGCTAAGATTTGTAATTCTTGTGGGTGTTCTGTATGGGCAAAGACAATGATTCCTATTGCAAAATGCCCTGAAGGAAAATGGAATGCCGAATAAATTTGATAATGCGCATATGATTGTTGCTGAAACATATGCCAAGTTATCATCTGCTACACGATTACAGGTTGGTGCGGTTGTTGAGAAAGATAATAGAATTATATCTATTGGATATAACGGCACACCATCTGGGTGGGATAATAATTGTGAGGATTTTATAGATGACTATAATACTAAAACCAAACAAGAAGTTATCCATGCAGAAATGAATGCTATTGGTAAGTTAGCTCAATCTAATGAATCAGGAGCAAATGCTACAATGTATATTACGCATGCACCTTGTTTTGATTGTGCAAAGCTTATACATATAGCAGGCATTAAAAAAGTATTTTATCGCAATCAGTATAGAAGCGATGATGGTATAGAATTTTTAAATAAATGTAACATTGAAGTGGAGAAAATATGAGTGCAAATAAAAAAATTGGAGTAACTTGTTCTACTTTTGATTTATTTCATGCTGGTCATGTAATAATGTTAGAGGAAGCAAAACGTCAATGCGATTATCTAATTGCAGCGATTCAAGTTGATCCAACATTAGATAGACAAACTAAAAACAAACCTGTTCAGTCTATTATTGAAAGACAGATTCAGGTATCAGCATGTAAGCATGTTGATGAGATTATAGTATATTCAACAGAAAAAGAACTTGAAGATATCTTTATGGCTTTACCAATTGATGTTCGCATCTTGGGCGAAGAATACAAAGATACAGACTATACCGGCAAAGAGATTTGCATGAAACGCGGGATAGAGTTATATTTTAATAAACGAGATCACTTCTTCAGCTCATCTGATTTACGTCAGCGAGTATTTGACGCAGAAGCTAAGAAAAGAGGAACACAATGGCAAGAAAAATCTACGAATGCGTCGAATGCGATGCAGTCTTCAAGATAAGTCATACACTTGACGAAAATTATTACACAGTAACTAATTGTCCTTTCTGCGGGGCAGAGATGGAAGATAAAGAAGAGGATGACGAAGACTTGTCCTAAATGTGATACTGTTCATAGCAAGCCCGGAACGTTCTGTTCTCGGGCTTGTGCCAATTCCCGTCAATGGAATGAAGAACAAAAGAAAGTATTCTCAGAAAAACAAACTGAGTATATGGCTAGAGAAGAATCTGAAGAACACAGATACAAAAAATCAATACAATCCAAAATGCTACAACGAGCTGGCATTATGGGTACCGGTGGTTTAGCCGAAGATGCCGAAGATATAATGACAAATCCCGACGATTACTTTTTTGTTCCACCGAGGGATGAGGGTGATAATTTTTCAGATGGAAACGACTATTGGGAAGCTGTATAAATACTAATTTAATATTGGTATTTAGATGTGGTTGTATAAAGAAAAGCCCTTAGAAACTATTCCAGATGATGCATATGGTTATGTGTACTTGATTACTAATACTGCCACGAATCGCAAGTATATAGGTAAAAAGTTATTTTGGTTCCGTAGAACAAAGGTAGTTAAGGGTAAGAAGAAAAGATTAAAGGTAGAGTCAGATTGGAGAGATTATTGGTCTTCATCTGATGAGGTTAAAGCCGATGTGGAAACGCACGGCGCAGATAGTTTTATTAGAGAAATACTGCATATATGTCCCAATAAAGGATTGTGCAATTATTTAGAAGCAAGAGAACAAATGGATAGACGAGTTTTAGAAACAGAAGATTATTATAACGGGCAAGTGCAATGCCGTGTCCATAAAACTCATATCAAGAATTTAAAGGCATAAGATGTTGATAACGACAGGACTTAATATTGTAGGTGCGATGACCATACAGCATATCCTACCTCCGACTAATGCTGGTAGTGTGGGATTCAACGGTACAAGTCAATATTTAAATACCCCGTCGACATCTGCATTTGCTTTTGGAACAAACGATTTTACTATGGAAACTTGGATATATCCTAATAGTCTTTCTGGGCGTTTGTGGTATTTTAGTTCTGATTCTGACAATGTAGATCTTAATGGCAACGGTGGCATTTACTACTTTGGTGTAGGCGGTATACGCAATAGCGCAACTAATACAGTAATAACTGTAGGAACCTGGCATCATATTGCATTAGTAAGATTCAGTGGAACCCTTACACTTTATGTAAACGGAGTTTCTGTAATGTCCCAAAGTGGTATAGGATTTAATAGTACATCAAATAGATCACTTGATATTGCATATAGTGCGGCTCAAGGCAATAATTATTTCAATGGTCGTATGAGTAATTTTAGAATTGTTAGCGGCACAGCACTTTATACTGGGTCAACAATTACTGTTCCTACTGCTGTTCTACCTAAAATCAGTGGTACACAATTATTATTAAATACAACCAATGATGCTAATTTCTTAAAAGATAGTTCAGACAATAACTTTACTATTACCAATAATGGTAGTGTTGTTAGTTCATCTCTCAATCCATTTTAAAGGAAAAATAATGCCAATATTAATGACAGGCGGCCTAACATTTACTGGCGGCTTCTCTGGAGGGAATCCAACCCCGTTACCGTCAGTTTTAACATATATGTTAGTTGCCGGTGGTGGTGCAGGCGGCGGCAATGATATTGGTGGTGGCGGAGGTGGTGGTGGCGTATTATCTGGTAATCTTTCAGTATCTGCAACTGGAGGTTTATATACTGTTATTGTAGGTGCAGGCGGATCCGGCAGTGATCGTGCTCCTGGGGGAAATGGCAGTAATAGTGTAATTATATTAAATTCATCTAATTTAGTAGTTGCAGTGGGTGGCGGTGGCGGTGGCTCCAATGCTGGCAGCGATGCGGCCAACATAAATGGTAGATTTGGAGGCTCGGGTGGCGGTGGGTCTCTTGTTGGCGGCACTCATGGAACTCCTGGCAGCAATGTTGCGGGCCAAGGATTTGCAGGCGGCGCTGCGGCAGACGGAATATATTATTCTTCATTAGCTGGCGGTGGCGGAGGCGCCGGCGCTCCTGGCGGAAATGCATTTGGAAGAAACAGCGGAAATCACGGAGGATATGGAGGAGCTGGTAGATCTTCAAATATTTCTGGAACTATTACTTATTATGCTGGCGGTGGCGGAGGTGGAATTGGTGATGGATTGGAGGGTGGAGTTGGTGGATATGGTTTAGATGGCGGTGGTAACGGCACGTCTTCTAACTATCCTTATTTTACTGGCTCCGCCGGGCCTGGTACCTCCGGAAATGTTAATACTGGAGGTGGTGGTGGCGGCAATCAACAGTATACCACAGGAATAGGACTTTCTGCTAATCTATCACCTGCCGGAGGATCGGGTGTAGTTATTATAAGTCACCCAATAATAGCACCCGATAGGCCTTTTTCAACCGTTACAACCGGAAACCCCAATGTATATATTTCTGGTGGCAATGTAATTTATCGATTCTACCAATCAGGATCATTATATTTTTAAAGGTATAATATGCCAATAACAATAACCGGTACTACATTTACAGGCGGAACAACGCTAGTGGGGTTTTCTACATCTATACAAGCAGTTACTAATAATTTAGTATTGAATCTAGATGCCGCAGCTTATTCTGGATCTGGAAATTGGATAGATACTGTGGGATCCAAAGCATTTGTTCTAAATGGCTCCCCTTCATATAGCTCTACAATAGGTGGTGGCAGTTTTAATTTTAGCCCAGCAAGCGGGCAAAGTGCATTCTGCAGTACATCTTTATCAAGTTTAAATACTTGGACAGTAGAAGCTTGGAATTACTATGATGGAACCAACACCGGACTTTCTCCTTGTATTATTACTGAAGGTTTTGGGGGAACATTGCATATAAATTATGCATTGGGCGCAGGCCTCGCTAACCCCTATGTATTTGAATCAGGATTTTTTGGAGCAGATGGCGGCGTAGGCTGGAGAACTAGTAAATCTGGCTCCGGCTATGCAACATCGAATTTAGTTCCAGGAACTTGGTATCAATTTGTAGGCACATACAACGGATCAAATATTAAATTGTATATAAACAATACTTTAATTGAAAGTACTGTTTATAGCGCACCAGGTGGTTACCCTCAATCCGCCGGTTCCGGTATTAGATTAATGCAAAAATGGGATGGCGATGCTCAACACTGGGGCGGCAAATTGGGTATTGTGAGAATTTATAATACTGATATTGGAACAGACGGTATCAATCAAAATTGGTCTGCAAACAAATCAAGATTCGGACTATAAGGAATAATCATGGGAATACTTGAATATCTATTTTATGCCTGGTTGATATATGTCGTATATAATTTTATACGAGCAACCAAACAACGTGATACTATAAACTATAAATTCCAAAAGACAATGGAAGATATAGAAAATAGTATTGTCATATGCAATATCCAAACCCACGACGGCATTCTTTATATGTGGGAAAGTGACACTCACAAGTTTGTCACACAAGGCAACACTATTGAAGAGCTAAAGGAAAACTGCAAAAAGTATTTTCCAAATAATAGCTTTTTGCTCAAAGAAGATTCTAATCAATAGTGTCCGTGATAAATTTGTAGCAACACAACAGCAATTGTAGTTGCACTCACTAGAAAATAATATAGAGCCGATTTAATCATAAAATTTATCTTTGATTGCTTTGATTGCTTTGGCTTTAGATGCCTGTGCTATAGTAACAGTAAATGATGTAGCTGCATGATGTGTATCTGATTGCTCTACAGCATCAACACATTCGGCAACGATTAGTTCTACAAATTGTTCTAGCTCTTTTTCATAGTCACCAGACCAATCAATCTTATCTGGACCAGGGCCCCAAGACTCCTCTTTCCAAAAAGCAAAACCAGCTTGTCTTGCAAGCTCTTCAGTTAGTTTTTTCATTTTAATAACGCCCTATCTTTTGTATGTTTAACACTGTCGAGTATACCAACCGTTTTAAGTAAATCATCTTTGTATAGAATAGCAATACCATTGCCTTTCTCATACCAATCAGTAATATTGGAAACTCTATCATCGATTAAGATGTCTCCAGGTTTACACCATTTCCATTTATCAGTACTAAACGGACCGAAGTTAACTTTATAAGTTGGAAAGTATTTTTTAATCCAGCGCGTCTTGTCATCCTCTGCATCCGGCATTGTTTTTTTGCTTGGCAACGCAGTTAAAAACTCTACATTGTAATTCGGCACGATGCTCGAGCAGTAACCCACAAGCGATGTAGCATTAGCAAGCAACGGCAGATTGTAATATAAATTACCAAGTGCAATTAACTCGCCCCATTCAGCTTGAGTAATTGATCTGTCTGTCCATTGCACAGGCCTGCCTAGCTGTTGGCTGACATAACCATTGAAGTCTGCAACGACCCCGTCCATGTCAATGTATATTGTATTACGCATATCGGTCAAAATTCATTCCTACAAATAATAATCTTCTATAATCATAATACTCCTGTCGTTTATCTGCCGGAGTATATAGATTTAATTCTTTTAGATTCAAATAGTTTAGATTAATTCTTGCATTTGCATCTATTCGTTCTAAACGCTGTTTATTAATAGCATCAATTCTAATTGTGTCTATTGCTCTTAAGTCAGCAAGCTGTCTGTCTATATGAGTTTGCTTTGCATTATAATCTACAATAGGTCTAGGGATATTATTTACAATCATAGTGTTAAATCGTTTCTATAATAATAGACATATAGCTTTAGATAATAATTGAATATTGCTGGCTGATGGGCAGGCGAGGGAATATTATCTCCGAATACTTCTCGCATATGATTGGCAATTGATTCTATTTCGGTATCAGACATTTATTAAACGCCTCATTATATGTTCTTCTATGTTCTTCGACATCAAATTCTATTTTATTATTCTTTATATTGGCAATGACAGGATGCATTAACTTTGCAGTTAATGATTTAGACATAGTCTCAATAACAGCATCTACATCTTTACCAGATTTAATGTCTTTAAGGGCAGCATTTAATGCTTTTAATCTAGCTTCTTCTGCCCAATCATTATTCATTTAAAATAGTGTTTTAATGTCAGCAGTTTATTCTCATACTCTGACATTTTAGCAATCTCATTATCAAATGCTTGAGTAATATTTTCACCTAAACCAACAGCAACTACATGATTAAGAATAACCTCTGCATTGATTCGATGTTGCTCGATTTTTGTCTCATAATGACGTCGAGTAACATCAATAATCTCTGTTCTAAAATCCATATTGTTCCTTATTAACCTAATCTAATACATTCGAGATATAGTATTTACTATTATAACGCATCACAACAGATAAGTCAATACTGATATGACAACGCATAATTCAAATGCCATTACAATGAATAAGAATATCCAATCAGCTTTACTTAAATCGTACCACATCTTCGTGCTTAGTTATAATAATGCGATGTATTTTGTCTTCAAATCTAATAGGTAAATCTAAATGCACAGTAATCTCGGGTCCATTAATATCATTAACCAAACGATCATTACCTACACTACCAACAAAGGGTATGCCATTCCATAATCCCATTATCCTATCACCTAACTCATAAGTATGTTTATAACCAATGGCATTAAACCAATCGGATTGTCTTCCCATTATACTAACCTTTTAGCGTATATTTTTTTAATATATCTTTTGCTTCAGATATATCGTTTACAGGTTTTTCTAATTGATGCATCATATCAATTGCATTTTTTGCTTTAAATAGACTTAATGCATAATCATAATCATCTGGCGTTGCACGCAAACACCATTGCTCAAATTCTTCATTAGACACATTCATTAAGAACTGTAAGTTATTTATATCGCGATTATTCATAATCTGTTTCTTTCTCCATCCGCTTTTTTTCATGATTAATGTGAATTCAATGTTGGCGCCAACTCACCTATTAGCGATCTTTCCAAAGCGTGTGCTTCACGCTTGCCCCTAATGACAGCAAGTTCCTGTGCAACAAACGCTGAGACCCCGTAGGACCTAATAGCGTCGCATAGCGCCCAGGACTTACCCTCAGTCAATGCTCGTCTAATGTGCTTTTGTACGCGTATTTTGAGGTCTCTTTTTCTGAAACCCTGAGTAATACCAATATAGAAGTCGCCTGTCTCGACGTTAGTCAGACAGTAGACAATGTGCTTACGATCAATGCGTTTTTTTCTAATCATGTCATAATTATAACATCTTTTAGTATCCGTGTCAACCGTAAGGGTATTCAAAAGACCATGATATGATAAGGGTTTTCGGTTGACAGATAGTGCAAATTGTGCTATAATTACGGCATGAACACAAGAAAACAGTCAAATAATGCAAATGCAAATAATGTGCAAATGCAAAAGACCCAGCGCGGTAACGGGTCTTTGCTTGACGAAATGTGCAAAAGCATTTATAATAATGACATTGTAGCGCAAAACATAGGAGATAGTATATGCGTGTAAAAGTAGCATTTAACAAAGCTAAGAATCGTTTCGAGGGTTTTGTTGACGGTAAAATGGTCTCAAGATCACGTCACGAATCATATGTTCGCGATCAGATTGCTAAGTTAGGTCTGCAAGTTGAATTGACCAGCGGCGCTGTTAACACGCAACCCAAGGTTGACGAGTTTGGCATCAACAAGCGTTTTGAGTTTGTTGGTCAAATGGTGACGATGGTTGCTAAAAAGACAATCGCATCGGCAATTATCACAGGCCAAGGCGGCTTGGGTAAGACACATACTGTTTTGAAATCACTCAAAGCACAGAATTTAATTGACACTACAGATTTGACAGAGTACGAAGAAGGTGCTCGCATTAATAGTGCAAAGAGTTTTCGCATTGTAAAAGGTTACAGTACCGCTAAAGGTCTGTATCGCACATTGTTCGAAGGCAACGGCCAAGTGTTAGTGTTTGACGATTGCGATAGCGTACTCAAAGATCCAGTTGCTCTTAACTTGCTCAAGGGTGCGTTAGACTCATACGGCGACAGGTGGATTAACTGGAATGCAGATATGAAAGATGACGATCTGCCTCGCAGTTTCAAGTTTACAGGTAGCATTGTGTTTATCAGTAATATGGATCTTGATCGTGTAGACCAAGCTGTTAAGTCTCGTGCTATGTGCGTTGACTTGAGCATGACACAAGCTCAAAAGATTGAGCGCATGGAAGTATTGATCAACGATGCAGAGTTTATGCCAGAGTTTGCAACAGCACATAAAGCTGATGCAATTGCATTTATTAAGAGCATTAGCAACAGCATTGAGAATTTGAGTTTACGCTCATTAATCTCAACTACAAAGATTCGCGCTGAAGGTGGCGATTGGAAGAACTTGGCTAAATATGTTTTGACACAAGGTGCTTAATATGACGACTTATAGTCAAAATATATCTAAGAAAATACATAATCTAAAGGATTTAGAATTTAGAAAGAGTGTGAATGGGTATGATTATATCGTAATGCCTAGCAGTTATACTCAAGGTATGTTCCCATTATATGTGCAAGTTCAATCACATAAAACAGGTAAAATAGTACGATTTAATCATATTAAATCAGAGCATCCCAGATACGATGAAGATGGGTGGGATGGAGAACAAGCAATATATCAACCTGCGGATTTATCTGCAGTTAACAACAGCAATTTACTATTAGTGGTACATCATGAATAAGTTAATCAGAGATAATAAAGTAGCAGTATTATATTCACCTGGATTCGGTGCTGGGTGGTATACTTGGAATTATTTAAATCCAGAAATTTTATTCGATCCGTTTATTGTCAAAATGGTAGAAGATAATACCAGTTATGATACTATTATATTATATTGCGAAGAGAAATATCCAAATGGTTATTTTGGTGGTGCATCAGATTTAGAAATAGCTTGGATTGAGGTTAATCGCGATTTTAGAATCGATGAATATGATGGTAATGAATCTATTATATTCAGAGATAATGACGATGAATGGATCAAGGCCTAGTGTGCATTTTAACATCGTTCACGTGTTCTGTCAAGCGTTTTATAGTACCCATACAAGTTGCTAGGGAATGCTTGACAGGGTATCCAAAATGTGCTATAATAGAGTCATAGTAAGAAGGAAATATATGAAATTAGTAATATCAACTCAAGTATATGAAAATTACGGTGCTCACGATTGGGACGGCACTGGCGAGTGTCCTCAATACTGGAAGGCCAAAGGCGGTAGCGATTACGTTATCAAGCGTTTCAAGGGTGGCGATGAGGAAGCTGTCAAAGCAATCTTTTGCTTACGTCCAAAGATCGAGAGTGATGACGAGTTCTATCGTGAATATATTTTGGCATGGAACATTGTCGGCGACGACTATTTGACAGAGTTCGAGCAGTCACAGCTTGACTATGAGGGTAAGATTCGTTTCCCAGCAAAAGAATTGGCTTGGTAAGGAGAAAATATGCGTACTAGAACATTGGTTGACGGTTTAAAGAATTCACAGAAGATCCGAGTTATCATAGATGGCTTTGGAATCTACACCACGGTCGGCAATATATTTAATGTATATGCTCATCACAGCTTGAAACAGGCAGCATGGGATGGGTTGTTGCGCCTGAGTAGCGATCGCTATTTTGCTAAAAGAGCAAATAAAGAAATGCCCACGATGGTTAGTATGAAAAGTACGAATACTACTCAGATTGCTAAGCAAGTACAAATTGATTTGATTTAAGGAATAGATATGCCTAATTGGTGCAGCAATACAGTTCGCCTCACTCATGAAGATCCAGCTATGATTATTCGAGCGCGCGACGCTTTGACTGAAGGTAAATTCTTTAATGAGTTTGTTCCAGTACCGAAACAGTTAGTTGAGACAGCGGCATCATCGCAAACAGATGAGGAATTGACAAAGGCAAACATCGAGAAGTTTGGTTATGCTTCTTGGTATGATTTTTGCGTAAATGAATGGGGAACGAAATGGGACACGGAATGTCATAGCGTTGACATCTATGAAGAGCACCCTGATACACTCGAAGCAGTATTTGATACAGCATGGGCACCCCCAATTCAGTTTTATGAAAAGCTAGAACGTATGGGTTTTCAGGTAGAGGCAAAATACTATGAGTCAGGTATGATGTTTGCTGGAATGTATGAAAATGGTTGCGACAGTTACTACGAACTTGGCACCATGTCAGCAGAAGAAGTCGAGCGTACGATTCCTGAAGAGCTAGATGCCGAGTTTGGTATCAGTGACAATATGTATCAGTACGAAACTGACAATCCCGAAGAAGAATGATTTTAACATCTTTCAAGTGCGTTGTCAATACCCCAGTGGTCTGAAGGGTTATTGCTTGACAGGTTGACCAAAATGTGCTATAATTGAGGCATAGTAAAAAGGAAATAGAATGAAAAAAGAAAACACAATTTTAGTCGAGCTAAATAATGCTCAAATTCAAATGCTTTTAAGTTGTTTATATGAAACCAATTATCGGGGTCTAATTCAACCTGAGGATACTAAATTATTTGCTCAAACTCAAGAAATAATTGAGCACGCTGAAAACTCTATCTGGGAATAAGAATATATTATGTCTATCAAATACGGTACATTATCAGAATT
>Ga0209596_1003520_pt1 | contig 12314 bp, 13 predicted proteins | sample M_130807_MF_Meta_FD_187314 | JGI IMG/M metagenome (GOLD analysis project Ga0209596, IMG submission 187314) | Freshwater microbial communities from Lake Montjoie, Canada to study carbon cycling - M_130807_MF_MetaG (SPAdes) (version 2) | ecosystem: Environmental > Aquatic > Freshwater > Lake... | reverse complement strand
TGTCGTCGTGGTGCTTGTGACAACTGCTGTCGTTGTCGCAATTGGCTGAATAGTTGTTGACGCCAGCGAAGACGTTGTTTCATCACTACTTGAACCGCACGCAACCAGAAATGAGATTCCGAGCAGACCTGAAATTAATGTGGGAACCATAGACATACCGAATGGTCTAGCACCGAACTCACGGATAATTCACGGTGAGCTGGCGGTTATTTGGATCGAGGCTCAACTTCCAGCCACCTTCATGAGCTTTGTGGTGATGTCGACTACAAAGTGGAATCAAGTTGTCGAGATTGGTTGACCCACCATTTTCCCAATAGTCAATATGATGTATCGAGCAATGATGGAACGGCACGACACAACCATCTATTGCACAGGTTTCGTGGGCTGATTCGAGCGCTCGGCGCTGGTGGGCGGTGGCGAGTCGTTTCGCCCGCCCCACATCAAGTGGAACCGATCGACCATCAAGTACCACCGGAATGATGTCGGCATCACACGCAATGCGTCGAATGGTCTCAATGGGGAGGTCGGCTCCGAAACTTGTTCGGCATACCGCTTCACCCGTTCGAGACGTGACTTTGTTTTGCAGTGTTTCAAGATCGATGTGTACGACCAGTTCGGCCCGCACGGGACGATCACTATCAACAAGTGCCGATCCAGCGCCACGAACGAGTTCAAGCAACGCAAGAGCGTTGCGATGATGATTGGGTTCGATGCCGGGTGCAATTTCGAGACGAGTGTCGCCGTCGCCGCTGTGGAACATGGCCTCAACCCGTTGGCTGACGAGGTTTTGAAAGATCGCTCCTCGTTCGGGATCGAATTGACCACGGATTTGTAGGTTGCCCTCAAGGTCGTTCCACATTTTGAAGTGGGTTTCGCGACGTTGTTGCTCGAGTCGGCTCAGCCCACCGTCTGTAACCAATGCCTTTGCAGTGTTCTTGACGTGACGATCGAAGTCATCGGCGCTCATGTGGGTCGCGGCGCTGATGAGCGCTGGCAGGCGTTCAATGAGTGCGTCGGGCTGATCGCCAACGATCTTGAAGGCCCGTGAGAGACCGTCTATGTGCGCCACGCTGATATCACCGGTGCTGAGTGCGTCACCAAATACGGGAGCTGTATCGATGGTGCTGTGGCGATTAACGGTGTCGCGGGCTTCGCGTCGTGACAACTGGCCGTCGCGCATGAGAGTGATCTCGGGGTCGGCGGGGCGTATTGACGAGAGCTCAGCGAGCAGACACATTCGTTCGGCCGCCAGAGTTGACTCGGTGCGTTTGATATCGGCGAGTCGCTTGACGATGACATCAACGCGGTCGTGAGTGGCGAGAGTGTTGCACAACGTTGGCATGTTTTACCTCCTGACTATTGAGTAGGTCGCGCTACGTTTGACACACGTTGCGCGATCAATGGATTAGGCGGGAAGCAATATTCAAACTAGTCAGGGGGTGTGGCAGAGTTTCCGAGTGCAAGAAAGTTTTTAGGAATTATTTTGATATTTCTGTGAACAAGTACGTAATTTTAGCTAGAAAAATTCAAACTATTTTTTCGGTTCCCAATCGGGATTGAATCCTTTGAGGTAGGTATAGAAGTCAACGTCACCTGTTGTGGTGGTGTTCAACATCTTTGCCATCCACATGTTGGCTGTCGAAAGATCGACGCCCACCATGTTTGCTCCCGTCAAGTTCACGTTCGTGAAATTGGTTCCAATGACAATTGCATCCCGCATTTGTGCAAACACCAATTGAGCATCAGTGAAATCGGCGCCAGATAAATTCGCACCTTTGAAATTCGCGCTGCTCAAACGAGCACCACGGAAGTTCGCCCCTCGTAGATCAAAGCCTTCTAGTTGCGCACCACCAAGATCTTTTCCCGACAAGTTGCATCCAGGCCCGATGAGAACACTGATCGTGCTTTCGATAGAGATCTTCTCACCCGCTGTATTCCGTTCAATACGGCGAATAACAATGTCGCGTTGCTCAATCGGACCCTTGTCATGTTCGACTGCTTCCGGTGTCTCGTAATGAACAAGCCGGGGTTTGCCCTCGACCCAATCTTCAATAAAGCGTTTGATCGCGCTGATGAAGTCACTCATGATTTCCTCCATTGATCCCAGCGTTGCCACCTTTTCCTATTGGACGGTTGGCGGATCGTCAGCGGGCTGGGTCCCTCGGATCCTCTTAATGGACAAACCGAACCATATCCGAAGCCGAACCAGCTTGTCGCCCGATTATTCACACTGAAAAGTGCCTGCTCACGAAACCTTTCCGAACTCTGCCATACCCCTTCTTTACGGTCATTCTCAACAAGGCAGACGCATGCACAGGAAGGCAGACCTCAATGCGCAGACATCATCGTCAGACTCGTCGATACAGCGGTTGTTCCGCCCAATCACTGACCCCCGAAGAAAATGAGATATTGCTCGATCGTTTTCTCGAAAGCCTTAACGAGAAGATCGACGCCGACGAAGCTGCCCGTCGCGATCTTCCGCACGGGGTTCTCGCCGCGTCTGCCGACGGCGGAATCCCCTCGGTCTACGGTCCGTTCACCAACTCAATTGAAGCTGCTGCATTTGCGCGTCAACTCGAACAAAAACTTCAAGGCATCGATAACAACGTGCACTTCCAAGTGATCCCCATCGACAGCCCCGAATAAATCAGTTGTGCTTCTGGTGCAGAATCGTTGCGGAAAACACAACAATCCTGCACCAGAAACACATAGTTTTGAAGCATGACATCAATGCTTGAACGTTCGGCCCGCATCGTTGACGGAACCGACGCAGCGCCCATCGGGTTGAAGGTCACTGTCGACGCAACACCGGTTGAAGAAGTTGCACCTGGCGTCGGAGTCATTGAATCTTTCAGCAACGTTGTTGTTTTCAACACCGACGACGGACTGACATTGTTTGACGTCTCGCACGGCATGGCCGCCAAGAGTTCGGTCGCTAGTCTTCGCACCTGGTCGCAAGACAAAGTGAATACTGCCGTTTACACACATGGCCACACCGATCATGTTGGTGGCGCAGGTGCATTCAATGCCGATGCCGCCGATCGCGGTCATCAGTCCATTAACTATGTCGCACACGAAGCCGTGATCGATCGTTTCGATCGTTACAAGTTGACGAATGGCTACAACGGCTACATCAACATGCGTCAGTTCCGTTTGCCCGGACCCATGTTCCCGAGTGACTTCGTGTATCCCGACACCACATTTCGTTCAGAGACAACACTCGACATCGGTGGTCGCTCCTTTGAACTGCATCACGCTCGAGGCGAAACCGACGATCACACGTGGGCATGGGTTCCCGACACGAAAGCCGTTGTCGTTGGCGACTTATTCATTTGGCAGTTCCCCAATGCCGGCAATCCGCAAAAGGTGCAACGCTTCGCATGGGAGTGGGCCGTTGCATTGCGCGCCATGGCCGCCAAGCAACCCGAGTTGATGTTGCCCGCACACGGCATGGCCATCGGTGGCAGAGAACGAGTCGGCATGGTGCTCGCCGATACCGCAGCAGCACTCGAGTCGTTACACGAACAGACTTTGGCATTAATGAACGCCGGTGCTCGCCTCAATGATGTCATTCATCAAGTGCGTCTGCCTGACGAACTTGCCAGCAAACCATTCTTGAAACCCACATACGACGAACCCGAATTTGTGGTGCGTAACTTGTGGCGTTTGTATGGCGGTTGGTACGACGGCAACCCAGCGAACCTCAAGCCAGCAACCGAAGTTGCCTTAGCAACCGAAATGGCATCGTTGGCCGGTGGGGCAGAAGCGCTTGCGGCTCGAGCCGAAGAACTTGCCAATCAAGGTGATTTTCGTCTGGCCTGTCATCTCATTGAAATGGCAGCAACTGCAACTCCAGATTCAAAACGTATTCACGAAATTCGTGCGGCCATTTATACCGAGCGCCGCAAGATTGAAACGTCGTTCATGGCTACTGGCATTTACCGATCGGCTGCTCTCGACTCAAAAGCTCGTCTCGAAGAACTCTGATCTAGCGCAACGATTTGAACATCAAGCCAACTGTCGCGATCGTCGTTGCATGAATGAAAACTGCCGTATAGAAATTCATGAGGATTGTCGAGGTTGAGGTCTTGTAAATCTCGGCTCGAACTTCAGATAAGCCAGGCTTGGCTTGTTGAATCTCTAGCGAAACTTTGTGGAGTTTTTCGTCGACTCGGTCAAATCTTTGATTCATTCGTTCGATGGTCTTGAGGGCTTCATTGAGTTGAAGCGATTCTTGAGTGGTCATGATTTCTTCCTTTTTCGTTGTTAGCCAGGATCGGCCCAGACGATTGTGGGAATGAGTCGTGTTTCTGGGGTGGCTTCGGCCCGCCAAATTGGTCGCCAAGGCCCGAAAATCCACCCCTAAAAGGGTCCGATCGGCTCCCGACCAACACCAAAATCCGCAAAATGGCCCCTCGGGTGGAAGCCCGAACCCTGTCCCGTAGGCTTTTGGGGTCGGTTGGGGTTCATTCTCTGGCCTGATGCGAGTCCGTCTCCCGATGGGCCGCGACCTCCGAGTCATCTATATATACGGAAGGCAGGATTAGCCATGGCTGGCGTCCCCAAGATTGAAACCATTACCGAACACCGTACTCATGGCACCGACACCGGTTCGCCTGAAGTGCAGATTGCTCTCTTGTCTGAGCGCATTAATCATCTCACCGAGCATCTCAAGTCACACAAGCACGACCACCACAGTCGTCGTGGATTGTTGATGATGGTCGGTCGTCGTCGTCGTCTTCTCGATTACGTCAAAGGTCGCAACGTCGAGCGTTACCGCGAGATTGTTGCCAAGTTGGGTCTGCGTCGCTGAGACGCGGCCTCAACCGCAAGTAAAAAAACAAACAAACCGGGCAGTGAAGGTTTGGTTGTCAGTCGCCGTGGCCGTCACCGAGGTGCCGACCTAGCCGACTGGGAACCGAGCCGCTGCTCCATATGCAGTCCGGCAAGGAGCCGAGATTGCGCGAAAGGAGCTCGCCATGGCCGATGCCATTCGAGTATCGGGTCCCATTGGGGGAACCGATAAGACCCTGACGTTTGAAACTGGAAAACTGGCTCTACAAAGCCAGGGAGCAGTTGTTGCCAGTATTGGTAACAGCATTGTGCTCGCCACTGCAAACGCCGCCAAAGATGTCCGTCCGGGCATTGACTTTTTCCCACTCACCGTTGACGTTGAAGAACGTGCCTATGCCGCTGGCAAAATTCCAGGTGCATTCTTCCGCCGTGAAGGTCGTCCGAGCGAAGCAGCAATTTTGACCTGCCGTCTCACCGACCGTCCGTTGCGCCCAGCGTTCCCCGATGACTTCCGTAACGAAGTTCAGATCGTGCTCACCATCTTGGGTGCCGATCAGATCAACCCGCATGACGTGCTCAGCATCAACGCGGCTTCGGCTTCGTTGATGATCAGCGGCATTCCGTTCGATGGTCCGATTGGTGCAGTTCGTATTGGTTACAGCCAAGACGGTAAGTGGATTGCTCACCCCACCTACGCCGAAGGCGAAGAGGGAACTTTCGAACTGGTTGTTGCCGGTCGTGAACTCGACAACGGAGACGTTGCAATCATGATGGTTGAAGCAGGCGGAACCGAAAAGAGTTTCGACTACTACGCCAATGGCGCACCCAAGGTTGACGAAGTTGTTCTTGCTGGCGGCCTCGATGCCTCAAAGCAATACATAAAAGAATCAATCGCGTTGCAGCGTCAGTTGTTGGCTTCGGTCATCGCAACTCGCGGACCCATCACACCACTCAAGTACACACCAGTTCTTGATTACGGTGACGATGTCTGGACCGCTGTTGAAGCTGTCGCAACACCGTTGTTGGCTGATGCAGTCAAGATTGCACTCAAGGCCGATCGCAATGCCGCAACCGATGCTGCAGGTAATGCTGCTGTTGAAAAGTTGGCTGGCTCAGCCGACGCACCGTTTGCTGGTCGCGATAAAGAAATCAAAGAAGCAGTGCGCAGCCTCACCAAGAAGTTGGTTCGTAAGCGCGTTGTTGAAGATGGTATTCGTATCGACGGTCGTGGACCGCGCGATTTGCGTCCGGTCTCGGCCGAAGTTGGCGTCTTGCGCACCGCACACGGTTCTGGATTGTTCCAGCGTGGCGAAACGCAAGTGATGAACGTAACGACACTGGCCATGCCCCGCATGAACCAGATGCTCGACACTTTGTCTCCAGTTAACTCGAAGCGTTATATCCACCACTACAACATGGCTCCCTGGGCCAATGGTGAAACTGGTCGTGTGGGTACGCCGAAGCGTCGCGAAATCGGACACGGTGTTTTGGCCGAACGGGCATTGTTGCCCGTTGTGCCAAGCCAAGAAGAGTTCGCTTACGCATTGCGTTTGGTCAGCGAAGTCATGAGCTCAAACGGTTCAACTTCAATGGCAGCAGTTTGCTCGAGCAGCTTGTCGTTGATGGATGCCGGTGTGCCGCTCAAGGCCGCAGTTGCTGGTATCGCCATGGGACTCATTTACGCCGAAGGCAAGTACCTCAGCCTCACTGACATTCTTGGAGCCGAAGATGCCTTCGGTGACATGGACTTCAAGGTTGCCGGAACCGCCGACGCCGTGACTGCGTTGCAGCTCGACACCAAGATCGACGGAATTCCCGCCGATGTTTTGGCCGCCGCTCTCGAGCAGGCCAAAGAAGCTCGCCTCAAGATTCTCGACGTGATGAACGCCGCGATTTCAAAGGGTCGTGACACGGTTGCCGAATCAGCTCCGAAGATCATCTCGATCAACATCCCCATGGACAAGATCGGTGAAGTCATCGGACCGAAGGGCAAGGTCATCAACACCATTCAGCAAGAGACCGGCGCCGACATTGCTGTCGACGACGACGGCGTTGTTGGCATTGTGACGATTGCTGCTGTTGAAGCCTGGCGTATGGAAGATGCCAAGGCTCGTATCTTGGCTATCGTCGATCCGCCCAAGGCCGAACTCGGCGCCATCTACAACGGTCGTGTTGTGAGCATCACCAAGTTCGGTGCATTCGTCAACATCTTGCCGGGACGTGACGGACTCATCCACATCTCCAAGCTCGGTGGCGGCAAGCGCATCAACAATGTTGAAGATGTTTTGAGCCTCGGCCAAGAAATCGAAGTTCGTGTTGAAGACATCGATGACAAGGGCAAGGTCAGTTTGACCCTTGCTGGCGATCCGCCGGCACCCGCTGCGTCATCGTCAGGTTCATCGTCAGCACCGGCACCTCGTGCCGCTGCACCCGCAGCCGATGGTCCCGTGACCGTCAGCTTCGACGATGCATTCGACAGCGAAATCAGTAGCGAAATCGGCGACCTCGGTCCTGGTGGAACTGCTGGTGGTGAAGGAAGCGGCGGTCGTGATGACCGTGGTGGACGTGGCGGTCGTGACCGCGGTCCACGCCGTCATCGCTGAAACCTGACACGCTGTTCAACAGCAATCTGAGTGTTCACAGGCTCCTGATCTCGAAAGAGACAGGAGCCTGTGTCGTTCTTGGGTTTATGATCGTGACATGGGCGAACTTGCAGCTTCAGGAAAAATCCGCGTCGGTGTCTTTGGCGCCGGTGGACGCATGGGTGCCACTGTCTGTGACGCAGTCATAGCCGATCCCGATCTTGAATTAGTTGCTGCGGTTGATCCGGCATGTGCTGGCACTGTGATTCATGGAATCACAGTCGGTGCCGACCCACGAGCCATGGCCGATGCGGGTGTGCAAGTTGCTGTTGACTTCACTATTGCCGCAGCATCACGAACCAACTTGCAGTGGTGTGCATTACATGGCGTGCATGCAGTCGTCGGAACAACTGGCTTCAACGATGCTGACCTGAATGGTTTTCGTTCGGCATTCAGATCATCAAACTGTTTGATCGCTGCCAACTTTGCCATTAGTGCAGTGCTGATGATGAAGTTTGCCGAGATGGCATCACCGTGGTTTGAGACGGCAGAAATTATCGAGTTGCATCACGACAACAAAGCTGATGCACCAAGCGGAACTGCAGTTGCAACCGCAAACCGAATGGCAGCAGCATCAAGCGAATGGGCTCTAGACCCGACAACGCATGAAGTGATTGCTGGTGCCCGTGGCGGCAAAGGTCCAGCCGATATTCGTTTGCACTCAGTGCGCATGCGTGGCATGGTTGCGCATCAAGAAGTGATTCTCGGTTCGGCCGGTCAAACGTTGACCATTCGCCAAGACAGTTACGACCGCGTGAGCTTTATGCCTGGTGTGGTGTTGGCCTGCAAGAAGATCGCCGGCTTACCTGGCCTAACCATCGGCCTCGAACCCGCCCTGGGTTTGTAGTTACTGAAAAGAATTTGCCGGCCACAGGTGCGGAGTCTGAAAATTGGTGTTATAGTTTCCGATAACACTTGACGGATCCACATCGAGGTGGCTGATGGATAAATCAACAACTTCTCTGCCAAATAGCGGCCAATGGGTCGTCAAGAGATTGCGGCAGATATCTGGGCTTTCGAAACGTGAAATTGCCCGACGTGCGCAGACGACTCCGGCGGCGCTTGTTGAGTATGAATCAGGTCGACGTTCGCCCTCGTTGTCTTCTTTGTATCGGATCGCCGATGCTTGTGGTCTTGAGGTTCAGATCACTTTCCGTCGCAAAAACCCGGCGCTGAATCGAGAAGTATGCGGAGAACGACTTGCGCAAGTGTTGGCTCTCTCCGATGCGTTGCCGAAACGACCAGCTGCAGCACAATCTGCGAAAGCTCAGTACGTTTTATGATTTCGCTCGCTGATCGCATTTTGACGATTCACGATTTGCTGAGCAAGGCAGATGTACAACACGCGTTTGGGGGAGCGTTAGCGCTTGCGTACTGCACAGGAGAACCTCGAGCAACCCGGGACATCGATATCAATATATTTCTGCCAGCCGAACAAGTATCGGTCGTTCAAAAGGCGCTTCGGTCGGTCATTGAATTTACTGACTCTCAACTGAGATATTTGAAAGCAGAAGGTCAGACCCGAGTTTTTTGGGATGAGACGCCGGTCGATTTATTCTTCAACGTGTCAGATCTGCATCAGCACATGAGTTTAAAAACATCACTGGGCACTTTGAACGGAGTGGAAATTCCCGTCCTGTCAGCCGAATTTCTCGCGATTTTCAAAGCAATGTTCAATCGAACCAAAGATTGGGCCGACCTTGAAGTCATGGTTGAGGAAGGCAGCTTCAACAGTGATTTTGTCATTAGTCAACTTGTCGATTTGCTTGGAGCTCAAGACGCTCGCATTGAACGACTGAGTCGGCTCATTGCAAACTTGTAGTCACGAAACGTTTTAGAGGTGTTCGAGAACGATTTCGCAAGCGCTCACAGTGATGCCCGCACCATCTTCAACATTGATTTCGGTGATGACACCGTTTTCAATGATGGCTGAGTAACGCTGCGAACGTGAACCGAGACCAAATCCCGAACCGTCCATCGAGAGTCCCATTGCGGCAGTGAAAACACCAGCACCATCGGCCAACATCAAGATTCCTTCGGCTCCACTGGCCTTGCTCCACTGATCCATGACCCACGGATCATTCACGCTGACACACGCAATGGTGTCGACACCCTTGGCGCGAAGTGCGGCCTGGTTATTGACATAGCCGGGCAAGTGAACCATCGAGCAACCGGGCGTGAATGCGCCAGGCACGGCGAACAAAACAACTTTGCCTGTACCCAACGCATCAACTGAGTTGACAGGTGAGGGCATGCCGTTGTCGCCAAGGACATGCATTGTGACGTTGGGGATGTTGCTTCCGACTGAAAGGCTCATGATGACTCCGTTGTTGTGATGATCGGTTGACTTGAAAATGAAATTTGTTGTCCTGAATCTAGAACAAAACGAGCCCTTATTGCTCGGTCGGGTGTTCGATTTCGTGAATGACTTCAGGAATATCACGCTTGGCCTTACGGGCCGACTGGATAAACGAGACTGCAAAGAGTCCACCCACGACATACCACTGATAATCCTCCATCCACTTTAAGAATGAACGGATCTGATCTTCGAATGCATTGCCGCCGGCCCACAAAACTGCCAGGCGAATGGCGATACCAATCGCTAAAAAGAATGCGTATTTGCGCGGGTCGATACGGCGATGCCCAGCCATCATCCACACCAGGTTTGATCCGCAGAACAAAATGATGACGAGCCAGCCCGCCTTGTCGATGGCTTTGGCGAACCAGCGATAGATCGCGGGTAGTTCGCCGGCTTGCTTTTCGGTCCAGCCAATGGCCCGCTCGCCGTACCAGCGTCCCAAGAAGAACAAGACCATGCCCGCCACGAAGACCCGCGTGAATCCGATGAGGGCATACGGCATTGGGTCGATGAAGGGGACCGAGGCAAACAGGTTTCGGTTACGGCTCGACAAGGCCAGCACAACCGCGGGACGTTCGTCGATCCAGGCCGGTCCGACATTGCTGCCAAAGGTGCCGATCGCAAAGAACAGACCCGATGCAATCAAAATTGCCCGCCGTGACAAGGCCGACGCTGGGGGCATTGGCTGCAGGGCTTCGGCTTCAGACATGGTTGCCAATCTAGGTCACTTTCGTCAGAGACGGCAGATCGGGTTGGGGTTACGATAAACAACGTCATCACGACAGGGGAGAAGCCATGACTTCAGGTGCCGCCGTTATTCCAGGACTCATGCAGGACGTACCGTTGAGTATCTTGCATCTGTTCGATCGGGCCGAAAAATACTTCGGCCACAAGACCATCGCGACTGCGACTGGTACGGGTCTTGAGCGCACGACATATGCGCAGTGGGCTCATCGCACTCGCCAAGTGGGCACAGTGCTCGAACAGCTCGGCATTTCAAGCAATGGTCGCGTCGCGACATTCGCGTGGAATACTGCACGACACCTCGAGTTGTACTTTGCGGCGCCATGCACTGGACGCGTGTTGCACACACTCAACATTCGTTTGTTCCCCGAGCAGTTGACCTACATCGTTAATCATGCTGAAGACGAAGTGATCTTTGTTGACAAGTCGTTGATGGGATTGTTGGCTCCGCTGTTACCCACATTCACCACCGTGAAGTATCTGGTGATCATGGATGATGGAAAAGGTGAAATTCCGGCCGATCTCGCCGGCATCCCGTCGTACGATTACGAAGAACTATTGGCAAAAGCTGCTCCCGCACATTTCAAAGAAGTTCCAGAAAACACTGCAGCGAGTATGTGTTACACCAGTGGCACAACGGGTAACCCTAAAGGTGTCGTGTACACGCACCGCAGTACGTTCTTACACACCATGGCAACGATGATGGCCGATGGTCTCGGAGTATCTGAGCGCGACTCAATTCTTCCCGTCGTGCCAATGTTTCACGCCAACTCATGGGGATTGGCCCACGCTGCAGTTGCAGCCGGAGCAAATCTCGTCATGCCTGGTCCCGACTTGTCGGGCAAGGCAGTCGCCGATTTGATCGTGAATGAAAAAGTAACCATCGCTGCTGGTGTTCCAACAATCTGGATGGGTGTGTTGCCCGAACTTAAGGGTCGCGACACATCAAGTTTGCGGGTGATTCCGTGCGGTGGTTCGGCAGTGCCACGTGCATTAAGCGAGGCCTATCGCGAACAAACTGGTCTGCCGATTCTTCAGGCGTGGGGAATGACTGAAACAAGTCCGCTTGCTGCGGTATGTCATCTTGACGGTGATCAGTTGTTGCTTGATGTCAATGCACAAGCAGATTTGCGCACTCAAGTCGGTCGCATCATGTTTGGTGTTGAGTGTCGTGTTGTTGAACCCGGAACAGCAACAAGTGTTCCGTGGGACGGCGAATCAAGCGGAGAATTGCAGTGTCGCGGTAACTGGATTGCTTCGACGTACTACAACGATGAACGCGCTGGCGAAAGCTTTACCGAAGATGGTTGGTTGCGCACTGGTGACGTCGCTGCAGTCGATGTGCGCGGTCGTATTCGTTTGCTTGATCGTACCAAAGATCTCATCAAGAGTGGTGGCGAATGGATTAGTTCAGTTGAACTTGAAAATGAACTCATGGCCCACCCGCTCATCCGTGAAGCAGCGGTGATTGGTGTGATGCATCCACGTTGGAGCGAGCGTCCGCTTGCTTGTGTTGTGCTTGAAGCAGGGGCGACCTTGTCAAAAGAAGAAATTCTTGAGTTCATATCTAGCAAGGTCGCCAAATGGCAGGTTCCTGACGATGTTGTGTTTATTGATGAAGTTCCGAAGACCAGTGTGGGCAAGTTTTCGAAAAAGACTTTGCGAGAACGCTTCGAAAATTACCAATTGCCGACTGCTTGAGATCAGAATAGACACAATGAAAATTTCACTCGTGAGTTCAATTGTCGTATCGGCCGTCTTGTTGGTGAGCTGTG
>Ga0209596_1003516_pt1 | contig 12323 bp, 12 predicted proteins | sample M_130807_MF_Meta_FD_187314 | JGI IMG/M metagenome (GOLD analysis project Ga0209596, IMG submission 187314) | Freshwater microbial communities from Lake Montjoie, Canada to study carbon cycling - M_130807_MF_MetaG (SPAdes) (version 2) | ecosystem: Environmental > Aquatic > Freshwater > Lake... | reverse complement strand
CCCATAGTTCATCGCTAATCTGCCACTTGTTACCTGCCATACTTCGCCCTCAGAAATTACCGTGACTCATTATACGACAATCCCTTTTGGGATAGGCTCTTAGTCTGGAAAATACTTTATCCACTCTTGCTTTAGCGTAATTTGGTGTGGCTGTATAGTACAGTGATTTTAATTGAGCAAGATTACTGAAAAAGTTTAAATAGGTTCCAGTGCAGCAAAATACATTTTATCACAGTCTTTATTTTTAAAATTTATCACATATTTAGATTTAGGCGGAACTATTACAGAAGTAGCAAGTGCCATCCTACCACCTCTAATCCAGTTATATAAACTTCCTATCTCAGAAACATACACGCCATCGACGTAGAAATAAGCATAAGCCTCATTGCCATCACCGCAGCTAATATGTGAACTAATAGTTATTGCAGAATCATAATTATTAGTATAGGTTTGACCACTTATATAATATTTCTGACTCCATCGACTGTTACTCCATTCCGATTTTGATCCTTCAGTTTTAGTGGAAATAAATGCAGCTAAATGACCTGGAGACGGATTGTTTTTATCAGCTTCAGACCAACCTGAGGCGGGTGTTTCCCAGCTACCACTAAAACCTCGGATGGGGGTGTTCGTATTATCCATAAACCCTACTGATGCTTCTGCCATATTCACAATTGTGCCGAGTTCAGCATTGGTATAATTAGTTCCCCCTGTGGTATATAGTAGCGCTTGAAATAGTGCCGGGTCTTTGTTGAGTTTAATTGCAAGCACCATTGTCTGCTGTTTTTTTCCTAATGTACTTTTAATTTCTGGTGCTAAGTACCCTTTTTTTTTCATGTCATCTATACTTACTTGCTTATATATTATTCCTTTACTAGAATCACCAATCAGTGTACCTCGATCCCCTTTTACATAGAGCTCCGCAGCCTTAGCTACGAGACTAAAGTGTTTGGCATCCCCACGCAGTTGTAGCTGTTCGTTGATGCTACTCATCCAGGTCGTAATGCCTGTAATGACTACTGCAACTAGAGTTAATGAAAGTGATATTTCTATCAGGCTCATGCCTTGTTCACTATTTTTTTTCTGATGCATCATTTTCTTATAACCCTTTACAATATTGTGATATATAGTATAAATTAATTCACATGCTTACTAACAGTTTATTAGCAGCTTTGTATGCTATACATAATAGGAACACCATTTCTGTGTTCATCGAGTTCATCATTGAATTTTCTTAAATCAAATCTAGTCCCCTGAGAATCAATAAAATCTTTAGTATCAGATCTATATATACCTGCATTGGTAACACCATTTTCAGCCCAGTAATTAGAAAATGATCCACTTGCATCTTGTAGAGAGATAACTCCCTCCGTTGTTCTCATAAAAGAAATAACCTCGCAATTACCACTATTTTTGTAATACGAAGAACGAATAGGTCTATCCTCATTATTTCCCCAGAATGAAGCACTTTTAATCATTGGAGGAAGATGAGAGTTAACATTCTCAGCAAGACCAAATCCATTGCTTACTGGATTTTTTGTTAGACTTATAATAGTAGCATTATTATATGTTTTGAGCAGATGAGCAAGATGCATAGTCTTTATTTTATTTTGTTCGATTTTCATATCTTGTGCAAGCAGCAAGAAAGGTATTAATACCGTCAGCAATATCATGGGTAAAATGAGTAACCACACTTTCTTATACCTTTTAGTTATAAATATGCAAACTGTTTTTTAGGGAAAAATTATTTTTTATAACAATCTTTTAGTCTGGAAAGTATTTTATCCAAGCTTGCTTCACTTTTTCCTGATAGCGTGCGTTATGTACTGGTGTCGCCGAATGATACCTGCCAACACCATGCCAAAAGTCACCTCTTGATTGATCAATAGCACGTCGTAAGATCCACGTTCCAACATGTATATTATAACATCCGTCATCACGTAATTGCCTATACGCTTGTGAATGATCACCGTCAAAGTGAGCACGCGCAACAAGGTCTAACCAAACGCCAGTGTTTATTTGCATAACACCTAAATCTTCAGTTTTATTTTTATTTATTGCAACAGTACCAGGTTTTCCTCCTTCAACTTTAATAATCGATACCAATAACTTTGGCGGTAAATCATGGACGGCAGCAGCATCTATTACACATGCAGCTAATACTGAACTCAACGACATAAAAAACTCACTAATAAAAATTTTATCTTTCGGCTCAAGTTATTTAGGCAACGCAATGCTAATTAAAAAGGCGATAGCTAGGGCTGGTCCCATTGGAACCATCATCTGCCCGCGTAACCTGGCTGGTAATGCAATCAAAATAAATATGATCGCAGAGCTGAATAAAAATATCGGCATTTTTCCAATCCCAATCCATGCACCAGCAGCACATGCCAAAGCAATATCACCGCCTGCGAAAAGGTTCATCTTCTTCAAGTATCCAACAGCTGTCATACTAAACCACATAGTAAAGAAACCAATAAACGCTCCCCATGCACGTTCTTCAATTGATAAAGTGAACGGTGAAAACAATAAGCCAATCCAAAATAGAGGGAAGGTAATAACTGCGGGTAACCAAGTTTCCCGCCAGTCCATTTCGGCTAAAAACAGTAAGGACTGCCATAATAAACACGCAGCCAAACCTTCGTCAGTAAAACCAAAATAGAGCAATGCAGCTATCCAGCCAATCCCTCCAACAAGCTCAAACATCGGATGCAAAATGGAAATAAGCATTTTGCACGAAGGACAGCGACCTTTGGTCAAAAACCATCCGAATATAGGAAGCAAATGCCACTTACTGATCTTCGTATGACAAGTGTCACACCTCGACGGTGGTGAACATAACGTTAGATTAGGCTCAGGATCCTCTCTCCATCCCATTTGGTGTGGCAGCCTGAAAACAGCGACTCTACCAAAGCTGGTAAAGCATGCACCAACCCACATTGCAAAAAAAAGTAGCAAGGAAAGTGGTACTTCCAGTAAATACGAGAGTGCAGACATAACATAATCCTTAGAGATCAACTGGGCAATCACCTTTCTGCAATTTGAGGCGTTGTGTTTCAATATCGGTAGTTATGTGTTCCAGTTTACCTGCCCGTATTTTTGCTCGCAAACCGTAATCTCGGCCAAAACAAAGCATTTCTGATTGCAATTTACGACGACCAATATGCTCTGGGTCGGGGACAAGCTCCTGATGTATTACAGCAGCTAAACCATCAGCTAGAATAGAACGAGCCAATTCTTGTGATCCTGTGCCTGCAGCTGCAATTTGCTGTAAAGCCATAATAGCGCCAGTTAATGAACTACCATGAATAGTTGCTAATACAAGATGGCCGTTAACTGCCGCACGAATTGCTTCATTAGCGACTTTGGGAGCGCGGATTTCACCCAACATAATGTAACGTGGATTATACCGCATAGCGGCTATCATTGCAGTTTCAAAACCACCAACAGAATTTGCATCGATCTGGTACCATAACCCCTGTCCACGATCACCGAAAATACCCTGGACTGGAATTTCTGGCGGATCTTCTACGGCGACAGCTATATCGCCATTCTTATCTACTAGCTCACTTAACAAAGAGTACATTGTTGTACTCTTCCCTGAACCAGTTGCACCTGCAATAAGAATCATGCCTGCTTTTTTGCCAAGCTTTAAAAGGGTATCAACCACAGCAGGCATGTGGCCCAAGGTATCTATTTTGGGAACAGGAAATTTAGGACGACGCAAAAAGTAGCCTGGACCATTAATAGTATCAATACGTGCAACACGATAAGGGATCCCTTCGTGTGTTAAAAAAAACTCACGCCCGCGATCTTTGCTATTAATATTGTCGATAATAGCCTGAACATCATTCATAAAGCCTTGTGGAACATTAATAATAGGTCCTCGATAACCCACTGTATGGCGCAAAAATGCGCGACCATCAGGCCAAAGCATCAGGTCAGAGAATTCAAGTTCATGAAGCTTACCATTCAGAATATGTGAATGATCTGCCTCCTTGATTTCTGGTTGTAAATCTATGCTCGTTCCTGCTATTTCTGCATTAGTTTTCTGAACTTCATAAGCTATTGGCTGTATGGCCTCTACACTTTCCTGAGACGGATTTTTAGCACCAAATGGTGAATTATTTTGCTTTGATGATTTAAAGAAAGACATTATTAGATACCACGCTAACTAAAAATTCTGTATTTATTCATAAATAAGCTATTAGTTCTTCTAACTAGCCTCTTTTTGCTGCATCAGATATTTGCTGCTGTAAATCAAACATACCTGCTGCAATCCACATAAATAATACGCCCATTACAATAATAGCGACATTACGTATCAAATCCATTTGCTTGCTGATGGCAACAACAGCATCATCCAACCATTGACGGGCTAATTTATCTAGCATGTCTTCAAAACCTGCCAACGCCGCATAAGAACGAATATCGATTATCATTTCACCATTCGGAAATTGGTAACCTGTACGATGTAGTGCATCACCAATATTACGAGCACCATTCAATATTTCCTGACGAGTAGCCATGAGACGTTCGCGATACCAAGGGGAAGCATTGCGCGCAATTATTTGCAACGCTTCAGGCACGGGGATACCAGCACCCATTAATGCGCCCAAGGAAACTAAAAAGTTGGATCCCGTAACAAGGCGGTAAATACTCCAAGGAGGAATTCCATCTACGCGTATCCTGAGTTTTCCTGTCCATATCCCGAAAGTGCTTAAAATAATGATTAGCAAAATAGCAAGAGAAATTAATGTTGTAAGCAAATGGTTTTGAACAAAATCAGATAACCCTGCAAGAGTTTGCCCTGTTCCAGTCCAGCGCTCAGGTGGGAGAATTGCAGCAAATGAAGGAATAACTTGAGTACCGAATATATGCAGATATAAAACAGTTGTTGATAATAATACAAGTGGATAAAGCAATCCGGCTAGCGCAGATTTAATTCGCTTACCCGATTGATAAATAAAGATAACATCTTGGGCGGCCTTTTCAAAGCGCCCAGATATTTCACCTGCTTCCAGCACTGATATCTCATTAGCTGGCGCCCACCCCGCTAAAGCGTTAGAAAAAGATTGACCATTCAATACAGCCCGACGCAATTGATTCACAACTTGAGCTCGTGGATTATTAGGTTTTTTACCATCAACAGAAAGGTGTAAATAAATTTCCCCCAGAGCTTGAGTCATAGGCACTCCGTTACCAATAAATTTCCCCAACTTTTCATAAATGCCCATACGGGTTTTACCATTCATTGCCAATTTTGCAAAAAACAGGCTAATTCCTGACAACGTTTCTTCGTTTCCGTCAGAGGATTTTTTAGATATGTCAGGTGTTTTAACAGTACTAATTTTGGCGAAGCCACTTTTTTTCTTTTTGAACATACTTGACTCACTTCATATGAATGAGAATATTTTGACGTTGAATATCTAATCCTTTAAAGGGCCCAAGTCGATCAACAACATCACGTGGATCAACATTACCCGCAATCATATGCAACCAAGCATGTTCCATCATAGTGATTCCATCAAGATGGTTTTGCCAATGGTGTAATGCCTTATCTCGTTCTCCACGATACATAAAATCGAGAAAAGTAAAATCAGGACAAACGGTTTCAACAATCACCTTACGGCCAGAATAGCCTCCAGCACATTTATCACAGCCTTGATAATCAGCCATACGAATACCATCTCTAAAATCTTCACTAACCTGTCTAAATCCGGGTAGTGTGGAACACATTAAGTGATAATTTTCATCATCAATTGAGTGACAACAATCTGCACAAAGTTGCTTAATAAGGCGCTGAGCGGTTAAACCAGTCAGCAAATCTGGATCAGTCAGTTTATAAGATTCAACTCCTTGGTCTCGTAATCTATCAAAGATCGCCATAGCACTGTTGGCATGCAGCGATGTCCATACTTGGTGACCAGTCATTGCAGCAGTAAAGACCAGATTGATTACCTCACGGTCACGCGCTTCACCAGGCATAATCACATCAGGGTCAGAACGTAGCGCTGCAACAATAGCTTTACGATATGCTGCACCTCTCTCCTCGTCAGTATCTACGTTAGTAACAGGCAACTGCGCTGCACCATGAATTTCATATTCTGGAGGATCTTCTATAGTTAAGATATTGATCTTCTCTCGACGCTCACGGAACAACTCTTCAAGTGACATCTTTAAGGTTGTAGATTTGCCTGAACCTGTTGGGCCAGATACAATATTTATTCCTTCTGGGACCAAACGCATGCTTGCCATATCCCTTAAATGAGCAGGGTGCATACCAGTAGACTGCAAAGTCATTTTGTTCTCTGTCGACCAGCGCTCTTCAGCATATAGCAAACGCCCGATCAAATAACGGCCACCATTTCCCATAGGGTTAAGCTGTAACCGAACAGATTGCAGCCCTTTAGGCAATGGGGAACTGTTAGAGGAGATACGAGCTCCCTGATAGTCATATAGACGATAGGTAGAATCAGAAGCATCTGCCATGTTATAGGCTGCAGCAGCTAATTCATGCGCATATGATGCTGAGACTTGTCGAATAATACGCATTTCACCGCGAACGCGAAATTTAATATCTGCTTCAAAAGCATTAATAAATATGTGAACATCACTAACAGAGAGATTTACCGCTTCGAGCAATAAATCCAACCATTCGCGTTGCATCGGAGTCAGCTTAGAATCAATTGTCAGAGGGCCTTGACGTGCATTTTCTTCATAAAGTTGACGCAAGATATCCATTGTGACTGGTATGATAGAGGTCACATAAAAACCTTTACGACGAGCAATCTCACGCACAGAAAGAATTTGTGGATTATTCTGCTGTTCAACATCAACTAATAGAGTGCCGTCAGAAAGCAGTAATGCAAAGCGACGCTGTGTTTCTGAAAGCTCAACCTGACCACCGGCTGCTGAAACGATATTCTTAACGTTGCTAAACCACTTCTGCAGATCACTTGTTGAAGCTTCGCGTTTATTTGAGCGAAAAATTTTCATAACTTAAATTACCTGACTTAGATAAAAATTTTATGTCTTACTCATTTCGGGCGCGCATAAAAAGGTAATTGGATGCGATTGCGGTCTTTAGTTACAATAACAGTACTATCTGTAATATCAGCTATTTCCCATCCATCAGGGAGTTTATCGCCTTTTTTTACACTCATTTCGCCATAACCAGGTAACATAATCCGTGCCTTATGCTGCTTATTAATGCCAGTCAGATTGATAACATAAGGGCTTGAACCTGCGCGTATAGCACCGCCTTGTAACTTAAGTAATTCCGCACGTAGTTTTTCTGTTTCTATTTGCTGCTTAAGTTGCAATGTATCGCGTTGTTCTCGTTTCATTGCCTCTAGTTCATTGAGATATGGAAGCGATTGAGGAAGATCCGGTATTGCATTATCAAAATTTAGTTTTCCTTCCTGCATCATTTTCTCGCTAGCCTCACTATCAGAGGCTTGTTGTGCTTCTATATAATCTTCTTCCATTTTCTCAAGTGTCTCTGGAGGAAGTGAAAGCAGTATTTTTTTTTGTTCCTCAGTTAGCTCAGGCATATTAGCAATTATTTTCTCAGGCACTATTTGTGGTTCGTTAGCTATCTCTGCCTGCGCTACATTAGAGACTTGTTGATCTGTATTAACCGCATGCGAATATGTAGGAAGCAATGATACGCACATAAATAGCTTTACAACTCTGTAAAACCAGTGAGGTTGCTTAATTTTTTTTTCTTTGAACTTGTTTATCATTTTGGATTCCTTAGTGCTTCTAATTCTGCTTCAGTCGGCTGACGACGTTCATAAACTTCCACTTCCAATGACCACAAATTTTTCTGTGGGTCATAAGTTAGAGTCTTAATAACCGAAGCAGGTATGTTTTTAAATAGCGGTAACAAAGCTTGGAGATTAGTTACGTCATTGATAGAATAATTCATCTTTAGCCAGAATGTATTTTTTTCTATCTGACTAAATTTAATAGGTATAAAAAGCTCAGCTAATTGTACTGTCAAATACAGTTGAACCTTACGAAGTGGAACGCCTGGACTATTAGGTGGATAAACAGAAGGTTTAGGTAATGTCCAAATAATATTACCTTCTTCTTCAATTGCTGACACTGACGATGGTTTATTTGGTAACCTTTCAGACATTATTGTCAGCCACGTTTCGGTTCCACCTGTACTTTTTAATGTATAATTGATTTCACTCCCATTACATGTACCAATACCTCGCTCCCAAGCTGGTATCTGTGATGCTTGTTCCGCGTATTTAGCCAAATCATTCATACACTGAACAATTGCCTGATTAAATAGAGGTTTACCACTCCATGGCATTGGTGGTACTTTAATGTCATTATCTAATGACATACCAGTGCGTTTTCGTTTGTTTTCTTCAAGAATTTTCTGCTCAAGTAAGTACCTTTCATACTCCTGATAGCAAAAAACACTCACAGATAATATTATAATGACTATAGCAACAGAAAACGCAAAACGAGTTTTGTTAAACGTTACAGAACGAAGAAATACTTTGCCTTTACTAATATTGTCTTCAAGAGAAATTAGCTGTCCGGCATTGGCAACACTCCATTCTGACGGACATAAAACCTGCTGCCACTCTTCTGTAGACAAGGCTTCGAAAAAATCTTTCTGTATGTCGTATAAATCTGATGACGCACGATCATAGATAATCGAACCATCTTCGCGAATACCCACTAACCACCATGTATCTTCAGCTAACTGAAATACACTTAATAAAGAGTTACTGAGTTCATCTGCGACTGCTGCAGCCAAAGAAGGCAACCTGATTTTATGACCCAGACTCATATCAGCAATTGCAAATTGATCTTGCCAACGTCCTTTTCCTGGACGAAGAGCAAACATGGTAGAACCCATGCGCTTAGCAGCTTCTTTAGCCTCTTTAACAAGAGGCATATCACCTTCAGCTTGGTTCCATATCAGACTGACTGCGTAACGACGACAGCCAATAGAAACGACGCCTTTCAGTAATTCGTCAATATGTTCTCTTGGCGAAACAGTGTCTGTTTGAACATTCATGAATTATATCTCTTCGTAATCAGTTTATCTGCCCACTCTCAATAGTATGATCAAGCACATTTGGCGTGATCATAAGAATAAGCATCTCACGGTTCTTCTGTCCTCCGCGACTACCTCCGAAGAGTTTGAAGCTGGCAGAACCTTGACCTTGATCACTAGTGTTACTGCTGAGTTGTTCGAAACCAGCAACAACTAAGGTAGAACCATTACGAATCATTCCTGATTGAATAAAAGAACGTTGATCAACATTAATAAGTTGAATCTCGTCCTGACCTACTTTTGCATTTGTAAAACCATTATCCTTTCCGACAAACGAAGAAATATTCATATTGTATTGCAATAAAATATTTCCGTTATCCATTACTGTTGGCATAAGGCTCATTGAAAATCCTGCAGTGGCAGTTTTTGTCTCTGCAGATTTCAGTACTACATTATCAGTAACAGATGTGCTGATTTTATGAATATAGCCACGTGTATTAGAAACTTGTACAGGTACTGGCTGTCCAGACATCGTTGTTACGTTTGAAGTAGTCAATACACTAACATCACCATTTTTTTCTAACAGTGATAAAGCAGCTTTACTGCCAGCAAATTTGCCATCGTCAATAGCTATGTTCGCAAAACTATCGTTTGCACTCCCTTCAGCATTTTGTACTCCAAAGCCATATTTTGCTATTCCAGAGGCAAAAGCTGCATTAAAATCAAAATTCCAATTGGATTCGCTGCTGAGTGTGACTCTATACACATCTACTTTTAATGACACCTGTCGGAGAAGTTTACGATTAATCTCTTGAACTTCACGTCCGACTTTCTCAACCATAGACGCTGTGCCAGTGACAGTAATAGAATTGCTTGTTGGTGAAGCAGTGAATGTGCCTCGTTCTCCAATTATATTTTTTAATGTATCATTTATTTCTTTCCAGAAATCCAATTCAATTTGTACTTGTGACGTCTGACTTGAGCCTGTATTGACATCAGCGTCCTGACCACCTGAAGCTGAGAGTCCGCCAGTCATGATTGCTGATGATTTTAGTTGCGTAGGCAAAGACGCTATCTGGAATGTACGCGTAATCTGGCGACTAAATTGAATTCGACCATCGTGATATGTCCAGCCTATATCAAAGTAAGCTGCTGTTAGATTCAGAAAACCTGATAATGATCCAGTATAATTAACTCGCATTTGATCACGAGTAATATCTTTTAGCATCCCAGAGAAAACTGTTGGAGAACGACCTGCGCTGTTTGCATCTGATGCTTTGGGCAAGACCGTTTCTAATGCAGTAGCCAATTCGTCAGCTGTGTTTTTTCCGTTAGTGAAAGCTGATATTTTGTTAGTTTTTTGTACAGGATTGTTTTCTTTTCTATCTAAAATATCTTCAGCAAAAGATACTGGAATACCACTTGCTTCAGAGATAAGGTCGCCAATCTCAAGCAGATTTTTAGGCTCTGGAGTAATTAAACGTATACCACCGCTTTCTGCTATATTCGGCAACATTTGACCACTTTGCAATTTCGTAGCAGTTGCTCCCAAATAGACGCCCGCTCTAACGGGAACAATGTTAGTATCAGCTTTATTATTAGGATTCTTTGCGTTATCGAGTAATTTTTCAATTTTCTTTTGGTTGTTGTTATTATTTTCCGTTGCGTCTTTATAGGTAGTACTACTGCACCCTGCTAATACTAAAGAGGCAACCACCAAGCTAATCTTGGATTTTAACATTTTTATTTCTCGCTATTTTAAATAATATAAATACTTATAGGCTTGGCTTATTGCTAACTTTAAGAACATAATTACCCTTATACAATTCAGGGTAAATATTTGGGTGTATACCATCCAAAGCCTCGAATAGTTCCTTAACAGCTGAGATGTAATCGCCTTTGAAAGTAGCATCTGCTAGCAGTGTATAACTGTATTCGGAATTCCATACCAAGCTCCACCCAGCTCTGGTACTCCATTGTTGGAGTACCGAATGTAGGTCACTACCTCGACTGGCTTTCCATTCTGGAGCAGCAATAAAAGGTTTTACAGTTACATTAGGCATTTTTTTTATAGATTCAGCTTGTTTCGCGAAAAATGCACTGTTCGTGGGTTCGTGAAACGAATTTTTTTTTGTTAACTCGTTTGTATTTGACAGCATTTTTTGAGCGTTGGCTGTTAAAGGTAAAAATAAAGTAACAATCAATATATAACTGATGTTAAAAATAGTTTTCATAATATCAACACACCTAATTTAAACAGTTGATAAATTCGGTAAAAGTTATTAATTTTTATCGAATTTATGTGTTGTAAAATAAATTCAACTACAGCCATAATTAATCCGACATATCGGATTAATTATGGCATTTAAATTTTACTTGAAAGTCCATGAAATATCTAGGAGACTATCGTTATCACCATCGTTACAAGCTGCTACTGTATCACTAGTAAAACTATTGGATCCTGGAGTAATAGCTGGGCCCATTGCTGCCGTTTGTGAAGTCAGTGATGCGTTAGGAGCTACGCTAACAGAAATTAATGAATTACCCAAATCAGCACTAGCAAGAGGACCACATACAGCTTTTGGTATGCCTATGTATGATACAGTATAGGTTCGAAAAGGTTCAATTGATGCAATAACTACGTTTCCTCCCCATGGATTCACTATTGTATTAGTTCCAGCCTCTATAAAAGCTCTTGGTATAGATGAAGTTGATGTTAGACTGGTAGTAACAAGACCTTTAAAATTTGGGCGTGTAGCATAAATAGACTGAACGCCAGCCTGAATACCGCCTAATAAAGATTGCGCGCGCTGAGTCTTATTACTTTCGGATGCGCTATTGTAATACATTACAGCACCAGCAATAACAACAGCGGACAATGCAAGAACCATAGATGCTTCTATCAATGTTAAACCTTTTTCAAGGTTTTTTTTATCTATCTTTTTAACTAAATACATTTCCACACACACCTTGATTTAAATTGTAAATTTAAACAAACTAATCATACTCACTTGTAATTCATTACCCATTATAAAATGATGGATAACAAAAATCAACAGTGATATCGCTTATGCGAGATTTAGTATATATAGACATGAAAAAAAAATCAATCATAATATTTAATAAATTTAAAAAAATTATTAAGAGCCTATCCCAAAAGGGATTGTCGGTCGTGACGCAGATTTAGTGGTAATGGTTGACTGTCAGATACCAGCCGATGATCTTGTCGTGCATTTCTTCTGACTTTGAGAAACAAATTGTCTTGCGGGTAAGCCGCTTAAGATGGGTCCGCAAG
>Ga0209596_1003515_pt1 | contig 12324 bp, 9 predicted proteins | sample M_130807_MF_Meta_FD_187314 | JGI IMG/M metagenome (GOLD analysis project Ga0209596, IMG submission 187314) | Freshwater microbial communities from Lake Montjoie, Canada to study carbon cycling - M_130807_MF_MetaG (SPAdes) (version 2) | ecosystem: Environmental > Aquatic > Freshwater > Lake... | reverse complement strand
CCCCAAAACCCCAAAACCCCAAACTTCTTTTCAAAATTATAATATTAAACATTACAGACAAAGTTTTGACTCAAAATGAACAACCAATCAAATCACAGGGAAATGAACAACCAATCAAATCACAGAGAAATGAAACCCCATGATAAAATATGGGAAGAAAACTTCGAAGACTTCGAATTCAAAGATCCAGCAGACGAAAGGATGACCATAGCTTCTGCTTTGGGAGAGCCCCAGAGACGCCTTGGTAAGAGACAGCGATTCGCTGTGCGAGGCCAAGCCTTGTTTGTCTAAGACACAGACAGTGAAGATGCCGAAGAGGCCCCCGTCTAGGCCCCCGTCTAAGCTCCTGACAGCGACAGCGACAGCGACAGCGACAGTGACAATGCAGAAGAGGCTACTCCTATTCGGTAACATGTCTTGGTTCCTTGTCCTCCTCCGACTCTGCAAGAGATATCTGCACAGCGCAGTGCGTTCCTTTTAAGACTTCTGGACGGACTTTGAAAATAAATTTCTATTAACAAACATTTGACTTAATTTTAATCTTGGCATATATTTACTCAGATGTCTTCCACCAAAGATTTAAAGAGTCCAACCCAAGAATCAATTTCGGCGTTAGTACTGACAGCATCAATTTGGATCACGAGAGCTTCAAGTTTAGGTCGAATATTCTTAATCTTTTTTACGCGTAACTCAGTCTCTAAGCTAAATACAGTTGTTTCCATCTGACTAATTATCTTGCGGTACTCACATGACTTTTATTTAAGCGACTTTATCTTTGCTTCTATGTCGTTTTCGTTAATCGGTTGTTAGTCCAGATTCATTCTTTAAATTATTAAGTTGTTTATCTAACTTCATACACATGCATCACACAAAGGAATTTGTTGGCCCGGGGTTACCTCTATATGAATCATACCTAGCCGTTTTGTTACAGCTTTGCCGTGCTTGGTAGTAAACGTACAGCAAACCTTATATGCTAGTTGCGCTCTTTTTATTACTCTAGATCCCTTTAAGGAAACTTTGTATATGTATGCCTCCGCAATCTAAAAATCCCGAAACTCATCAGTTCCTCTGTTGCCCTTTACGGTTTTGAGTCTCAAATTATCTGTCTGGTTCATTTCTTGACAAAATAGATCGTGTTCACTTTCAGTCATTATCTTCCGCTTCGGCATGTTTGTTGCGAAAACGTTGTACAGAGCCCAGCTAAATATATGACTTGCGTCTGTCTTGCCGAGTACACCCTTTTTCTTCATATGCCGATCACAACGTTGTACATAGTTAGGATGGTCATGTTTTATGTATAGTGCTGGCCGTCTTTCCAGATAGTCAAATTGTTAAACTTCACACGGACTTGCTTATGAAGATTCCATTAAAAATTAATTAGTAACTAACCAACTGCCTCCTTAAATTCGGACACTAAGCAGGCGCATGTATACACAACTCCCCAAAACAACGAAACCTAAGTCTAGAAGCTAGTAAAAACAAAAGGCTTTTAGTTAGCGAAGAATCTCGTTGAAATTGTCGTTAAAACACATAAACACTTCATATTTTATATTTAGTCAAAAATTTGACCACCGGGTTATAATTTAATAAATGAACAACAATCGTAAAGTTCCAAACGCGTTGAACACTTCAACAACCAGCGATTTGCGTCGTGCGTTTGATGACATGGCAATGACAAGCCCCACTGTACCAATTCCAAACTCAATTGGAAACGCAGACGCTGAGTACTATGATGAAGTTGATTTGGCAGAATCACCTGAAATAATAGATGAGTCTTAACCAACTCTCCCCAAGAGTGTCACCTTCGAGATGCACGGTGGCAAACCCGACACCGACGAGTTTTATCAAGGTTTTTCATAAGTTCGATATGAATTTCCAGCATCAAACAAATATTAGACATTGTCAAAATCTGAACAAGTAAGCATTGAAGCGTACCTTGCAAGTGAAAATTTCAAAACCAAGTTTTCCGGTTAAAAGCCTGTATAAGGTCAGTCTTGGCCGTTTGGTGTTGCGCTGCAACAAATGAGACACCCGTTAATGACAGCTATTGTTGTTTCTTTAGGCAGTCATGGATGTAACATTTGTTTAGGAAGAGGACATTCCAAACATAATTGTTTGACTTACAAAAAAGTTAAAAGAATTGGAAGTCATATTCCTTTTGTGTCAAGGTCAATACATATAGTTGAAGAACTATGTGCAGATTTTGATACAGTTTAAGCTGAAAAATAAAACGGCGATGGTAGTTGGCCTTGGTGGAATTTTTTAGAAACCACAATGAACAACTTTAAAAAAAAGACGGGTTCTCATGATACAGCAATTGGACTTCTTATAACCAGTGTAACAGAAGAATACAGTCGACTTAAAGTTAGGTGCGATGCGTGCGGAGGAATTGGACACATACTTTCTGACAAATTTGCAGTACCTAAGTAAAAGTAAAAAGCAGAAACTCTTGGAACATTAGTAAATAAAAGAGATTTGAAAATAGCCGATAAAACTTCACAAAACCTTTTAAAAAAAGTTTCACACTACTGCCCTACTTAAATTAGATTTGAATCTTTGATTGCAGGACAACCTGAAGCAAGTGCACTGTATTTAAATGTTGTACAACCTAAAAAGACAGGTAAAGCAACAATTGGCACCGACTGGAGGTTATATTCTGAGCGTGTGGTTGATTCGATGATATTGGCCCGTAGAGCATACAGTGACTCTGCAAAGACTGCGCTGACTAAAAGTACTACTCGTGATCAAGGGTATATAAGTGAACCTCCATCTAGCAACCCAAGGATCTCATTACTCTAACCTGGCTCTTAGAAATCCGGTTAATTTGGCACTTAATCTGAGGAAGAGGAGAAAGATAAACAGGATCGTCAAAAAGCCGCCACCTCATTAGACTCAAACGAACAAATTTCTGAATACTTGAAGGCGTTTGAGAGTATGGAACAGACGTTACGTAGCAGCTTAGCTAACGTTAAAACTAGTGAAGTAAGAGTCACTGTCAAAGCCGGCGCTGGTAAATACTAAAATAGGTTTAGAATCTTAGGTGGTTAAGTAGGTTCAAAAAAATCCAGCTGTTCCAAACTTTCAACTTTCCCTAGCATTTGGACAACTTCTTCAGGAAAAGGAAAAGAAATCTTGTAAGATCTGCAGTTGTTTATTAATCTAACTTACGACTCATTTGAAGGGTACTCAGTTGCGAATGATGGAATTTACACAGGGGTTGACAGCATTATTTCAAAACTAACTAGATTCTTTCGAAGTGTTTAGAGTCCAGAAGCCGAAATTATGCTCTTCAAAGATGTTATTTCTTGGACAACTGCGCAGTGTTATGTAGCTTTTTATGACGATCTTAAAAGTGGATCGATGTCTAAATCGTTACTAAAAGAATTCATAGATAAAAAAGCCGCCCAATACACTTAAGGGATGAAAGGCTACACGTTTGCAGCTCCTGAGTTCGAAAGTTAACCTTACCCGAAACATCCGATTTAGATAGGTTATATGCGGTTCGACGTATCATCTGCATAAGATGAAACCGATGTAGTCTCAGAAACGATAAAACTTCCCGCAGTTCCAAGGTGATTTAAATTATAATTTAATAAATGGAACCTTTAAAAGAGCTTGTTGACTTTCATGCAGAGTCGGTGTTGAATGCTGTCAATGCGTTAAAAACCAGAGTAGATTAAAAAAGGTACCTAAAACCCTAAACAATTGAACATTACCTAACAGGGATTGTGTCTTTGTTGATTTTAATGGGATCGCACATAGTTGGACATGAAACTAAGCTAGACAAAACTTTGTTAAAACTGCGTAAAAAGTGCGAAGCAGACCTGGCTAACCAAAAACTGGTTGAAGATCAAACTGAGACTCATAGTGAAACTTTAAAAAACTACAAAGAAAACAAAATTGTTCTTGACAACATATTTACGTTGCTAAGCAAAACCAAAAAAGAAGTTCACAATGAGAAAAAGGTGTTGCTTTAAGAAATTAAAGATGCTCACGTTAGTGTAGTTGCACAAACATTGGCTAGCGTCAAAGAGTAAGCTGAGTTAGCCAAAACTTATACTCGAGAAGAAAAGGCGCTTATAAACGAAATACTTAAAGAATTTTAGGCGTCCGTTAAAACTCAACTTTCAGGAACGATTTCGGGTGTTTTGGCTGAGCTAACTTAAGTTGATCACGTGTTGAAGTCTATAAGAGAACTACAAACATCTTACGAGACTGCATTGAAGCAACTAATCCTTTAAGTGGATAGGCTCAAATTAATTTCAGCTTAAGCAACAACTTAGCATGATCTCAGAGCAACTAAAGCAGAAATTGTTTCAGCTATCTAGTAAACTTAAACAGAAAATACTTAAGCAATTCAAAAAACGATGTAATAAATTTAAACTCACATTGACACACAAGCACAATAAGAAGTAATTGCAGTAATCGACAAAACTCAAAACAGTGTTGTTTAATAGGTTGCTAGAATAAATGAGTAAAGTGTGGAGCTATAGAACAGTTTAAGTTAGACAGCAACTATAGCTAAAAAAGCCAATATAGACCTTTAAAAAGCTAATCTAGACCTTTCGAATCACCTAAACGCGGCTGCTGTATAAACTAACACTGTTTTTGAAGAAATTTAAACTAAAGCTATAAGTTAAGCAGCTACAACTGCTAATAAGCTTGGTGAGGAGTTTTCAAAATTGCTTAATGCTTCAACTGAAAAAATACTGTAGAAAAATGTAAAGTTAGACTACAAACTTGCTGAAGTTAACAGATTGTATCTCAAATCAGTATAAGAAAGCAACTCAGCTTTATCACTTATTGGAACTCACGCCTAACAAGTTTAATCCGATCTAGAAAATGTAGGCCAGCAAATTTTAAGTATAAGAGAAGGAGCAACAGCATAAAATAACGCCATACATTAAATGGTGGCTACTTTAATGTAGGTTAAATAGGAGGTACCGGGAGTTTTAAACGAAGTATTTCATTAATTGAAAGCAGGCGCATTTGCATACGAACAGTAAATAGGTGACCTTACTAAATAAGCTCTTGAAAAAACTAAAGAACTAAAAGGTTTGCAAAACAACTTAAATTCAATTTAGAACAATATTGCTCAAAGTATTGACGCAAAATAAGAAGCAAGTAACCAGTTATAGTAACAACTGCAGGCTTTAAGACAAGCTTAAGAACAACTTTCTGATCAAAAAGCTTAAGCACAAAATGAAATCTTGAATGAAAAAACCCAAGCATTAAAATAAACAGAAAATATGTTACATAATATGTAGGAAAAACATAACTATGTAACCAAAGTAGCAACTGAAGCACTTGAAAATACTAAACGTCATCTTTAACAGGCGCAAACCGCGTAAGAACAAGCATTAGACATTTAAAGCAAAGTCGTAGCTGTTGCAACTTGGCTTTCTGGAACTACTAACTATGCTGGTGCAGTTGAAGAACTAGTTTAAAAAACAATAGAAGCAACTTTAAAAGTAACCTCATAACATCAAGAACCTCGTTTACAAGAACTTTAAAGTTAGATTGAAACACAAAATGCACTGATAAAAACTTTATGGGATCACTTAAAATCTGCAAAGGTATAATTAGAATAAACTTAAGATGCACTCAAAGAAACTGCTCAATCGCATAAAACCTTGTTAGCTAGTTTTGAACAAAATTTAAAAAAAACAGCATTATTGCATGATCAAATGACTACTAAAAATTTGACACGCTGGGAAACTTCAAACAATGAGTTACAAGCAATTGTGCATAAAATGAATCTTCAGTACTCTTAAACCTTAACTGCAAACGCGGAAGGTTAAAAATCACGGGCAGCTGAAGCAGACAGAAATTTACAAGCTATTTAAGATGCTGTTGCAAAATTAATTAAGCCACTTTAAAAAGAAGCAGTTGGACTTAAACGGTCAGAAAAAACAGGTTTCAAAGAAGACTAGGCAACCTTAAAAAGAGCAAAGGAGTCGCCAGGCTTCCAACCATCGCTTTAAGATAAACCAAAACTTAAAACTCAAGGCTATTTTGACGAGTTACCTTTAGATGTTGAGACAGAAGCAAGCGGACATTGGAAAGCTTCAAATCGTCCTCAAAAGGTTCTTTAATAATTTGGATAAGGGCTTTAAGACAAAGAACCAATCGACACCTCCGCAATTGACTTGATTGACAATTCACCTGTATCTGGGTAAGGTAAACAGCCTTCAAACATAGGTTTTGTACTTGGGGCAGGAATTGTTTTAGCAATAGGTGTTACCGTTTTGTATTTGCGATAAAGAAATCGTTCTAACTCTGAAGGCTCAGCGCGCTCTGTTTCAAACGAATCAAGCTAATCGTAGCGATCTAGTTAATCGTAACACGTGTCTTTACACTCTAACAGCCCTCGTGAATATTATTGAGTAAATTTGTTTAAATTACTTTGAACTTGAATAAAATTGCTCTAATTGCCTTAAAAACACTTAAATTCAAGTGTTTTCAAGTGTTTTCAAGTGTGTTTAGTTAAATTTATGTTAAAACTAAGGCATTAGCTTAGTCACTTAGATTAACAAACGAATATATCCTTCAACTATAAAACCTTGCTATTACAGTTAATCCTAACAAAACTAACCCTTAAAGGTATGTCAATCGGCACTTGGTAGTTAGTTTACCAAGAGAGAAAGTGCTTGTTGTTTTAATGTAACTTTTTTGGCTGCAGTAGGTGTTTGTTTAAAAAAGGCAGATGTAACAGATGGCGCACAAGTTAAGTTTTTAGCAAGTATAGGCATTTGCGTAAGTTCTTAAGTCATGTCTAAGATCTCTTATTTGAGGTTAAGATCCGGTGGTCTGCATCTTAGCATTAGCTTTGTCAGATTTTCAATTTGCGTTTCCACCATTTTTAAAACATGGTAGATTGACAATTGCGTTGAATTTTCTATTTTGAAAGCAACGTAGTATTCTGGTTGGATGTCTGCGTCTTCCTTTTTTAGCTTAAAATACTCTAGAAAAGTAAATGACTTTGTTAGCTAGGAGAATTTTGGTAGGTAACGTTTGGTGTTCTTTACCGTTATTGGGTTAGAATGGTGGAGAAGCAGGTAAAAGCCGGTGTAATCTTACTTTGTGGGGTTGAGTTCTGTGCAAACTACAGCAAGACTTAAATCTTCACAAACGTTAGAAATTTCATAGCAAAAATCGTAAGTTCCGCATTGGCCGTACACAATTCGTTTTGTTTCGCATTTCTTTAAAGCTTACTGGGTTGAGTCACTCATTCACTAACAACTTTACGTGCTCACTAAGAATTTTAATTGTCTACTAAAGAATCTTTAATTGTCTACTAAAAATTTTAACTGTTCACTAAAAATTTTAATTGTTCACTAAAAATTTTAATTGTTCACTGACAAAAAGTAAATTATGGGGCTAGTGTAAAAGCTAAATTTTGATTGGATAATTTTTTAAAGCTCAAACTTTGATTGGTTCATTATGAAGGCTACTGTCAACGGCTTAGTTTGATTGGTTAAAAAATTAAAGATTAACTTTGATTGGTTACTAAATTACTAAAATTTAAGTTGCTCCGCGCTTAAAAGAAATGTGCAACTTTGAAAAAGAGGTTCTTACAAAATTGTCTCCAACTCTTTACTTAGACGCCTGTGTGTCGTGAAACTTGGCCAAGTCTCCTTATTTGGTGTTCTTAGTAATCTGTGTGTTTAGTTTTTTGTTTGGAAATTTTTAAATGGTAGTAGTCGGTTGAGCTTATTTTATGCAGGTTGGTTTTAGTGTATTCAAGTTTTAATATGTGCATTGATTGCTTAAAATTTACTTTGCATAAAATAAGCTCAACCGACTACTACCCTTTAAAAATTTCCAAACAAAAAACTAAACACACAGATTACTAAGAACACTAAATAAGGAGACTTGGCCAAGTTTCACGACACACAGGCGTCTAGGTAGGGAGTTGCAAAAAATTTCAAAAAGGCCATAAAATTTCACATTTCTTTTAAGAGCTGAGTACTAAAATTGTAGTCTGCAATTATTAATTAAATTTAAAAATGTAAGCTATTTAGCAAGCAGCCCGGGCTTGCGCTGAGGTCTAACGAACGTATATACGCGGTATGAAAGCTCTTCCTAGGTTAGATTTTCTTGAGAACTGTATGTCGGAGACAAGTTACATATCAAACTAGAGCCAGCCAGTTGTTTCTTTTCTTGAAAACAATTAATTGTTAGAAGACGGTACTTTTGAAGGTCTTCCTGCTTACCCTTCAAAAAAAGGTTTTGGAGTGAATTTAGAGAGGCCAAACATGTACTACAGAAAGCGCATTCCACATTTACACGGTTTGGCGCCAAAAAAACGCGACAAAAAGTACGAACAAAAGTAAAAATGCGGGAACTTACAGTTGTCCGAAATAGAGACAAGTGCAAGCGAAATGACAAAGACAGACACAAGTGGTTACCAGAAGTTAAGTTTTGAACAAAGACGTTAGAGCCTTGGCAAGTTTTTTATAAAATCAAACGAAGCGCTTGCTGCCTAATTTGAATCACTTAAGCGACCTGAAAATAAGTTACAAGATCGCTATTTTTAAGCACGCACACATTCTTTGTATGCCCCCATGTTCAATTAAGATTTTGACTGCGGTTGCCCACACGACCAACAGGTATGCGACATTATCATTGATTGCAAAGATTGCAAACAGATATGCAACCTTCGAGTTGATTACGATTCTCGCAAAATTTAACTAGAAGGTTTGTTTGATTTAGTGTGTGATTAGTTTGTAGCAACGTAGGAAAACGTAATTATAGTGTTTTAAAAACTGACTCAGTGTTAGTTTTTAGCAAAACAATATGCCAAACAAATATACAAGTTATCCAAGCGGAACAAAATTGTCGGTGGTGAAAAAACAAAAGCAAACAAAAAAGCTGACGGACTTGCTTTTTTTAAGTTTTCAAAAAAAAATAAAGGAAAGACAATTGGCAAATGCAAACAGCCAGCGTTCAAAGCTCTTTAAAAAGAGGAAAGAGAGAAATTAGAGTCTCCTTGCGAACAAACTGACATCAGTTAGTATTTGTATAAACCCTCAACTTCCGAATCGTTTGAAGCTTTTGAAGCTAGATGTATTGAACAATTTTCAAGAGAAGCAGTGTAGGTTAAGCGTCCAAACGAGTGGTTAGACGATAACCGTCCAAACAAGTAGTCTGACAACATTTATAAAAAGACTGAAAAACTTTACAATGAGCAATTTGAGATTTTAAACAAAGAACCCCCGCCTTGTTTCTTGAAGAAGACCCTTTGCTATGAACTTGAAAAGGTCACTAAAAAACTTTTATACGACCAAACGCGTAGACTACTGCTGTCTAATTTTGTCCAAACTGTGCCTCATTCGAGCCCATAAATTTATTCTGATCTTCACGAATTAAAACTTGTTTTCTACTTATTTGACAAGTAAAAGGTAGGTTTTGAATTAAAACCAAAGAAACAAGATGGAGAAAAACGTCGTGAGCTTGACTTTCACTAACTTTGGAAAACTTGTACTTGGTTTAAAGATAAGTTAGCAGAAACTTAAAAACTTGAAACAAAATGGTTTAGTAAAGATTTTAACCACGTTTAGGAGATTTTATGCCAAGCAGCTAAAGGCAAACACAATTTTGAACATGGACTTTATCAACTTGTTGAAGCCAGCACAAACGCAGAAGCAAAAGCAAAAGTAATAAAAACAAGAGAAGAGCCAGAGTAAGCAAAAGAAACAATTACGAAAGAAATGTTTGAAAGATTGTGTTACATGCGCACTAAGATTTTTGGTTTGCCTCCGTACAACATTGAAGATTATGAAATTGCAGCAGCATAGTCGGATAATTGAAAGAAGCTAAAGTTGAAGTTGTTAATAGAAATTTATGATTATAGTTTGTTTGTGGTAGTTAAATGTCGTTTAAGATTTCATTGATCAACATGCAAGAGGTTTAGGTTGAATATGTTAATAGAAATTTATAACTATAGTAATTTCGTGGTAGGTAAATGTCGTTTAAGGTTTCAGTTATCATCGGCTGATCTTGGAATGTTTCCGTAGTAGCCTAAGTCACCAACTTGTATCAAAAAGTCCGATACGATACGAGGAGCTTGCTCGTCAGTTGAGACTGAAAGCAAAACAAGAAGTTATTAATGTTATAACCTTCTTGCTTCGATAAGTTCACGGTTGAACAGAGGTGCCGAACTGTTGTTGCTATGCCAAAAGTGACAGACTACCGCATTGAAATCGCAATAAGCTCTTCGCAAGATTTCCAATGTATATACACCACAATCGTTGCTGTTTGGTGGTTAAATTGGCATACCTGAACCCCAGTAATCCTGAATTTGACGAGGTACAACTTCCGAAGGTACTCGAGGGTAGATGTAATCAGCAATTTAACGCAGCCTGTCGCGAGCTACATGGTCCAAAGCTGATCTGCTGACACTATCTAAAATCCAAATTTAAACACCGTATGTGGCCAAACGGAAAATCAAGACGGCAAACCAATGGTTTTGGATGCAAACCGGCATGAGAGTAGCCCTTCCCACTTCCAGATTTCGGACCAAAGTCATTCCAAAGTCAGTGGCATTTGAATACATTACAGCTGTTGATGCGTATGCATTTAGCAACAGAGGGCGGTTAGGTCTTCTGTATGTCGTTCTATAGGCTTCTGTTACAAAGTCAACCATCGTAGAAGAATACGAACGGGTGTTAACCAAAGCATCCTATTGCATGGTCGCTACAGCTTAGTTAGCTAATATTCCAACAGCATTGTCTATAACTATGTCAGAACCATCGCCGTTTTACAACTAATTTAGTCGCTCAACAAATTATACAACCGATGCTGGTACCCTCCCAAACATTTCTTCTGTACGAGACAACCAGGCGTCCTAGCGCGCGATAAGAAGTTAAACTATTCTTGAAGAAGTGTGCTCATAATCCTAAAATTCGCTTTGGAAAAACTCAATGTTGCTAACAAAAGTAACAGCATTGGTTTATCTAACTTCCAATGAATAACTGAAATCGCCATCCAGGATAACTGCGGAGTCGTAAATAATCTATAGCAACGTTTCCACGCGAGATGGTCCCGGGGGGGCTGTACTTGGTACTGTACAGGAAAAACTCCATTCATTAAAAAATGCTTCGGAGAGAGGGCAATCTAGGTCGGTTTCAGAAATCTAGCTATGAAGAGTTAACCCACCCATAACGTCTAGTGCAATGCTAAAGTCGTCACTTTATTGTCTTCTTCTTTGCTCCTCTGCACGTCCTCCCAGGGAAATAGGGGGAGCGCCAATGGCAAGGCATGGATAAATTATATCAGCAGATTGATCTATCAAGGCTCCCGTGTTAGTGCAAATATTATACACACGCTCTGCATATTATTCGTTAGCTGAGGAGGACAAAAACTCAACACTCGAATCACTGTGTAAGACAGGGGTTGGGTCTTAAATCTCAACACTGCGTAAGACAGGGGTTGAGTCTACAAACTCAACACTAGAATCAGTTTCTGATTCTGTGTCGTCGACGACTTAAGACCGTGCGACCGGTGCAACTGGTGCGACCGGTGCAACCGTACGACGGTTACTCCTACTCACATTTACTTCAGGTGATTCAAGTATAGCAAGAAGTCTATTTCTCACGTTCATTGAGAGGTCGTGTAGTTCTCTACGTGTAATGCCTTCGTTCATTATACTATCAGTCAAGGTGGATGCCCAGTTGAAGGCTCCCAAAGTACTGTAGTATATATACATCTGCTCTACTGACGGTATGTACGGGGAGTTGGGATTACGTAAGCTATTTGTAAAGGTACATGCTTGTCGAATCTAGGCAGCAGTTGCACCACTGTTAACTAGGCGGGGTGGTTGACGTGCGCTGGTTATTGTAGGTAGCTCGTCGTTTATATCATTGACATGCCTCGTACCTTCTACAATGAGATCATTGATAATGCTAGGGATCTGGACGCCTCTATAGGTTCTGCGGGCGGGTCTGGTGGCGGCTTGAGAGTTTCCGCGGGTGGATCCAGGGTTTCGGGGTCTGCCTCTTTGAGGTGTGTTTTGGTTGTTCATCAAAACTTTTTAAATTTATTTTATTAATTATAAACTAAAAACTTGTCCGTCTTTTATAGCCCAGTTTTATAATAATTATGCCCAACTTTCATTTTGGTCCATCCATTTGCTCCTGTCAGAAATTCGGGCTTAGCTTACCTGGTCGGAAATTCATGGATTTGCTTGCCCGATAAGTAAAGAAATGTGCATAAGTTTGATAATTAATATTGCACATTTCTTTTCCGGGATTTTACGATCAAATACTAGAATTATAGTTATATTTAGGGGTTTTGGGGTTTTGGGGTTTTGGGGTTTTGGGG
>Ga0209596_1003510_pt1 | contig 12341 bp, 9 predicted proteins | sample M_130807_MF_Meta_FD_187314 | JGI IMG/M metagenome (GOLD analysis project Ga0209596, IMG submission 187314) | Freshwater microbial communities from Lake Montjoie, Canada to study carbon cycling - M_130807_MF_MetaG (SPAdes) (version 2) | ecosystem: Environmental > Aquatic > Freshwater > Lake... | reverse complement strand
GAACGATGCGCAAAAACACGTGCTTGCGCGCAAGCTTGGGGCGCTCCTGCCGACCCTGAAGGGCGCGCGGATCGCCATCTGGGGGCTCGCCTTCAAGGCGCAGACGGATGACATGCGTGAGTCCGCCGCCCTCGTTCTGATTGACGAACTGCTCGCGGCAGGGGCGACCGTAGTCGCGCACGATCCCGAGGCGATACACGAGGCCAAGCGGCGACTCGGTGATCGCATTTCGTATGCGGAGACCAACTACGCCGCCCTTGACGGCGCAGATGCGTTGGTGATCGTGACGGACTGGAACGCCTATCGCACGCCTGATTTCGCGCGAGTGAAAGCGGCCCTCAAGAGCCCCGTGATTGTGGACGGACGCAATCTCTACGATCCGGCCAAGCTCCGCGCGCTCGGCTTCACGTATGCTTCGATCGGGCGGGTATAGTCGTGCGCGTGCTCATTACCGGTGCTGCCGGCTTCTTGGGGTCACACCTCGCCGATCGCTTCCTCGCCGAGGGCCATTCGGTTGTCGGGTTGGACAACTTCATCACCGGCCACGCCGATAACATCGAGCACCTGTTCGGACACGAACGGTTCGAGTTCATGCGGCACGACATCTCGAACTACACGTACGTAGCGGGCCATCTCGACGGCGTGCTTCATTTCGCCTCGCCTGCGAGTCCGGTGGATTACCTCGAGTGGCCCATCCAGACGCTCAAAGTCGGCTCGCTCGGCACGCACAACGCGGTTGGCATTGCGACGCACAAGAAGGCGCGCTTCTTCCTCGCGTCGACCAGCGAGGTGTACGGTGACCCGCTCGTGCATCCGCAGCCGGAGAGCTACTGGGGTAATGTGAACCCGGTCGGGCCGCGCGGCGTGTATGACGAAGCCAAGCGATTCGCGGAAGCCATGACGATGGCGTACCACACATACCACGGCGTTGATACGCGCATCGTGCGCATTTTCAATACCTACGGTCCGCGCATGCGTCCGCGCGATGGGCGCGTGGTATCGAACTTTATTGTGCAGGCGCTCAATGGTGAGCCGATTACGCTGTATGGGGACGGTTCGCAGACGCGCTCGTTCTGCTACGTGGACGACGAAATCGACGGGATCTATAAGCTCTTCATGCACGGGGACTCCACGCCCACAAACATCGGAAATCCGGTGGAGTACACGGTAAAGCAACTCGCCGAGATCGTGATCGAACTGACCGGAACAAAGAGCGAGATTGTGCATCAGCCGTTGCCGGTGGACGATCCGAAGGTGCGTCAGCCAGATATTTCTAAGGCGCGCGCGACCCTTGGATGGGAGCCGCAGGTGGATGTGCGCGAGGGCGTTGGGCGTACTATCGCGTATTTTCGTACGTTACTTGGGTCGGCGCGTATGTCGCCGCGGGCATAATGCGTCAGAGAGAAAGCCGTCACGTGACGGAGGCGGGGCGAACCATCGTGCCGCAGTCGGGTATCAAGGGGACTATGCTGCAATCTCGCCGGACACTTGGGTACGTCATGCTCGCCGGTTTACTGGCGGCGGGCTGTTCGCAGGGTTTTCAAACCCGAAAGTTCCCGACCAGTGCCTCGCTCTGGACGGCGAGCATGGCCGAGTTCAAGAAAAAGAACTGGGACAACTCCGTGACGGGTTTCGAGCGGCTGACGCTCGATCTGTCCGCACGCGACAGCCTGCTTCCTCGGGCGCACTTCTATCTTGGGGAGTCGTACGCGAATCGCGGTGACTACCTCCTGTCGGCGCAGAGCTTTAACCGGCTGGCGGAATCGTTCCCGGACGACACGCTTGCCGATGACGCGCTCCTTGCCGCTGGCCAAAGCTACAGCAAGCTCTGGAAGGATCCCCAGTTGGACCCTACGTACGGCGATTTGTCCCAGTCTCAGTATCGATTGCTGGTGAGTCTGTATCCCGAGTCTCCCCTGCGTGAACAGGCTGACAAGGCAATGCTGGGTGTCGACGAGATGAAGGCGTCCAAGGATTACGAGACGGGGCAGCATTATGTGCGCCGGCGAGCCTTTGACTCCGCCATTATCTACTTCAAGGACGTGGTTCGCAACTTCCCCGCGACGTTGAAGTCGCGCGACGCGATGCTGCGTATGGTCGAGGTGTACAAAAAGCCGGAAATGAACTACAAGGACGAAGCCGCGGAGATGTGCACGGCGCTCGAAGGTGCGTATCCCGGAGACAAGGACGTCGCACGGTTGTGCGTGTCGGACAGCGCGGCTGCGGACTCCGCCAAGGCGGGCGTGAAGGGCGCAAAGCCTGCCGTGAAGGTCCCGATCAAGCTGCCGGTGAAGCCGGGCGAGAAGCCCGCAGGCACCCCAGCAGACACGTGAGCCGGGACGCCCGGCACCCCGCGCGACTAAGCGCGGGCCTCACGTTTTGATGCCGCGCTGATGTCGCCGGCCCCGATGCGCTTGGGTGTCCTCGGTGGGACCTTTGACCCACCGCACATGGGGCACTTGCTGGCAGCCAGCGACGCCCTGGAGCTGCTGGGCCTCGACCAGCTGATCTTCGTCCCAGCGGCCGAACAGCCGCTCAAGCGAGAGGCTGTGGTGGCCTCCGCGTCGGACCGTCTCGCGATGGTCAGGCTCCTCGTGGACGGGGACGCACGGTTTCGGGTGGATCCCCTCGAAATCGACCGCGGCGGGTTATCTTTCACTGTTGATACCTTGCGGTCGCTTCAGGCTCGCCACGGTGGGCCGGATGCGGTGGCATTGGTCTTGCTCGTAGGAGAGGATGTGATTGCCACGCTGCCAAAGTGGCGCGAACCGGAGGCATTGCCGGAACTCGCGGAGATCGTCGTGCTGACACGTGTGGGTGGTGAAACGCCATCGGTACGGGTTGGGAGGTCGATTGCCACACGGCGAGTGGATGTGTCCTCAACGGAGATCCGCGCTCGGGTGCGCGCGGGACAATCGATTCACGGATTCGTGCCGGACGCGGTCGCAGCCTACATCGCGGCCCGCGGCCTGTACCGATAAAGGAGTGGGCGAAGCATGCTGAAGAAGCTGCTGGGGTCGGTGTTCGGGACGCGCCATGAGCGCGAGCGGAAGCGCGTGCAGCCGATCGTCGCGGAGATCACGGAGATCGGGAAGCGACTGACGTCGCTCTCGGACGCCGAGTTGCAGGGGCAGACCGCCAAGTTCCGCGGGATTCTCGCGGAACGATCGTCGGAGTTGGCCGCCCGAATCGCGGAGCTCAAGGAGCAGAAGAAGCTCGCGCCGGACGCCGCTGAACGTGAGCGCCTCGACAACGAGCTCTCTGGGCTCGACGGTGCTGGCGGCGTTGAGAAGGAGTACCGCGACACCATCGCCGAAGCGCTTGATGATATTCTCCCCGAAGCCTTCGCCACGGTGCGGGAAGCGGCCCGCCGTTTGATTGGGAGCACCGTCAATGTCACAGGGCAGGACCTCCCCTGGGACATGGTGCATTATGACGTGCAGATGATTGGCGGCATCCAGCTGCATCTTGGTCGCATTGCGGAAATGGCGACCGGTGAAGGCAAGACGCTGGTTGCAACGCTGCCGCTGTACTTGAATGCGCTGCCGGGGCGCGGTGCGCATCTGGTGACGGTGAATTCCTATCTCGCGCGTCGCGACTCGCAGTGGATGGCGCACCTCTATACTTGGCTCGGGCTGACCGTCGGTTGCATCGACGACACCGAACCGGGGACGATGGGGCGCCGCGCCGCGTACGAGTGCGACATCACCTACGGCACGAACAACGAGTTCGGGTTCGACTACCTGCGCGATAACATGGTGGTCGCGCTCGAGCAGCGCGTGCAGCGTCCGCATGTGTTCGCAATTGTTGACGAAGTGGATTCGGTGCTTATCGACGAAGCGCGAACGCCGTTGATCATCTCGGGCCCAGTCGGGAACGAGAGCGACCTCGAGTACGCGCAGCACAACTCCGCGGTCTCGCGGTTGGTGCGCAAGCAGACGGAGCTCGCGAACGACTTGGTGGCGCAGGGTGAAAAGACGTTTGCGGCCAACGACCTCGACGCGGCCGGGATGGCGTTCTACAAAGCGCAGCTCGGGTCGCCCAAGAACAAGCGCTTGATGAAGGCCATGCAGGAAAATGGCGTCAAGTCGCTGGTGCAGAAGACGGAGCTCGAAGTGATGGCGGACCGCAAGTTGTCCGCGGTCAAGCAGAGCTTCCGCGATCTCGAGGAGGATCTGCTGTATGTCCTCGACGAGAAGGGACACTCGGTGCATCTGACCGACCGCGGCGTGGAGTTCATGTCGCCGGCGGATCACGAGGCGTTCGTGCTGCCGGACATTGCCGGCGAGATTGGGCGTCTTGAGAAGGATCCGGAGCTGGATCCCGCCGCGAAGCTCGCCGGTCGTCAGACGATCGAACGGGAGTACGCGGCCAAGAGCGAGCGCCTGAACATCGTGCACCAGTTGTTGAAGGCGCACGCGCTGTATGAGAAGGACGTGAACTACGTCGTGCAGGAAGGGCAGGTGCTGATCGTCGACGAGTTCACCGGCCGCACGATGCCGGGGCGCCGCTGGAGCGAAGGGTTGCACCAGGCGGTCGAAGCCAAGGAGATGGTGCAGGTGAAGGGGGAGACGCAGACCCTCGCGACCATCACGATTCAGAACTATTTCCGCATGTACGAGAAGCTCTCGGGCATGACGGGTACGGCCGAGACGGAGGAGCAAGAGTTCTTCCAGATTTACGGCCTTGAGGTGTCGGTCATTCCGACGAATCGTCCGGCGGTGCGTGACGATCGACAGGATCTCGTCTACAAGACCCGTCGCGAGAAGTACAACGCCATTGTCGAGGAGACGAAGCGTCTGAACGGCCTGAGTTTCCCAGTGCTCGTCGGGACGACCAGCGTTGAAGCCTCAGAAACCTTGGCGCGCATGTTCCAGCGTGCGGGGATTCCGCATAACGTGCTGAACGCCAAGTACCATCAGCGTGAGGCGGAGATTGTATCGCTCGCCGGTCAGCCGGGTGCGGTGACGATTGCGACGAACATGGCTGGCCGTGGCACCGACATCAAGCTCGGCGGCGATGTACGGATTGCGAAGCCGTCGGTCGTGAAGGATCCGGACGGCAACGACATCGACGTTGAGGAGTGTGGTGGTCTGCACATCATCGGCTCGGAGCGGCACGAGTCGCGCCGCATCGACCGACAGCTGCGTGGCCGTGCGGGCCGTCAGGGCGACCCGGGGGCGACGCAGTTCTTCTTGTCGCTCGAGGATGATCTCATGCGACTCTTCGGCTCCGACCGCATTGCGCGGCTCATGGACCGGATGGGGGCGCAGGAGGGTGAGGTGCTCACGCACTCGATGATCACCCGGTCGATTGAACAGGCCCAAAAGCGCGTCGAGTTGCAAAACTTCCAGAGTCGCAAGCGGCTGCTGGAATACGATGACGTGATGAATCAGCAGCGTGAGGTGATCTATTCGCTGCGTTCCTTTGCGCTCGACGCCGGCGAAGAGCTTCGCGGCGAGGCGCTCAAGATGGTGGAACAGGCCGTCTCGCGACGGATTGAGACGTCGCTGGCCGCCGTCGCTGATCCGCTTGAGTGGGATATCGATCTCGTGCGGCAGGACCTGCTCATGCATTACCTGCTCAGCGTGCCGTGCTTCGAGGAGACGGGTACGCGGCCGGCGACTGTCGCTGATGCGAAGGCTGAGGGCGAGGTGGCTGGAGCGCGGGGCTTCGACGCGAAAATTGAATCGCTTGGAGAGTACGCATTGCAGCTGCTCTCGCTGGTGATGCTGAATGTGCTGGACGAGAAGTGGAAGGATCACCTCTATGATCTTGATCAGTTGCGCAACGCGATCCACTACCGCTCGTGGGGGCAGAAGGATCCGTTGCTTGAGTACAAGCAGGAGGCCTACACGATGTTCGTGGACCTCATGCAGGATGTGCATCACACCTTCGCCGAACGTTTCCTGCGTGTGCAGCTGATGTTCGACGAGGATCCTCGGCAGCTACCGCCAGTCGAGGTTGTCGCTGAGCAGCCAACGCGGCGCTTCGACGCGGTGGGAGTGGCGCAGGACGTCGGGGTCAAATCTGAATCCGTGGGCGCCGCCAGCGCGATGGATGCCGGGCTGTCGGAAGCGCGTGGCGAGTCTGCGGTCCGTCGGGATCCGGTCGTCGTCGGTGCGGGCCGTGGGGTTCGCTCACTGACCCCGGGCGGCGGTGCCGCGCCGGCCGACTGGGACAATGTGGGTCGGAATGATCCGTGCCCGTGTGGCAGTGGCAAGAAGTTCAAGAAGTGCCACGGCGTGAACGCGTAGGATTGGTTCGCCGCAGGTTGTATTGATGGCGGAGGGTGACTGGTCGCGAGGTAGCTTCGCGATATGTCACCCTCCACTGCGTTTGGCATTCACGAGCTGCCGCGTACCGAGCGCCCTCGCGAGCGTCTCAAGTCGCTTGGCGCGCATGCGCTGAGTTCAGCTGAGCTTCTGGCCATCCTTATTGGCACGGGGACGGCAGGGCGCTCAGCGCTTGCTGTCGCGCACGATGCACTGGCAACGACCGAGGGGTCCCTCCGGCGGCTGTCAACGCAGCCCGTAGCGGGTTTGACCGCGGTGGCAGGGCTTGGCGCCGCGCGAGCGGTGGCGATTCACGCGGCGCTGGAGTTGGGGCGCCGCCTGGCGGCCGAACGCCGTGACGATGGGGCGCCCATGCGATCACCGCGTGACGTCTGGGCCGCCTTTGCCCCGCGACTCGAGGATTTACCGGTCGAGGAGTTCCATGTGGCCGTGCTCGACGCCCAACACCGCCTGGAGCGCGATATCACGATCACCCGAGGGATCCTCAACTCGTCGCTCGTCCACCCCCGTGAAGTCTTCCGTGAGGCGATCGCCGAACGCGCCGCGGCGATCGTATTGGTGCACAATCACCCGAGCGGCGACCCGAGCCCGAGTGCCGATGATCGCGCGATCACGAGCCAGCTGGTGCAGGCGGGGCGGGTCTTGGATATCCCCGTTGCGGACCACGTCGTGATCGGCCGCGGGCGCTACCTCTCGTTCGCCGAGGCCGGACTTCTGTGACGTGCCCATTGACTTGGGCGCCCGTCTCCAGCGATATAGCCTATAGCCCCCTGCGGGGCACTCTATGGCCACTTCGGTACTCGCTGAGATCATTCCGGGTTGGGAGCTTGACGGTGAGGCGCATAATGAGCGCCTCGATGTCGAGTTGCTGGCGCGCGCCTATCGGTTTAGCGAGGTGCGGCACGCGGGGCAGGTGCGCCGCAATGGGGATCCCTACGTCACGCACTGCGTACAGGTCGCCAAAATCCTGGCGGAGCTGCAACTCGACTCGGTGACGGTTGCGAGCGGGCTCATCCACGATGTGGTGGAGGACACCACAGCGTCGATTGAGGACGTCGAGCGCGAGTTTGGGCGCGAAATCGCGCAGATTGTCGACGGGCTGACCAAGATCGGGCACCTCCCGCTCACGAGCTCGCAGGAACGTCAGGTCGAGAACTACCGAAAGCTGTTGCTCTCGGTCGCCAAGGATGCGCGCGTGATCCTGATCAAGCTGGCCGACCGTCTGCACAACATGCGGACGCTCGAGTTCATGCCGGAGGACAAGCGCGTCCGGATCGCCCAGGAGACACGCGACCTCTATGCGCCCCTCGCGCATCGGTTTGGCCTTGCCAAGATGAAGGCGGAGCTCGAGGACCTGGCGTTCAAGTTTCTCGAGCCGGAGGAGTACCACTCGCTCGCGAAATTGATTGTGCAGAAACGGAAAGATCGCGAGGCCGCCGTCGCGGAGATGGCCGTTCCGCTGCGGAAGACGCTTGAAGAGGCTGGAGTGGTTGTCTCCGAGGTCAGCGGACGGCCGAAGCATCTCTGGTCCATCTACAAGAAGATGGCCAAGCGCAACAAGTCCTACGAAGAGATCTACGATTTGCTCGCGATTCGCGTGCTCGTGGAGAACGTGCAGGAGTGTTACCACGCGCTTGGCGTGACCCACGGCCACTGGACACCGTTGCAGGAGCGCATCAAGGACTACATCGCGAGTCCGAAAAGCAACGGCTACCAGTCGTTGCACACGACAATTTTCGGACCGAATAAGACGCTCTTCGAGATTCAAATTCGGACGCGAGAGATGCACCGCACGGCCCAGTTTGGTATCGCGGCGCACTGGGCGTATAAGCAGAACGCCGCAGGGGATGACATCGATCGTGCATTGCATTGGTTCCGTCAGGTGCTTGAACTGCAACTCGACGCCGAGACCCCGGACCAGTTTCTTGAGTTCCTGAAGCTCGACTTGTATCAAGACGAGATTTTTGTGTTCACGCCGACCGGCGATGTGATCCAGCTGCCGCGCGGTGCGACGCCGATCGATTTTGCCTTTGCGGTGCACACCGAAGTGGGGCTGCACACGCAGGGCGCCAAGGTGAACGGGCGCATTGTACCGCTCGCGCGCGAGCTCAAGAACTCCGAGACGGTCGAGATTATTCGGTCGGCGAACGCACGGCCAAGCCGCGATTGGCTGGCGCACGTGCGCACGGCGCGCGCCCGACATCGTATTCGGCAGTGGCTGCGAGGTGAGGAAGAGACCACCTCGATCCGGCTCGGGGCGGAGATTCTCGAGCGTGAGCTCAAGCGCCGCCGGCATCAGAAGCTGACGGACGATCAACTCCTTGTGGCTTCAGCAACGCTCAAGCTGAACGATGTGCAGCACCTGTACGCGTCGCTGGGTCAGGGGGATATCAACGTGACCCAGGTCCTTCGCGCGATTTACCCCGATTTCGATGCGCGCGACGACTCAGCGCTGAAGGCGAGCCCGCTCGAGCGGTTCATCGACCGGATGAAGCGGTCGGGGTCGTCGAAGGGGATCCGGATTTCGGGAGTGGATGGCCTGATGGTGCGGTACGCACAATGCTGTCAGCCGGTCCCCGGCGACAAGGTCGTCGGCTACGTGACACGTGGGCGCGGCGTGAGCATCCACCGCGGCGATTGTCCGAATCTACTGTTCCTGGCGCATGAGCCAGAGCGGCGCGTGGACATCGATTGGCAGGAGAGCGCGGGGGAGCGGTTCACCATTCGACTGTCCATCGAGGCAACCGACCGGCGTGGTTTATATGCCGACCTTGCGCAGGCGGTCAACGAGACGGGAACGGACATCCGGTCACTCGAGCTCAAGTCGGTTGACACACGGGTGAGCGGCGCGGCGTTGGTTGAGGTCGAGAACCTGCAGCACTTAGACAAGATTATGAAGGCCGTCCGGCGCGTGAAGGGGGTCAGCGAGGTCGCCCGAAGGGATCGGCTGACCTCCGAGTGACCCAGGGCGGGCGAGACGGGTCTTCTTTCGCTATTTTTCTCGTATGACACCGACTCTGATTCTGATTCACAGCCTCCTCCGCTGGGCTGTGATCCTCGTAATGGTCTCCGTGACCGCTGCGATGGCGTTCCGTTACGCGAAAGCGGCGGTGTGGACCGCGAGCGATCGCCGATCCGCCCTCCTGTTCACCATCGTCCTCGACACGCAGTTCCTCGTGGGGCTGGTGGTGTACGGAGTGAGTCCCATCACGCGCGGCGCCATGAAAGACATGGCGACGGCCATGCACGAGCCCTCGGTTCGATACTTCGTGGCCGAACACCCGACCATGATGCTCCTCTCGGTGTTGCTCGCGCACGCCGGGAGCGTGTTCGCGAAGAAAGCACTGACGGACCGGGCGAAGTTCGGTCGGGCGACGGCCTTCTTTGCCGCATCGACCGCGCTCATGCTCTGGGGAATTCCTTGGTTCCGCCTCATGGCAGCACATTGAGCTACCCGAACAAAAACCGATAAGCTAAGTTCCGGGCATGTCTCACGCCTTGTTCGACCTCCAGGCGCCCTTCGAGCCCGCCGGTGACCAGCCGCGCGCGATCGCCGAGCTGAATGCAGGGCTGGAGCGCGGGGATCGCTTCCAGACGCTGCTTGGCGTCACGGGCTCAGGAAAGACGATGACGGTCGCGAACGTCATCAAGCACTGGGGCCGGCCGACACTCGTGCTCTCGCACAACAAGACGTTGGCGGCGCAGTTGTATGGGGAGCTGAAGTCGTTCTTCCCGAACAACGCCGTCGAGTACTTCATCTCGTACTACGACTACTACCAACCAGAAGCGTACGTCCCCTCGAGCGACACCTACATCGAGAAGGACGCCAGCATCAACGACGATATTGATCGCCTGCGGCTTCGGGCTACCTCCTCGCTGATGGAGCGCGAGGATGTGATCATTGTCGCGACGGTCTCGGCCATCTACGGTCTTGGCGATCCCGTGACGTACCGCGAGACGATGGTGACATTGCACGTCGGGCAGCAGATCGCGCGGGACGACATTCTGCGGTCGTTGGTGAAGATCCAGTACTCGCGCAATGACGTCGCGTTCGAACGCGGCACCTTTCGCGTGCGCGGCGACACGGTCGAGATCTTTCCCGCGTACGAGGAGCAGGCGGTACGCATCGAGCTGTGGGGCGACGAGATTGAGAAGATCTCGAAAGTGAATCCACTCACCGGCGAAACAATCGCTGTGCTCCAGAAAACAGCGGTGTATCCGGCGAAGCATTTTGTGACCACGCGGCCGACCCTCGAGCGCGCGATCAAGTTGATTCGCGAAGAGCTCGCGGATCGACTGAAAGACTTGCGCACCGCACACAAGCTATTGGAAGCGCAGCGGCTCGAATCACGCACAAATTTCGACATCGAGATGATGCTCGAGATTGGGACGTGCCCCGGCATCGAAAACTATTCGCGTCATCTCTCGGGACGTGAAGGGGGAGACCGTCCGGCCGTGCTCTTTGATTATTTCCCGGACGAGTTCCTCGTAGTCGTAGATGAATCGCACGTCTCGCTACCACAGATCGGCGGGATGTTCAACGGCGACCGAGCGCGCAAGACCACGCTTGTGGAATACGGGTTCCGGCTGCCGAGTGCCTTGGATAATCGCCCGCTGATGTTCGATGAGTTTCTCTCGCTCACGCCGCGGGCGATTCTTGTGTCGGCCACGCCAGCGGACACCGAGCTGAAGCTGTCGCAAGGCGTCGTTGTCGAGCAGATCATCCGACCGACCGGACTCGTCGATCCGGAAATCGAGATCCGCCCGGTGCGCGGACAGGTTGACGATTTGTTGAACGAGATCCGGATCCGTGAGCGAAAAGGGGAGCGCGTGCTGGTCACGACGCTCACCAAGCGGATGTCCGAAGATCTCGCCGACTACTTGCAACAAGTGAAAGTGCGCGTCCGTTATATGCACTCCGACATCGACGCGATCGAACGCATGGAAATCGTGCGCGGGCTCCGACTGGGTGAGTTCGACGTACTGATCGGGATCAATCTGCTGCGCGAAGGGCTCGACATGCCGGAAGTATCGCTCGTGGCGATTCTTGACGCCGACCAAGAAGGGTTCCTGCGCAGCGATCGATCGCTCATCCAGACGATTGGTCGTGCCGCTCGCCATGTGAACGGGCGCGCGATTTTTTACGCGGACAAGATTACGGGTTCGATGCAGCGCGCGATGGACGAGACCAGCCGTCGCCGCGTTATCCAGACGGCGTACAACGTGGAGCACGGAATCACGCCGCGCGGTGTCCAGAAAAGCATCGAAGAGGTGCGTCTGATCACACGTGTGGCCGATTCGCGGGACGAGCGCGAGGCGCGCGAGGACGATCGCACGAGTCGTCGGCGCGAGAAGAAAGTGGCGGAGGCCGCCTCGCACTACGGCACCGATGACTTGCCGGCGCTGGTCACGCAACGCGAGCAGGAGATGCGCGACGCGGCGAAGAATCTTGATTTCGAAACCGCGGCGCGGCTCCGCGACGAACTATTCGACATCCGCGCGCGCATGGACGGCACGCGACACGAGCCGCGCCGTGGCCATGTCAAGCGCTGACCTGACCCTCGACGCGCTCGTCGCCTGGGGCGAGCAACTGGGAGCGTCGTTAGAGGCGCCGGTGGTGCTCACCCTCGCCGGCGATCTCGGGGCGGGGAAAACGACGCTCGTGCAGGCCATCTGCCGAGGCTACGGCGTCCATGAACCTGTCACGAGTCCGACCTTTGCCCTCGTGCACCAGTACAGGGCGGCACGCTCGCCGGTGTACCATCTCGATTTGTACCGCCTAAAAGGGCCGAGCGACCTCGTGAACCTCGGCTGGGACGACATCCTCAGCGACCGCGCGGTGGTGCTGATTGAGTGGCCAGATCGCGCGCACGGGGTGTTGCCATCGGATGCGCAGGTGCTGCACCTTGAGCACGTGGACGGACACCCTGAGCTGCGCCGGATCAGTCGATGAACACGGCCATCACACTTGCCATCGATGCGTCGACCTACGTCGGAACCGTCGCCGTGTGGCGCGGGGAGACGCGCGTGGCTGAAGGTGAGGCC
>Ga0209596_1003509_pt1 | contig 12342 bp, 5 predicted proteins | sample M_130807_MF_Meta_FD_187314 | JGI IMG/M metagenome (GOLD analysis project Ga0209596, IMG submission 187314) | Freshwater microbial communities from Lake Montjoie, Canada to study carbon cycling - M_130807_MF_MetaG (SPAdes) (version 2) | ecosystem: Environmental > Aquatic > Freshwater > Lake... | reverse complement strand
AGACAGCGCTGCTGCTCGACAGTATCGCTGGCCGATTGGAGGACGAACTCTACAAGGCCCTGCGTTGCGCCGACCGCGCCAACGAAAAGGTCACCGCTAAGTCTGACCCGCGGCCCATGGCCCATCTGCTGGTCAGCGAGTTCCTGCGCGAACTCCCAGCCATCCGTGAAATCCTAACCACGGATGTCGAGGCTGCCTTCTCAGGCGATCCCGCCGCGGCCAACCGCGAGGAAATCATCGTGGCCTACCCGTTCGTCGAGGCGGTTGCGGTGCATCGATTGGCCCACGCCTTGTACCTGCGCAATGTGCCCTTCCTGCCGCGCATCATGGCCGAGTGGTCCCACAGCCGGACCGGCATGGACATCCACCCGGGTGCTCGCATCGGAGACCATTTCTTCGTCGACCATTGCACCGGCGCGGTCATCGGCGAGACCGCCGTCATCGGCAACCGGGTTAAGCTGTATCAAGGCGTCGGCTTGGTGGCTCGATCCCTGGCCGCGGGCCAGGCGCTCCGCGGACAAAAGCGTCACCCGACCATCGAAGACCGGGTCACCATTTACGCCAATGCCACCATCGTGGGCGGAGATACGGTGATTGGCGCCGGCAGCACCATCGGAGCCAACGTCTTTCTCATGCAAAGCGTGCCGCCTGAGTCGCTGGTGCTCATGGACGACCACCGCCTGAAGGTCACCGCCAAGAAAGACCGCACCATCGCCGCCGTCGATTGGCAAATTTGATAGTGGGGTGGGCAGCCCCTCAAGGCTCCAGGCCGTGGATTTTCGGCCAGCATCCACCGGGAGTCGGGGCGTGGAGACGGAGCGAGGGATTGTGGCCGATCCAAGCAGGACAACCCGCTTCATCGACGAAGGCCACACCGATCGGCAGGTCAGGTCGCTCGTCGGCCAAACAGGTCATTTGAACTTCCGCCTCGTCACTCATCTGAATCCAAGCCGTCTTGAGAGCGACGGGGTCGATGGCACGGGCCTGGATCTCCTCCAACCTTCCGGGATCAATCCGACCGAAGCGCTTCATCATCTTCAGCAGCGAGAGCGGAGTGAAGCCTGGGTCTTTGCCGCAGGCCGCCCAGCAGATCGCCGCGAGCGGGTAGGTCCGGTGTAGTTCCACAATATCGACATAATCGCGGGTCTCCGTCCGGGCCGACAACGCCAAGGCCTTGTTCGTGGCGACATCAAATCGGTGCAACCGCCACCCCAGCACCGGATCGCGCTCGATGGGGAAAAACCGAAAGGCCGAGTCGGCGGCCCAGTCGATCTCAACCCACTCGGTTCCTCGGATCACTCGAGCTTTGCGAAACGTGGTCTCCTTTTCCCACTCCCCACAGGGCGACGAGGTCTCCACCCGAAATCCCGCCTGTCGCAGGCACAACACATCGCGCTCGCTCGCACGGGTCACTTCCTCGGCCAGTTCGTGGAACAGGTCGAAGTCGCTCGAGAAGCGCGGAGAGTCTTCCCCGGCATTCAGCACGATGCCTCTGGCGAAGTGGCTTTCCTCGCTGCGGAGACCCGCAAGAACGGCTAGGACGTCTTTTTGAAGAGTGGTGAGAGGCATTTGTGCAACTCCTGGGCCGCCCACCAGGCGCGGCGATCGCCGTATTCTCGCAGATGCTCCACGACCAACCGAATATCCTCCAGATGACGGATGCGGGCCTCGGGATGGCGGAACCAAAAGCAATCCGGGTGGGTGCGAATCAATTCGCTAGCCCTCTCGATCAGTGACGGAGGTGCCGTCACTGCGGTCGCCACCTCGTTGGATTGTTCGGGCACAAGAGCCATTCCGAATAATTAGCGACAGGCGGCCAGAGCGGCAAGGCGACGGTAGTCATCTGGGAACGGACTGCGAACCCAGCTTGCTTCGGCAAGCCCCAGCAGCCGGGCTGCTTGGGGCCGATAGCGACGACGCTGAACTCCGGCAAAACGTCGTCCCTCGACCTCTGGATCTCCTCGGAAAGCCCAGATGTTCAAGGCCTGTCACTCGCTAGCCATCAGTTCGAAACAGCAAGCCCCTAGAAGTTAACACACCAACTGCTTCAGCAGATGGGCGGAAACTCATCAACCGGAAGATTCCCCACCAAAAAGTCGAAAACAAAAATTAGACCTTAATGAAAAATCCATGGAGAGACATCAGTCGTTGGGCGCTGCTGGGAACAGCAGGCGCATCATTAACAGCATCTGCTGCTGTGTCGTTCTTGGGTATCGCATCCGGAGACGCAAGTCTCAGCGGAGCGATCCTTTGGACGCGAGCTGTCGATGCAGCCAGCCCAGCCGAAGCCAACCTCAAGGCTGAGATCAGCGAGAACGCCACTTTCGGAGTCGAGTCTTTGACTTTCACCACAAAGACCGATGCATCCAAGGACTACACGGCCAAAGTTCAGGCCACGGGTCTCAAAGCCGGAACACGTTACTATTACCGCTTCACCGATGGCTCAGTCACGAGTGACGTGGGAACCTTCAAAACGCCGCCAGCGCCTCAGACCCCAGCTCCGGTGAAATTCGCCTTTAGCGGCGATGCCGATGGATTGATCCGTCCCTACGCATTGGCCAGTCAGATTCCCGCCAAGCGGCTCGACTTCTTCATGTTCAATGGCGACACGATTTACGAGACCTCCACCAGCATCGGGTCGCCGGCCGTCTCCAGCACGGGGGTCATTCCGTCTCCGTCGACCAATGGAGCCACCGCAGCCACCCTGAAGGCCGATTTCTTGCGCAAGTATCGGGAACAGTTCTTGGCGGTGAATCCCGGAGGTCAGGCGGGACTGAAGTCCTTTTACGCGGGCCAAGGCAACTACACGGCCATGGACAACCACGAATTGGGCAACAAGCAGTACATCAACGGCGGCGCTCCGGCGGGTGGTCCTGTTGGCGACATGCTGACCGGTGCTGGCGTTGATGCTCGAGTCATCACGAACGACGTCAATACGAGCACCACTGATTTCATGAACCGTTCCACGGGGTTTAAAACCCTCGTGGACGCGTACGTGAGCTACCAACCGATCCAAGATCGTGGAACGGTCAAGAATCCGACCGATCCGCGCACGGACGGCACCCGGCAGCTCTACTTCTCTCAGCAGTGGGGACGTCACGTGGTCTTGATCAATGCCGACGACCGCACCTACCGCGACATCCGCCTGAAGAAGGCCTCGGATGGCAGCGACGACACCGGCGATCGCGCCGACAATCCGAAACGCACGATGCTCGGCAAAACCCAGTTGGCCTGGCTCAAACGCACCCTGTTGGACGCGCAGCGATTGGGTACGACATGGAAGATCGTCAATGTCTCCGATCCGATCGACCAAATCGGTCCCATCAGCGGAACCTTGAACTTGGTTAATTCACCCACCGCCGCGGAATACGGTGCACTGGGGCAGTCCAACAACGTGGTTTCCACGGCGGACAGCACCAACAAAACCATTAAGGTGGCCAAGACCCTCGGACTGGTTGTCGGCCAACCTTTGATCGCCACAGGAGTTCCGGCCGGAACGTTGATCTCCGCGATCAATGCCGACGGCACTTCATTTGCGGTCAATAACACCGTCGCCATCACCAACGGGACCCCGATCGCACTGAGCCCGGCCGTTTCCACTTACGCACCCGTCAACAATGACGGCGGCAAGTCGTGGATCGGCGGCTACCGGGCCGAACGCAATGAACTGCTCAAGTTCATCGCCGACAACCGAATCATGAACGTCGTGTTCTTGGCGGCCGATGATCACCAAAACCGGGTGAACGAGCTGACCTATTCTCCCAATGGAGACACCGCCAACCAAGCGACCTACGCCAAGGTTCCCGCGTGCTTCACCATCGTCTGCGGTCCTCTTGGAGCGACGGGCCCCGATTATATCTCCAATCATTCCATCGCTTTGGCTACCAAGTTGGCCAACAGCATTGCCGCCGCTCAAATGGCTGCAGGTGTCGAACCCATCGGACTCGACGGTTTCCCCGGCCTCCGCAACGTGTTCCGCGAAGGCGACGCCACCGCCAAGACCCAACCTCAGCCGGTGGACTTCTACAGCCCTGACACCTTCAACTACAACATGCTGGAGGTCAGCGAAGATGGCCGAAACCTCACCGTCACGGGTCTCGGGATCAACTCGACCACTCAGAACAGTTTCTTGGAATACGACGCGGCTAACAATCCGGAGCGCGTTATCTTCCGTTTCAATGTCGAAGCAACGAATCCCGAGACCCCCAATCCGGCCGCATTCACCTTCCTCAATATCAACAATCCCATCCCCAGCACCATCAACACCAATGCTGATGGCAGCGTCACTGTGATCGCCGGAGGCGGAGATACCTACGACTCAGCCGATTCATTCAACTACTTCCACGAAGCCCGAACCGGCGACTTCGACGTTCAAGTTCAGGTGCTGAGCGTGACCGCCGACGCGGCCGCCACGGGTCAAAAGAATGCCAAGGCGTCGCTGCAAGTGCGTGCGAATCTCTCGCCCGGAAGCCCGAACATCCAAGTCAGCGTCAGCCCGGTGGACGGCGCGAACTACATCGAGACGATCTTCCGACCCACTCAAGACAGTGCGACCGATGATCCTCCCTCTGGCTCTCCCAAATTCGATGCGGGGCCTTATGAAGGAACCTACCGCCCCTCCACTGGGGATGTGACACCGGCATGGATCCGTGCTCGCCGTGAGCGCAACCTCATCCAGACCCTGTTCTCCACCGACGGCATCAATTGGAATATTTTGGCCGAATACCAAATGGACAACTTCCCAGGGACCGCTTTCGTCGGACTCAGCACGGTGGCCCACGTCGAGGCCAACGGTGATCAAGCCCTGCGTGTCCGTGCAACCTACTCGAACTATCGGAACACCCCGAAGCAACCCTTGGCTCAGGTCAATGGAGCCCCCGCAGACGCGAATTCTCCGGGAACCTTCCCTGATGCCACGGTCACCGGTGTGAATTGGCACTTGAGCCTCCCGAGCGACGGCATCGGCTACACGGCCGACAAGACTCAATCAGGACCCATCGTCTGGAACTCGGGCGGTTTTGGAACCATCTCGCGCGATTTGATGGTCAGCATTGATGACGAACAAGGACCCCTCGAGTTCGGAATCGCTCGCTACGCCACCGGAGCCCTTGATTTCGGGATTGGTGTCAAAGACCCCGTTGCGGCTCAGCAGAATTTGGGCCCTTACTCGAATCCTCAACGCCAACGCATCGCCACCCCGGAGGCTTCGGTTCCTGCCGCTCAAGCCTGGTTCCCCTCCCCGCGTCACGGTGTCTTGGTGCCCGTGGTCCGCAAGGTCGGTCCGGTCAGCTGGAAAGACGGTGCTGCCCCCTTCTATCCGCATGTCTTCATGGCAGTGGATGGTTCCAGCACCCGCGCCTTCAATATGGATAACGGCAACTTCGGTGGCGGTGATTTCTACCTGCGGATGGCGAAGATCGCCGACATGAGTGAGCACCCCAACAGCGCCGCCAACAGCGCCGGTGGATTCCAACGCGCCGCGTTCGACTGTTCAGTGGCTTGGTTCCCATTCCATCAGGGATGGAAAGCCGGTTACTTCGCCGACGCATCCGGCGGAGCCAAAGGACGCTGGAACCGCCCGTACTCACACAGTGCGGCAGCATCGGAAGGCACGTTTGCAGTGGATCGTTCGACCTCTGCGGCGTTGCTTCGCTGGGAAGATCTCGGCGGAGAAACCTACGGTGGGTTGGGCACCCTCAGCCTGCCGGGAGTCAACAGCCTGAAAGACGGCCTTCTGTTCCTCACGGGCAATGACGACAACACGGCCAGGGGCCCTCAGGTCAACTGCGCTCCGTTGGCTGACGGAAAGGGTTGGACCGTGGCTGTGCGGTCGGTCGAGGAAAACAAGAACGACCCGGCTACCTATGCCGACGCCGACAAGAGCGAGTTCTCCTTCCTGTATGTTCCGCTGAACACCGCCAACCTCATCGGTGGTGAAATCGACGGAGCTAAAGGAAGTGCGAACCGTTCATCAGGCGCATTCACGGTTGCCCGCGTTTCCGCCGGCCGCTACCTGATCAAGATCGCTGGCAAATCCAGCAAGAACGGCATGATCATCCTCCAAGCCGTCGGCAAGCACCCGGCCAATACGGCTGTGGTGGACAATGTGACGTTGTCGTACGAGGCCAACGCCGACGGGTTTCTGGTTGAATCCCGTTCCATCAACCCCGCCGCACCGGCATCGGCTTCGGCCGTGCAGTTGCGCGATGCCAACTTCCAGTTCGCTTGGGTGGATTTCACGAATCCCCTCGCACCGGCAGTTTCCGCCCCTCAACTCGCTGTTGAACGATCCGGCTCCAATCTCCTTCTGTCGTGGAAGGGTGCCGGGTCGAATTTCGTGCTGGAAGCCACACCTTCGTTGATTAAGCCCTCATGGGCTCCTTTGACGGATGGTTCCACCAACTCCTTCGTGGTGCCGAATACGGCTACCACTCAGTTCTTCCGGTTGCGCGCCTTCTAAGCGGCTACTCAAGAACCGATCAAACGGGGCGCCGATGCGTTGCTGCATCGGCGCCTTTTTTATGTCCACCCGACGAAACAACCGATGAGTTGAGTGGCTGTCGTCGGGGCTCTCCGTTGGGCGCTTACCAGCGTTGTTTCAAGGTCCATCGCGCATGCCCTTCAATGCGATTTCAGAGCGACACTACGCCATTGAGGACACCTCCAGCCCAGGGTTTCCCCTTATTTGTTGATCGGTGAGGTACCAGGTCAGGCTGATTCCTCTTTCGACCTGGAACCTATGAACGGTTCTGGACGCTTTTATCGGATCCAGCCGTTGCCCTGAATCCGATCTCCATCCACCAACGGACCTCCCAATCTATCGGGAGACTTAGGGGCGTTTTCCTTTGGGTTTATCGTCTTCGTCCTCGTCATCCATCCCTTCCGCCAAAACGAAGCCAGCACGCACCGGAGAGGGCATGGAGGACTGGGCACCCCGAACCGAACGCCAGATGATCTCGTTGAGTTCCAGATCATCCGCCGCATCTTCGCGGCTCAAGTCCATCTTGTCCGAACGTTCGCGGCCCCAGGCTTCCGCGAGATTCTTTTCGTCGAGCCGAGCTTGAGGCGTGATGGCTGTGTAAGGCTTGAGATCGGGCTTGGATCCAAAGCAGGCATGCATGGGCATCGCAGCCGCATCAAACTGGGTCATCGGCTTCATTCCGAGGATGAGTTCCATGGTCCGCAGCATCGAACACGTCGAGTACAGGGTGGAATCGACCGTCTTGCGTCGCACGTACGGGCTGATGGCATAGGCAATGGTTCTATGGGCATCGATGTGGTCGGGGCCATTTTGTGCGTCGTCCTCCACCACAAAAATCGCGGTGGAGGCCCAGAATTTCGATCGGCTCACGGCCTCGACCACGCGACCCAGGGCCAGATCATTTTCAGCCATGTACGCGGTCGGAGTCGGCTTGCCCGTCGAAGTTCCGGCCGTGTGATCGTTCGGGAGTCGCACAATTTGCAGGCGAGGCATTTCTCCCTCGCGCTCAAATCGATGCAATTCGGAGATGAATCGGTCTGCCCGAGCCAAGTCGCTGTAATCCATGTCGAAACTCCGGAAGTGCGGATCAAAATGTCCCTGGAGCGTCGGAACCAAGGTCGAGCACGGGTCATTGGTGGTCGCACCATTGTTGACGAATTCGCCGTAGCTTCGGTAGGTCACCTTGGCCGCTTTGGCTCGGTCCCAAAGATAACCGCCGGCGGGCTGCGCAATCTTGAATCGCCCCTCGCTCGGATAGGCGTATTTACGGTCCTGATTGTGGCCGTAACTCATCGGCCAGATACGCTCGACGAAGTCCGTCGCGTAAGCACCCATGGTCCATTCGTGGCCATCGGCACTCACTTCGCTCTCGACGTAGAAGTTGTCCAGCAACACGAACTCGCGGGCGAGTCGATGATGATTCGGGGTCACGGATTCGGGAAACAAGCAGAGCGTGGGATCACCCTTCCCCTGGGGCATGTCGCCCAGAACCTGATCGTAGGTGCGGTTTTCTTTGATGATGTAAATGCAATGACGAATGGGAGAAGGGTTGCCGGTGATCAACGGCACGGGGTGTCCCGGCTCCAACGTTTCAGGCGGCGCCGAGGGGCGGCACGCCAAAGTTCGCGCGGTGTACCGCTTCAATTGCCTCTCCAAGTCTTCGCGATCCTTGGGCAACTCGATGATGGACAACGACCCCGGCAAGAGACCGCCAATGTATTCACGAATGGTTGCCGGTGCTTCGCGGCCGGGTTGAGGCCCCATGCGGTTGGACCTCGAGGCCAGCCCCTTGCCGTTGGTCACCAAAAGCCGCCGACCATCCGGAGTGACGCGGACCGAAGTGGGATACCATCCGGTGGGAATGAATCCCATCGATCGACTGCGACCGGGCTGCCGAACATCGAAGACGGCGATCGCGTTGATGTTGGCGTTCGACACGAAGAGCAAGGATTCGTCGGGGCTGAGGGCCACACTGTTGGGCGTTGAGCCCGGGGGCGAATCCGGCTCCAGTTCGGAGACGAGGGTTTCCACGCAACTGCCGCCAGCCGTTTCGAGAACACTAATCGTGTTGCGGTTGGCGTTGGCGACGAACAGAAAGTTGCCTGCCCGGTTGAGGACCATTTCATTCGGGTGCTCTTGCACAGCCCATCGAGCCAGCTTGCGCCCAGAACTCAGCTCCAAAACACCCACCTCCGCGCGACCCCAGTGACTGACGTAAAGTCGGTCGCGGGCGACGTCCGGCAGACAGGCGAACGGATACGGTGCCTCCGTGTTCAGCACTTCCAAAAGAGCACGCGCACGCTTGGTGATGGATTCTTCGTCGAGATCGAGCCACGGGTCTTTTTCTCCCGCGACCGGCGCCGGCATGCGCTCTCCCAACTGGATGTCGCGAACCACGGTACCCGCATTCGTGGCCCCCTGAAGAGCGACCTCCGTCACCGACTGCCCCAGCACGTTGGCGACCCAAAGCTTCCGACCATCCGGACTCACTGCAATGCCCGCGGGAATTCCCCTTTCAGACGCCGGCCGCAGCGCCACGGTGTTGCCATTGGCTAGGCTGCCTTTTTGGAAATCAAAGAGATGGATGACTTCTTTTCCCGCACCACTCGCGACGATTCGCTTGCCATCCGGCGTGAAGGCGATCCCGTGAAAAGCTTCTGGGAGAACGGTCCTGGAAAGAATTTTGGCACTCGGAATATCCACCAAGATGATCTCGTGGGGACCAAAGCCGGAGTGGAGCACCGCCGCGAAACGCCCCGATGGATCGACGGCCATGTTCACCGGGAAATCTCCGAGAGAGACTTGCTTGCCCACCGGATCCAACAGCCACTGATTGGGCAATCGAACCGTTCCATCCGGTCGGCTGCCCGGCCAGTTGCCGGCTTCAGGTGGGGCTGAGCTACCGGTTTGCTGGTGGGTGAGACAACCGGCCACTAACGCCAGACCGGCCAAGCACGGCATCCAAAATTGCTTCATCTCAAATCATGCTGGCGACCCAGTACTGATTTAGACAAGTGACGACTTGGTTTCGAAGACCTCGTGATGGCTCGGATTCGAGCAACTCGAGGCAGCGGTATCGTCTAATCACCAACTGAACCACCGGCCGAACCCTCGGCCATCCAAGAGCCCGGGAAGAGTTCACGCGGCAGCCAACTAAACCACGAACTCCAGCGGCGGGGCCTTGGGGATAGCGCCCAGGGCTTGGCCGCGGTCGAGGAAGCGACGGATGCTCTCGCGACCGCGCTCGCCGTAGTCGAGGGTCCAATGGTTCACGTACATGCCGACGAAGCGGTCGGCCAAGTCATGCCCCATGTCGCGGGCCCATTGCAGCGAATGCGCCACCGCCTCGGGCCGGTGATCGAGGCTGTATTGGATACTCGCGGTCAAGACGTCGCTGACGCGCTTGCGCAGCGCGGGCTCATGCCGCTTGTGGATCACATTGCCACCCAAGGGCAGCGGCAGGCCCTCATTCTCGCGGCCCCACCACACCCCAAGGTCTTCGCACACCACGAGGCCTTCGTTGGCGTAGGTCAACTGGCCTTCGTGGATGATGAGGCCGATATCGGCCACACCGGACTTCACGGCTTGAAAAATCTCGTCGAACGGCACCACCACCAGGTCCAACTCGGCCCCGAGACGACCCGCCCACAATTGGAGGGCCAGGAAGGCGCTGGTCATCCGCCCTGGAATGGCAATGCGCCGGCGCAACACTTCGTCCCGGGTGTAGGGGTGCTTCGACACCAGCATGGGCCCGTAGCCATCGCCCATGCTCGCGCCGCTCGGCAACAACGCATACTGATCGCAGACATGCGCGTAGGCATGGATGCTAATGGCCGAGATGTCCAACTCACCGCGGGTGGCCCGTTCGTTGAGGGTCTGGATGTCTTGGAGGATGTGTTCGAAGCGCAGGCCGGGTGAGGGAATCAAATCCCGCGCCAAGCCATAAAACATGAAGGCATCGTCCGGATCCGGCGAGTGGCCGAGTGTGAGCGTCAGCATACCGTTAGGTGTGCGGACGCTACGTCGGAACCCGGCGAAGTCGAGCGCGCGAATGCAATCACTGCCCCGGCGACGCTTCCAAAATGCGCAATAGGACCGGTTGGGAACACTGCCCGCCGTCGCCCGTCGCCCGCAAATGGAAGAGCCGAGTCCCCGGACGGGCCTTGCGGGCGGCGGTGATGAAGAACTCCCGCTCTGTCTGGTCTTCGACAATCAACAGGCCGTTGAGGCCGATATTATCCACATACACACCGTGAGGCAGGTTGCGGCCCGAGTCTTCTCCACCCAACTCAATGCGTGACTTGAAATCACGCCGGTCGGCCCGGACTCGGGCGGTGATGGTTTGACCCGGGCGGATGAGCAATTCCATGGGTCGACCCGCCTCTTGGCGCACCACCGAACGGTCAGGGCCGGGCAAAATCTCCACGGTCACTTTGGGAGCCGCATCCAATTGTACATTCCCCAGATCCCCCAACTCACGACGAACCTCCCTGCCCTGAATTTGAGCGGTGGCGCTCACCCGAACCGCGCGGTCCGCCGCTTCCAGGGAATCGGTCGCACCGACCGCAGCGTAGAGAACTGCCACGGCGCGGATTTGTCCGGCTTCAATTTCCACTGGCGTGCTCGCGGTGAATCCGGCCGGCAACCGCTCGAGATGGATGCGAATGGGGCCCTCGAATCCTTCACGACGGGTCGCCACGAAGCGGATTTCACGACCACTGCCCGGGCTGACCTTCGGGTTCAATCCTTCGACGCGCAAGGTGAAGTCCGGCTGCTGTGGCCGGACGGAAAGCCGGTAGGAGTGATTGGTGCCCCCACCAAATCCGCGGGTATCGGTCACGCGAACCAAGTACCGAGCGGTCGTGGGTGCGGTGAAGAGCAGCATGGAATCCGTCCCCGACAGACGGCTGGGATCGTCGTCATTCTGATAGTTCAATCGAAACACGGGCAAACCATTGGGAACGGGCCGACTGCCCGCCGGATAGGCCTTCACGAGGTAAGCCGGTTCATTGAGCGCATGCGACAACGGCGTTGTACCAAAGAGGGACTGACGACGTCCCTCGCCCGGATACACCTTGAACCCGGAATCCGGTCCCCGTGGATAAAGCCACAAGCGCACCACCTCACCATTGGCGTACAAGTATTCGTCCAATTCCATTTCGGCCCAGTTCTGGAGGCGAAAGTCGTCCACGGTGTCGGAGTCCTTGCCGCGGAAGGTGAACCAGGAATCGCGGGTCGCCTGAAGCACCGCCTGCTCCACGGGTTGGCCAGACGTCGTCAAAACCTCCAGACGGGAGTCCATCGCCGAACCGTCGCGCGCCGCCTGAACTTCCAAGGTCAACGCCTCGCCCGCCCGGGCCTGGAATGCGAAATGATCCACATCGCCCGGGCGACCCATACGACCGTAGGTCTCCGACGGAATGGCCACCCTCTGCGCCCGCCGGATCCCATCGTTGGGCTCTAACTCCGCCTGATGGATGGGAGAGCGCAGTGATTGCGCTGAGCTGGAAACGGAAATACGGCCCGACGGAGACGCTTTGGCCGGGCCGTGTTTTGCGGTACCCATCCCGGCTGAACCCACGGCGACGTCGCCTTTGAGCGCGAAGGCTTCGACAGAGCCGTCCATCCGCGCCACCAGCACTCGATCTCCTGAACGATCCATGGCCAAGGCCCCAACCACATCCGATTGCCCGGTCCAGGAGGCCACCTCTTGCAGTTCCGGCAGGCGCCATTGCTTGAGGGATCGATCGATGGCTCCGGTGACGAGATACCGCCCGTCGCGAGACAGGGCCATGGAAACGATCCCGGCCTCATGGGCAAAGCGGGCCGTGACCACCGGGTTTAGGGCCGGCGCCTCACAG
>Ga0209596_1003506_pt1 | contig 12350 bp, 22 predicted proteins | sample M_130807_MF_Meta_FD_187314 | JGI IMG/M metagenome (GOLD analysis project Ga0209596, IMG submission 187314) | Freshwater microbial communities from Lake Montjoie, Canada to study carbon cycling - M_130807_MF_MetaG (SPAdes) (version 2) | ecosystem: Environmental > Aquatic > Freshwater > Lake... | reverse complement strand
TGTAAGAAAAACGCATACATATTTCTTACAAGGAGGTTTGATGTTAAAAGTATATGACATGTTTAGTGGTATAGGTGGTTTTGCTTTAGGCTTTCAAAAAGAAGGTTTTGAAATATCTGCTTTTGCAGAATTAGATAAGTATCCTTCTAAAGTTTTAGCCAAGAATTTTCCAGATATCCCTAATTATGGCGATGTCACAAAAGTAAAATATGAAAAAGATCAGTTTGATGTAATTGTTGGGGGCTTCCCCTGCACAGATATATCTATAGCAAGTCAATCAAAGGAGGGCATATATGGCAAAAGATCGTTCTTATGGAAAGAGTTCTTCAGAGCAGTTGGAGATGTTCAACCCAAATATTGCGTTATTGAAAATGTCCAAATGCTCGTTAGAAGAGGGCTTAACACAATACTCAGCGACCTTGCCAGCATCGGGTACGATGCGACTTATACGACACTCGATGCACAGTACTGCGGAACAGCCCAACGAAGGCGTAGAATTTACATTTTGGGGGTCCGTGATGGAATCCCCGCCAATAGCGATATATTCGAGTTTGGCCCTCGTAGTACTAGAACCTGTCAACAAAGCGTGGAACTTGTCAAAAAAAGCTTTGAATGGAATTTTAAAAAGAGCATGTGGTTCAATGAAACCTTTGCCTACTTTACTCGCCAAAGAAGTGATCAATTTGATGAATGCGGAGTCTCATCAACTTTAACAAAAAGAGATTATAAATCTTTTACAGATTTAGTGGTATCTGATGGGAATATACGCAGAGTAACGCCCACAGAGAGACTTAGACTCATGGGTTTTCATGACCATTGGCATATTCCAGATGCTTCAAATACTGATAAATATAAATACAATGGTATGCATGTACCTTCAGTTCAGTACATAGCAAGATGTTTAAAGGAGTATCACAAATGTTTGAGTTCTCAAAAATAGCAGAAAAGTTTGACGAACACTTGTCTGGACAACTATATTGGCACAGCAATTTCGTTAATCATTTCTTGCCTGAGATTGCATCGGTATTTATGGCAGAAGAAACAAATGTGTATGATTTTGGGGCAAGCACAGGTAATGTAGAGGTGGCTTTATCAAGTATGATTAAGTCAAGGAGCATAGATTTTATACCTGTGGAAAAATGTAAAGAGATGGCAGAAAGGTATAAGGGCGAAAGTGAAGTAGTTGTTGATGACTTTCTAAGTATTTATATGGAAGAGTTTTCATTTGCAACATGTATTTTATCCCTATGTTTTGTTCATCCATCAAAAAGAGAAATGTTTATTGATTCTTTAAAAAATAATTGTATGGTTGGGGGTGCTTTTGTAATATTAGAGAAAATGAAATCTAAGGGTGGATATTTAGGCACAGCTTTAAATAGAGTTACATGGCGTAACAAGATTGAAAATGGCGAATCTGTAAAAATGGTAGTCAATAAAGAACTTTCTTTAAGTGGAGTTCAATACCCTCTGAGCGAAAAAGAACTTGAAGGATTTGAGTTAATATGGGCGTATGGTGATTTTCGTGCTTACATTTGGCTAAAGGAGTTTTAAAATGGAAGAAGAATTAGATTATCATTGTTCTGAATGCGGAATACAAATTTCAGAGTGGATGCTTAGAGATGTTGATGGAGTCACAAATGACACCTGTTTAAATTGTGCTATTAAAACATCATTGATGTTATGCCCTGTGTGCGATAAAAACATAGGGATGACGAATGTAGATCGTGCAAATAGAATACTTGGTGAGGGATGGGAAGAAATGTGCGAAGACTGTGCAAAAGCATTTATTGAAAAATAGCTAAGTTTTATTGTGTTGACAATGGGGTATTTATAATGGAAGACTTTAAAAAATGGTACATTTGTTCTTACTGTGCATTTAAATTTTACTGGGAAGGCTTAGAAGATCCAACACAATGTCCAAAATGTAGATGCGAAGAAATTATTTTAATAGAAGAAAATAAAATTTTGTAAAACTATAATGGAGCATAAATGACGATCAATAGAAGAATTTTTTATGCTTGCCAAGCAGTTGGAATTGGCGATAAAGATGGTGGAAACCTCACTGTTGCTCATGGTGTTCAGAGCGTTGGAATAAACACAACTTTTAATTTAGAACAAATTTTTGAAATTGGTATGATTTCAATTTATGAAAATATTGAAAATGTTCCTGATGTTGAAGTAACTTTAGAAAAAGTATTAGATGGAAGACCACTTCTTTACACTTTGGCAACATCAAGTGCTGCTGGAACTAGTCTATCAGCAAAATCAGTAGCACAATGCTCTGTGGCATTATCTATTTTTGATGACACATCAGTAGCTGCAACTGGCACAAAAAAAGCTGGTTGTTTAATGAAAAAGTGCGTTGTAAGCCAAATAACATATAAAGTAGCAGTTGAAGGAAACGCAACAGAATCTATAACTCTTGTTGGAAATGAAAAAATTTGGTCAAATTCTTTAAATCCATCAGATTCAGAGTGGTACATAGAAAATCTTCCACAAACAAATGTTCCAGATGACGAGCCAAATTCAACAGTACAAAGAAGACAACATGTTAATATGACCACTTCAAAAATACCAAGTTGTATACCAGCAATATCATCATTTCAATCAATATCTGTCGGTGCAGCTATAACTAGAGAAAAAATTCTTGAACTTGGAAGTAAAGTTCCATATTTTAGATATGCAAAATTTCCGGTAGAAGTAACTGCACAATTTGAAATTATAGCAAAAAGCGGTGATCAAATAGGCGTTGTTGAAGATGCTAACAATCTTACAGATGAAGAAATAAAAATAATTTTTTTGAATGGAACAACAATAGATCTTGGTAAAAAGAACAAATTACAATCTGCAAATTATCAGGGCGGTGGAACAGATGGTGGTAATGCAACAATAACATATAGTTTTAAGACATTTAATGATTTCACGGTAACATAACAATGAATACTATTGAGCAAAAACAAATCAAAACTTTGGAAGATTTTAATTTTGAATTGCAATTTCATTTTACATTACAGTACGACAGAATTAAAAAGCTTGAAGAAGCAATAAAAACTCATCAAGAAGAAATGCAAAATCATTGGTTATATGCTGGTATAGATACAAGGCAAGTTCCAGATTGGGATACCAATAAAAAACTATGGGATTGTTTATAAACATATGGATACTGATGATTCATATACGATTGTGTTTACAAACGAAATGCTTAGATCTATTGGTATAAATACAGATAAAAATGAAGTTGAAGTTGAAGTTATAATTCAAGATGGATTTTTAAAGATAAAACGGAAAACCAATGGCGATTGAATACGATTGGTATTTGTCAAATGAGAACACTGTAATTCATTGTATATCAATATTCAAATACCATTTTAGTTTCAATGATGTATACATGTGCTTAGTTCAATATGTTTGTTATTGTATAATTTATATATTAATTATAAGATTAATTAAATCATTATTGGAAGAACAATCTGCTAAATAATAAATGGTTTTAAACGAATAACAATATGTGTAAGGAATACATAACCCAAGGAGAAAAGATATGATAATTTACGATTGGCTTTTTGGCAAGGAAAAGAAGAAAAATTGTGGCGGTTGTAAGTTAAAGCAACAAGACAAATCAATAGCAGAATTTGTTTCTGAGCTTAACCTGTTAAAAGCTAAATTGAATGATTTAGAGTTAGATTACATTGAGTTAGAAAATATTAATGCTTCTTTAAGTTCTGATAATGAGGAACTAAAAAGCAAGAATGGCGAACTAATATCTATACTCTTAAAAGTATCAGATATAGCAAGGGTTGGAGTTGAGTCTAATAAAAAAGGATATTAACTAAAATTATAAGTGTTGATAGTTGTGTTAACTAAAAACATATTGTAATAAAATTAGGAGGAATTATTATGGATGAAATTGGAAGCTTGGTTTTTGCTAGAAAATTGAATGAGGCTTTTACTATTTATACCGATTCTGGTGATATAGAGGTTACCATTAAAGAAATAAATGCATATTCAAATCAAGTTAGACTGCGTATTAGAGCACCCAAAAACATTAAAATCATGCGAGATAATGCAGTTGATTTAAAACCAAAAGATATGTTTTTCACACCAACAATTCCAAGATCGGAGAAAAGATGAACAGAAGACATTTTATAAAACATACGGCTGGCATTTCCGCACTTTCTTTTGTGAGCAAAGTTAAAGCACAAGAAGAAAAACTTAAAAAATCTGGAAAAAAGCTTATTGTCTTATGGATGGGTGGTGGTCCTAGTCATATGGATCTTTGGGATTTAAAACAAGGTCAAGCAAATGGTGGTGAATTTAAACGAATACTAACTTCAGCAAATGGAGTTAGTGTTAGTGAAGTTCTTCCAACAATCGCTTCTCAGTTTCACAACTTAGTTGCTGTTCGATCTCTTGTGACTAATGAAGGAAGTCATGAGAGAGGAACCGTTTTAATGAATACTGGGCATCAACCAAGCGTTGTTGTGCAGTATCCATCCATTGGATCAGTAACATCTTCGCTTTTAACATCAAAAGAACTACCCTTGCCTGGATTTATCGGCATTGGTAATTCAGCACAAAGAATTGGGCCAGGATTTTTAGGAACAAATCTTGCACCGTTTACGGTTCAAAATGCTGGAACACCACCAGAGAACATTAAAGCACCAAAGGAAATAGATGATGAAGAAAGACTTAGACGAAGACAAAGACTGTTTTATACATTGGAAGACGATTTTTCGGAAAGAATTGCACCTCACATTAAAAATAGTGTGGCTAGAGAAGCTATGGGCAATCATGCTCAATCTCATTCTAATATCTATGGCAAAGCCTTTGATCTTACATTATCTCCGTTAAAAACAATCTTTGAACTAAAAGACGAAAATCCTAAAACGATTGAGTCTTATGGTGGTAGAGGAAATAACTTTGGAATGGGTTGTCTTCTAGCTAGAAAGTTAATTTCTAAAGGAGTTAGCTGTGTACAAATCGATCTTGGTGGATGGGATAATCATAGCAATATCTTTACTACTATTAGGAATGGGAATGGGAATCGTCTTGATATGGGCATGGGATATTTGGTCAAGGACTTGGTAGATATGGGTATGTGGAAAGATACTGTAGTTATGTGGATGGGCGAGTTTGGTCGTACACCTAAGATTAATCAGAATGGTGGTCGTGATCATTGGGCTAGGTGTTGGTCTGTAGTTCTTGGGGGTGGTACTATCAAAGGTGGACAGGTTTATGGATCTACAACCTCTGATGGCATGGACATTAAAGACAAGCCTTGCAGTATTTCAGATGTTTATGCTACAGTGTACAAAGCTTTAGGTTTAGACCCAATGTTTCAAATTAGAGATAATTTAGGGCGACCAATACCAATATCAGAAGGAAAACCTTTGGAGATATTTTGATTAATTATTCTTTATGTTTGTATGGTAAATTTGCAAGTTCTGTTGAAGAGTCTTTAACTAGTTTAGATAGAATTTCTACAGCTTTATTGGAAAATTTTTTAAAATTAAATCATATTGATTTAAGGGTTATTGATTTTGATTGGAAAACTGAATTTAATCCAGAAACAACATTTAATAATATTCCAAAAAAAGACTTTTTATTAACTTCTTTATACATGAATAATGTTGTTACTAATGGGCATTTAGCAAAAGAAAAAGTTAATTATAAAACAGCTATATTTTTAGAAAATAGAATGCCTTCTTGGGATTATTCTTTTGGTCATCTTAAAGAAAATCCTTCTGAATGTCATATTGCATATCCATGTTCAAAAAGATTTTTTACATATAAAGAAAAAATACCAAAAACAATTCTTTTAGATGATCACAATCAACAAATAGGTTTTGGAAAAGATATATCTGTAGAGATAACAAATTGGTTAACCGAGCTTGTAGACCAAGGTTATAAAATTTATCAGTTAACAAAAAAAAACGATGTTCCAAATTCAAAAATTATAGAACCAATATTTAAATGTAATTATAAAGAGTATATGGAAAAAACATCTCAAATTGAATCATTTATAATGACCCATCCAGGAAGTTATGAACATTCGGTAGTTGATATGGTTGCAAGAGGAACAAGAGTATTAGTTCCTATAGATCAAGGAACATTTAAAAGGTATGACAAGACAGAGGGTTTTGTTCCAATAGAAATAATTAAAGATTTTGAATTAGGGACATTTAAAAATAAAGAACAATTGATAAATTTAATAAAAAAACCGATAGATAATTCTAATCTTCAAAACCATATATCTATGATGACAGATATGGAAGAAGCTGTTTTGACAATAGACAGAGTTTTTCAAGATATAATAACAAACAACAACAAAACATCTTGATTATAAAATTTTTTTTGATAACCTAAATTTTTAACAGGAAGAACGAATAGTATACCAATGGCATGTTGCCAGAGGTTTCTGTTCTAACTATAGGAGATGTGTTATGTTTAGCTTTGTTTTGGGTATCGCTTGTGCTACGAGTGTTGAGTCCATTGACATCATTAAGATTCGTGGTGGATCTTCTTGCTCAAATGGATCGTGTTCTGGTTCTGTTTTTGCAGAAGCAACTAAATCTTCTAAGGTTGAAGTTGTTAAAAAACAGGAAGTTGCAACCAAATCTTGCAATCAGAATACAGCTTGTGCCAAGAAATCAAAATTTAAGATTTTTAAAAAGGCATGTCGTTAAAAATAAATGTAAAAGGGGGGCTTTTGCCCCCTTTTTATATTGAAATGAGAAGTAAAATGAACAAAGAATTAATAAATAGTTGGCAAGGTGGCAATAAAAAAGAAATAGATTTAAGCAATTTAAACATTGATGGTTATAAAATAGATAACAACAGTGCAACATTTTTAGGCAAACGCTATGAAAAAGTTTTTAAACCATTCACAGGGTTTTCTTTGTATAATGTGCTTTCAAATGAAGATGTGTTAAAATCTTCAAACTTATTAAAATTGCACATTGAAAGAATTAAAAAAAATAATTCAACTTTAATAGATTTTGAAATTGATGATCTTGAAAAATTTCAAGCAATGTTAGAAGTTTATGGGGAAAATCAATTTTGCTTATATTCTTGGTACTAATATGTATTACGCATATATTCAATATCTTAACAGTAATATGGAAGTGCGTAAGAAATCTGTTGGAGAAATAAAAAATTCTGAAGATATAGCTTCAAAAGTTATTCAAGACATATATATGTTAGAGTATATGTATATGCCAATGGCAATATTATTAATTGAAGAAGATGGAAAAACAATATTGAAATATTCAGTAGAAAAAATTGATGAAAGGTTTTTTCTTGTTTCGAGGTAAAAATGAATATTGATTATTTTTTAGAAAGACTAAACAAAAGAATAAAAAGTAGTATAACTTTTAGAAAAAAAGATGAAAAGATATTATTGATTTATTACAAAAACGAAGCATACAAAAAATTTTTAACAAATCAAATTGTTAATTTTTGCAATGAAAATAAATTAGAAAAATTCGATATATCTCCATACAAATGCGACATTGTTGATTCATGCCATTTATATAAAGAGAATGACTTTTACCTAAATATGTTTTATGAAATAAAGATAAGTAAAAAGGCAGAATATAAGAACATTTTGGTTTTTAAAGATATTGATTCTTTTATTTCTGATGATAAAACAATTGGTTTAGTGGAATACATAAATGATTTAAAAAGATGCATTAGTGATAATACAAAATTTATAATTGTTATGACCAATAAAAGGCAAACAATGAAACCGTTTTGCAAAGATGAACCAAGTTTTTTGGCTATTGATTTCTATGGTTGTTTGACAGAAGCAGCATTTTTTAATGTTGGTAAAAAAACGCCAGAGGAAGCTTTAAAAGAATTAAATCAAGATGAAAACAAATTAGGAGAAATAAATGAGGATTGATGTTTTATCAAGAATGAGTTTTAAATCTGGAACATTAGTATTGATTCAGATTGAAGATTTGAAAAGGTTGATAGATAAAAAAGACAACAAGAAAATAGATGAGTATGAAATAATTGTAAATGTACTTGAAAATAATGGTGAAATTGTTAGTATGGACCCATATGAAAATGTATCTATAGGAAAAATGTATACTCTTGATGAAGATGGTGGAAATTCTACAATTTTAAGAGTTGGTCCAGTTATAAACAATTCAAAAAGACTTTTAAATATTGGTGAAAAAACAGCACAAGAATATTGCATAGATAAAAAAAATAAAGAAAACATAGACATGAATGAAATAGGGAGCTTTTTTATGAAAGAATTAGAAAATTACAAAAAGGAGATGCTTTAAGTGAAAACGGATAAAATAGTTAGCAGAATTGAAAATGGGAATAGTTTAGCAGATAAGGTTGCTAAATATTTAAACTTTAGGTTTAAGTACGAATTTGAAAAAGCTTCTATTGAAGAAGATAAAAAATTAATGATTGATTATAAGTGTAAAAAAACAAATAAAACAGCACAAATGAAGTGTCGTGAAAACAAATCTGACATTATTTATGAAGCAAAAAGATTTTATTCTAACGGTGGTTCATTTTATGAAGAAGCAAATGGAAGAGATGTTCGCACTGAGGCAACATTATACATATGTTTGTCAGCAGATAAGCGTAAAATTATAGTTGCAGAAACAGAAGCTATTAAAAAAATAGTTCAAAAAGAAATGCAAAAATTAGAAATAACTCTCGATCAAGTAAAAAAATATGAGGAAGAATGTGAGAACAATAGAAATAAAACAAAAAAGTTGTTGTCAAATAAATCTAGAATTGAAGTGTGGTTTAAAGTTGACGAAGGTGTAGATTCAAGACACTATAGTAAATTACTTGTTTTTATACCTTACTCTGCTATATTTGAATCTGTTGTAATTGATTTAAAAAGCCACGAAAACATTGAAGATGAAGGAACTTGGAAAAATGGATAATGAAATTATGTTTAATCAAAGGATACCCAGTTTACTTGTTGTTGACAACTTTTACAAAGATCCAGATTGGGTAGTTGAAAAAACAAAAGATTTTGATTTTAAAGAAGAAAACAAGTTCTATAAAGGAAAAAGAACAACAGGGTGTTTGTTTCCTTATGTTAAAGAAGAATTTGAAAAGCTTTTGCAAGTAGAGATAGTAGATTGGTTAAATCAACCAATGAATGGTGTTTTTCAAATAACATCTGGAAATGACCCATTGGTATGGCATAGTGACTCACAAGATTATGCAGCAGCAGTATATTTAACCAAAGATGGTCCAACAAATGCTGGAACATCATTTTGGAAAGATAAAAAATATGGTTGCAGAAGACCACCAAGTCACCCATTAGAAAACAGAGAAAATATAAAAGAATCAGATATATATACAGAGCATAGTCTATTAAATGAAGATAGTTGGGAGTTGGTAGATAGGGTTGGATCTGTATATAACAGACTAGTTCTTTGGGATGGTAAAATGATTCACTCTGCTACGATGTATGGTGAATTTCCTAGATTAGTTCAACTATTCTTTTTTAATGTGAAAAAATAAATGCCATACTTTTCTATAGTTACACCTACACACAATACCCAGTTCCTTGCTAGACTTTCTCGCTCTATAGCAAGGCAAACATTTAAAGATTTTGAATGGGTAATTGTTCCTAATGGGAATGCTAATGTTGATATTGAATCTTTGGCTTTTAAACCAAGGATTGTAGAATCAAAAAAACCTGATTCAAAATTAATCGGACTCTTTAAAAAAGAAGGGTCTATGGGATCAAATGGAAGCGTAGTGGTTGAGGTTGATCATGATGATGAATTAACAGAAGATTGTTTGCAGGAATTATACAACACATTTAATTCAGATCAAACAATTGATTTTGCATATTCAAATTGTGCAGAGATAGACCCTGATGGAAAACCATTTGTTTACTCTGATTATTATGGTTGGAGAAATAGACCATTTAAATATCATGGTAAAGATCTTCTAGAACTAATATCATTTGATTCAACTCCAGCATCGTTCTCTAAAATTTGGTTTGCCCCAAATCATGTTCGTGCTTGGAAAAAAACATTTTATGAAAAAATTGGTGGTCATGATGAAACAATGGAGGTTTTAGATGATCACGACATTCTTTGTAAAACATATATACAAGGACATGTCAAACACATAGATAAGTGTTTGTATATTTACTATAAACACAAGAACAATACATGTTATGGTGAAAAGAATGCGTTTATTCAAGAAGAGACATTAAACATTCACGATAGATATATTTATGCATTAGCTGAGAAATGGTGTGATCTTAATGGTTTGCTTAAGATAGACCTTTGTGGTGGTTTTAATCCTCCAAAGGGTTACAAGTCGGTAGACATGCAGAACGCAGAAATTATACACGATTTAAACGATCCTTGGCCTTTTAAAGATGGCGAAGTAGGATTGATAAGGGCACATGATGCACTTGAGCATTTGAAAGATCCAATTCATGTAATGAAAGAGGCGTATAGATGCCTATGTCCAATGGGTTGGTTTTTAACTCAAACTCCATCCACAGATGGTAGGGGTGCTTTTCAAGATCCAACACATATAGCATTTTGGAATAGCAACAGCTTTTGGTATTACACAAAAAGAGATCAGGCTAAATATATTGGAACACCAGTAAGATTTCAAGCAAATAGAATTAAAAACTTTTATCCAACCGAATGGCATAAAACACACAATATTCTTTATGTAAAAGCCGATCTTTTAAAAGTTCCAGATGAAATATTAAAAATGAGAGTTCCTGGTGAAGTCTCAATATGAATCACATATATCAACTACCACAGTTTGGAGAAGATTGGTTTAATTATAGAGACTTTTATAAGTCAATGGTTGAAAAATTTCCTTCTGGCAGCAAATTTATTGAAATTGGTTCTTGGAAAGGAAAAAGTTCAGCTTATCTTGCTGTAGAGATTATAAAATCTGGAAAAAATATAACATTAGATTGTATAGATACATGGGAAGGGAGTTCTGAACACATAAATGATTTATATGTAAAATCAAATTCTTTATATGAATTATTTATTAAAAATACATCTTCTTTATCAAGCGTAATTAATCCAATTAAAATGAATTCTATATTCGCATCAAAAAATTATGAAGATAGAACGATAGATTTTATATTTATAGATGGAAGTCATGATTACGAAAGTGTAAAAGCAGATATAAATGCATGGTTGCCAAAAGTTAAAATTGGTGGCATCATATCTGGTCATGATTATGGTTCTTGGAAAACTGTAACAAAAGCGGTTGATGAGTTTTTTGTAGACAAGAAAATTTTAATTGATAAAGATTGTTGGATTTACGAAAATAATTAAAAACTGGAGAATGTATATGATACATAATGCTTTCATTAGCAGTGGAGAATTGATTGACAAAATAACAATTTTAAAAATAAAATGCTCAGTAATAAACAATGAAAATAATATTAATCAATTAGAAAGTCTTTTAACCGTTTATAATCAAATGCCAGAAAATTTAAAAATTAAGATTATTGAATTTGAAGAAGAACTATTTTATATAAATAAGGTAATATGGAGATATGAAAATATAGTAAGATCAAAAGTTAATGATGAAGAAATTTTAAAGTCTTCAAAAATCATATTTGAATACAATGACAAAAGAAACAAATTAAAAAAGTTAATAGATGAAGAAACAATCAGTGGCATTTTCGATGAAAAAAAACATGAGATAAATTAATTTTTCCAATATTCTTCAAGATTTTTATAAATCGTATTTCTAAAATCAAAATGTGTTGTAACAGCATTACATGCAGCCAAATGGAATCCAAAAGACTCATTATTTGTTCTTGACCAATGTTGTTCAACAGAAAATTTACAAGCAGTATCAATATCTGCATATTTGAAACCAAGATTTAGCATTTGTTTATAAATTGTGCAGCATAAAAAAACATCTTCAGCATGATCACAATATGAATCGCCAATAATTTCTGATGCTTTATCCATAAATGTTTTTGATCTTAAAGAAAATCCACCATTTCCAACATGATTTGTGCCATTTGGAGAGTGGGGCCAAGGAGCACCAATATAATCATACTTTAAAAAATCATCTGTCCATTTTTCTGGATTATAAATTAAACTGTCATGTTGAACAATCAAGGCAAATTTTGTTTTTATATATTTTGGAAATTCTTTAATCATAAAATTATCGTATTCCCTAGCAGACGATATTTTACTTATTTTTACATAATCAATGTCGTATTCTTTTAGCTTATAATGCTTTATATCTGAAAAATATATTGCACTATTAAAATTAATTCCGCAATGCGAAAAAGAATGAATTATTGATTTTGCAGCATTGTGATAATTTTTGCAATCAACTACGCAAATTGTTAT
>Ga0209596_1003503_pt1 | contig 12354 bp, 21 predicted proteins | sample M_130807_MF_Meta_FD_187314 | JGI IMG/M metagenome (GOLD analysis project Ga0209596, IMG submission 187314) | Freshwater microbial communities from Lake Montjoie, Canada to study carbon cycling - M_130807_MF_MetaG (SPAdes) (version 2) | ecosystem: Environmental > Aquatic > Freshwater > Lake... | reverse complement strand
ACGCGGAATCAAACTGGTAACCCTTAAACGCACTTGCTAAGGGTACACTAACACCGTTTAGAGTAGCCTCTAAGTCTAGGTGAGCGCCAGTAGTTTGCCCCGTAGCACCAACTTGTCCTAAGACATACCCTTGAGGAACGATTTGTCCGCGTTTAACTTTTCCAAAATTAGATAAATGGTTAAATGATAAAGTGGCTCCCCCAGGGTACTGCACAACTACTTGATTACCCCAAGCGCCCGCGTTTTTATTAACACCAATAACTTTTCCACCCAAAGGTGCTTTAATTTCAGAACCCATTGAGGCAGCAAAATCTGTTCCTAAATTTGTTCCAGACTGATACTTTATGTTTTTATTTGATGGAGTGTTACCAAACCCTTGAGACACGGTAGCGCCCTCTACAGGGTACCCAAATACAGGTGGTTTAGGCGTTGGCGTAGGTTTTGGTGTTCCGATTGGTTTCGGAACACCAAAGCGTTGCGTAGGTTTTGGATTTTTTGTACCCATTAGTAAAGCCTAGGAATCTCAGCCTCTTGGGCGCCGTACGAAGCGCCAGTAGCACTATTGATAGCATGAGGACGCTTACCCTTTTCTTTTGGCTTTTCCGCTGGCTTTTCCGCTGGCTTTTCTGCAGGGGCGGCTGCTGTTGCTGGGGCTACTGCTGGCGCTTTTGCTTTTGCTGGGTTTACTGCTGGGGCTACCGCAGGAGCCTCATAAGGAGCATCGGCTTGTTGTTTCATTACCTTTGCTACTCCGTCTGGAATATCTTTAGCGGCAGTATCATCAGCAAAACGAATTATTGTTACCCCAGTCTCAGGGTTATAAGTTCTTGTTGCGCCCGTAGCCGCCTCAAAACTTCTGCTAATACCAGACGTTTGACGTAAAGCGTTTGCACTCAAGTCTGTAGCGGCGTGAGCGGCTCCAGTACCAGTAAGTGCTTGGGTAGCAAGCATAACTTTTGCTGTGTTTTTAGCAATGTTTTGACCTACAGCAGAACGTGCGCCTGTTGTCATTCCTGCGGCAATACCGTCCACTGCTGCTTTTTCTAAACCAGCTTTAATACCCGCACCTGCGGTTTTTAGAGGTTTTCCCAATCCAGGAATAAGTCCAGCAACTTCTAACCCACGTCCAAACGACTCTAGTGGCTTACCAGGAACAACTATACCTAAACTTGATTTAGTACCTTTATCAGGGTTTAGATTTTGGCGACCACCAACAAAACTTACTCCCCCATCGTAATTTTCTCTTAATTTAGCGCCTTGAACATTAGGTGCGTTAGTGTCAAATAAAGCGTTAGAGGCATTTGCCCCAATGTTAACAATGCTGGAACCAATGTCAGAAGCAAAGTTAGCCAAACGAGTGCCTACAGTAGTTATAGGGTCTTGTTGAAATCTATTAGCAGTGTTCTCTATTGATTTTAGTGCCCCTTTACCCACTGCCTTAGCAATATCATAACCCATGTTAACGTTTCTTACGGTATTATTTAAATCTGCTGCTCGTTTTTTATCAATAGCTGCTCGTTTTGGCGCGTCATCGAAGTACTGTTTAGTTTCTGCCTGAGTTTTTTTAATTGAACGTGCTGAAGCACTGTTAGGGTTATTTTTTGCATAGGCTGCTACGGCTCGCCACGCGTCGCCGATAGCCTCAGGACTAGCATTGTCATTGTTAGAAAGGTCCATTGCATACTGGTACGGGTCTTTATCCGTCGTATCCGTTTTATCCGTTTTATCTGTTTTCTTGTGTGTCATTGCCTGTCCTTTTCAGAATTCCTGTAGATGTAGCACCTACGCTATAACGTTGGTAAGATGGGCGCGGTCCCGAAAACATACCAGCATTTACATTTCTAAATTGTATATTGGTATTACGGGGAAATAAGGCGTTACCCATTGTATTTTTAGCGGTCTTGACCTAGGTAATTACCAAGTCTTGCTTCGTCAATGTCCTCATCAAGAGTAGGGCTCTCGTCGCCCCCATAGTGACCAAATGTTCTGCTTGCTTCACGCTGAACGGCTTTGTCAAACGCGCTACGGTCATCAACAAAGTTTTTATCCCAAGGGTCAGTAACTCCGCAGTGATTGCAGTCTGCCTGTGAACCTAGTGCGTCAGGGCGATGTGTGCCACTCGCATGTTCATGTGATTGATTACGTCTAGCCATTGTAACTCCTTGGGTATTTTTCTTTTCTAGTATACGCCTTTTTGCTCTTCATTGGACCTGAAGCGCTACTTTTTCTTAGGTCTAGTCTTGCTTGAAGTTGTTCGGGTGACGCCTTGAATTGTTCCTTCTTAGGCTTCATTATGCCTTTGCCCTCACTGGCATATCTGGAGTTTCAGTTTTGAACTGCTTTCCTACTAAATGATGTTTTTTAGTAATTAACACAGGTGAGCGACGTCGTACCGTGGTCTCGTTTTCATTACTATCTTCGTCAGGCTCTTCAATTTGATAAGCGGACGCGTACCTTTGACCCTCATCAGAGTTGTAGTCAATTAAATGACGTTTATGTACCATAGCCTCTACTACAACACCCTCATCTACAGGACGTTTCCCAGGACCCCCATAATCACGGTTTGTAGCAAAGTTTTTAGCAACTTCAAAGTCTGGAGTCCAATGTATGCCAACACTGTCATGTACACCTGGATAGTCAGGGTCGTCTAATCCCCTACCTGTGCTAACATCTTCAGGCTTTGCATTAGCCAATCCCCTGTAGAGTTTTACGTAGTTGTCTTTAGGCATTAGACTTCTTCCTTAGACGTAGCGGGGTCAGCAGTCTCTGAATAATGATTACCTAGCGCCCTAGCCGCTCTATCATTTCGAAACGCGCCTACGGCAGTACTTACACCGAATGACTGTATCAGTTTGTTCATGTGCAGTTGGTGGAGTTCATCTACGGTCATCGATGCCTCTTTACTACTCTAAAGCCTTTTTTGCTGACTACAGCTTCTTCATTATCTGGATGCACTTGCTCATCGCCCGTCCCCTCTACAAGGTAAACGTTTTTACCATGTTCGGCGGCGTATTCTGAGTCAGGAGTAGCAAAAGCCCAACCATATCCTTCTGCACCGTCTTTTGAAGTACCTTGAGGTGTTACCATGTCTTCAGGCTCTAAATCAGCATCAGTACCGTGGTATAAAAATTGTGGTCCTCTATCCATTATTCGAAGAACTCCACTCTGCGGGGACGGCGACCGCCTACTGACTTAGCCCAGGCGTCGCCTTGGTCACTTCTATCGCTAGAGTGTTTAGGTTTTGGAACTTTACCTTGTTCTGCTAGACCTTGTGCATGCTCCCACATAGCAGTGGCTACGCCTTTTCTCCTGTGTTCTGGCTCTACTTGTATAGATTGTACTTTACCAGAGTGGTCACAAAACAAGTTTCCTACTGATTCGCCACTTTCGGTGTGAGTAGCCTGAATACGGTAACCACCTGGTTTGGGCTTTCCAGGTATGCTTACTCTTGGCACGTCAGCATAAGTATATTCTTCATCCATTAGTAATCAGGAATCTCCATCTCTGGTACTTTGCCACCTACAGCACGAGCCCAGGCGTCACCTTCTTCTGAGCGTAGTTCAGAGTGCTCAGGTGGTTTTAGTTTAAGTTTCTTAGCGTGCTCATACATACCCGTAGCAACGCCTTTTCTTCTATGCTCTTCGTTTACGTGAACGTCTTGAATTTCACCCTCTGGATGCCAAATAAGATGCCCTACTTTACCCTCTTCTGGGTGGTGGGCTTCAACAGAGTTCCATTCACCTAAACCACTACTATCAGAAATAGGGTTATTTACATAGGTGTACGGGAACTGTTTACCTCTATCCATTAACGCAAATCCTCCCTTGGCGGCATAGTTCCACCAAATGCTTTAGCCCAAGCTTCCCCATCATCGCTTCGCGCCTCACTATGGCTAAGGTTAATACCTAGTTCTTGTTCGGCTCTTTTAGCCATAGCAGTTGCTACACCTTTTCGTTGATGGTCAGGCATAACCGAAACACTACCAATTTGACCTTTTGGAATGTCTGGGTCGCCACTTTCCGCTAATGCCGTTAATAGTCCAAGTTCCCCATGTTTTGGATGAACAGCAGAAACGTGCAACCAAGTATGACCCCTTCTATTAGGTCCTACAGGTTTGACATCATAAGATAACTCGTCTGGAAATTGTCTACCTCTTTCAGCAGGCATGCCAAATTCCTAAACTATTCGTGGGGAGTGCTTAATAGCCCTGACGTTCGCGGCGGTAATAATTATCAGCATCGCGCCAATCCTGATGAACCTGACGGTCCATATGCTGACCACTGCAGTCACCACAACGGCGACCTGAATTACCTTCAGGATGGGTAGAAGTCTCTATGTCAGCCGCAACTAACTCACCAGCATTGTTGTAATGCTTCTTGTTACCCCACTCATCGCCAATACCAAAATCAATAGACCCCGTGTCAATACCAGTAGTGCAATCAGTACAGGTGTTAGATGCGTCAGCACCACGAGCACCCTCAGCAGCGTTTTCTCTTCTAGACATAATGACTCCTTAAATCTTTACTATTATCTCTTAAAACTCTGACGACTTCTCGCCCAACTCAGTGCAATACTCCACATAAGCATCCCCCAACAACTCAATCAATTTTGGATACTTCCGCGCATGCTTCACCTCAAAATGCTTCTTCCAGCCCACAGCATCCCCAAACACCGAAGCACAACCCGCATTATAATCATAAAAAGCAACCCTAGCGAACAAGCCAACCGAGTCATCCCTATCCTGCTGACCGAACAACCACACCGTAAACATACCACCAATGTTACATAGGCTACTGTCATCAAACCCGCCAAACCCTATCAAAATTTTAGGCTACTGCCAGCCCCCTCAAACCCATACCAGTCCGTAACGCCTGCCGCGGTCGGGCGTGTCGGGGCGCTTAAGGGGTGGGGGGGTGCTTTGGCGCGTAGAGCCCAATTATAACAAAATCGTTATAAAGAATTATGTTTAAGATACCCCTTAAGGGGGATAACCATACTAAGGCAACAACGCCGATAAGTTAGGGGACAACCTAATGAGAGCAACAACTCAAGAGACAGTAGCCCGCGACAGCGTGCTAGAACTACTAGACGGACTAAACGGCGCTATGTTCTACGCCGTGTACACCACGCGGGGCACGGGTGAATTGCGTAGCGGGCTCTACACCACCAACTCACGCAAGTATGACCGTACGGGCAAGGGGCTAGCGTACGACCCACGCGGGCTAGACGCGGACGGCAACCCGCGCAACCTAATTCAAGTATGCGACCTACACGCCTCACGCCGTCGCAAAGCGGGCGTGTTGAACTCAAGCGGTAAAGCGGTTGCAGATGACCGTATGCTACCTCTAGAGGGTATCCAAATTATCCGCACCAACGGAATTACCTACACGGTAACCAACTAACCAACAGGGGGCGGGGCAACCCGCCCCCCCTATCAAGCCTTAGGGGGCTAACAATGAACGACTCAGAACTAGCGTGGACATCAGAACCAGAAACACTTGAAGACCACATGGCACAATACATTGACAGAACACCCGAAGTTAGGTTCGATTATTGGGTAGAGGTTGCCCGCGAGGTAATCGGTCGTCTAAATAACGGTGAACTAGCAACTGATGTTCTTTATGTTATTCATACCCGATACTTTCTAGGCGAACTACTAAACCAATGGGACTTGTATAAGTTTCTAGACAACGAAGAACCGCCCCAATTAGTAGCGGGCAATCTAACTATCCACGAAATCTAACCAACAGGGGGCGGGGCAACCCGCCCCCTCTAAAAAATAAAATGTTTAGAACTAAATTAACTGGGTATACTCTACTCAACCTACAAGAAGGGCAATACAATGCACGGAAAACTTTACTACTGGACACGCACGACAGTACGCTTAGCCCTATTATGGGCGCTAGCGTCCGCCCCATACATCTTGCTACCACGCGTTAGCGGGTTCTACATCTTCGGAAGTGAACTATTGGTGGCGGGGCTATTCATCGCGATACGCTTCCGCGAGCCACGCACAAGCACGGACACGCCAATTTACGACTCAATGGTGCGGGACTACGGCAACCCGCTCAAGTAGCCTCACAAGCCCCCTCAGCCCCTCAGCCACACGGCTGAGGGGCTTTGGAGCGTGCCAACACAAACATCGCCAAATAGCGCTATTAACATCAATAGCAACACCGCTTTAAAGCGGTGTTGCTATTTGGCGATGTTTGTGTCGGGGCTGAGAGATTATAACAAAATCGTTATAAAAATAAATGTTTGAGGTGAGAGATACGGGGTAAAGTATGATTACAGAGGTTGAAACACAACCGAGTTAGGAAGAAATGTCACTATCAGCAAACTTGCACTTTAACTATGCAGACACCGCAAAAATGGCACTTGTACCGCTTAGGGACGACCTAGACGGCACTTGGACACTAGACCTAGAGGCAGACGGCGGGCGCGTAGTAGCGTTCTTAACGGTTGCACAGGTGCACGAACTTTATTTCACTATCGGTGATGCGGTTCTGCGTTACCACGAGGGCAAAAAAGTTCTAGAAATAAATGTTTAACCCGCCAGAACTTGGGTAAAACAATAGGGCGGGGGGAAATTCCCCCCGCTCACCAACCACAGTTAGGAAATCAAATGTTCAATTCGTTAGTTATCACGATAGACGGCACGCCGTACACTTTTGAGTGCCACAGTTATACAAAAGCAATGGAAATTTTGGCTAGTCATTGGAATTTATGGGACAAGCAAAATGAATTCCCATTAGTCAATTCGTTTGAGTTAGTCTAAGGGGGCTAAAATGTTCACAGTTATAATCGCGTGCCTAGCGTTTACCGCGGGCGGGTTAATGATGGAAACTCTAAACCGTATCGACACGCGCAAGACAGAGCGCAACCTTTGGCGATTACGCCACCCAGCCTATCGTCACCAGATAAATAAACTACTAGAACAGGTGAGCAACCCTGATGGAAACTAAAACCCTCATACTCATCTGCCCCGATTGTCGGGGGATAATGGTTCCAGAGAACCACCCCTGCGAGGTTAAGCCCTAACCTTAGCCTGAAAGCCCCCGCTAGTTTTTGCTCTCTAGCGGGGGTTTTCTTATGCCCCAACACAAACAAGTTTAATAGCCAAAATAATAGCCAAGCCGCTTTAAAGCGGCTTGGCTATTAAACTTGTTTGTGTTGGGCGAGAGATTTGAACATATGTTCGAATGAGAGATTATAACAAAATTGTGATAAATGAGATGTTTAGGGCTTAGTTAGTTGGGTATTCTCTTACCACGCTAGTAGATTAGGATACAAAATGTTAAAGCGTAGTAAAGACATCAAGGTGACTAATAAAGTCAGAATGAATGGCAAGGGCAAAGCGGTTGCGGTTCTGGCAAATAGTTTCGGCTTGCCATCGGGCAAAGAATTCTCGTGCCCTAGTGCCACAAGCGTATGTGAGAGCGTATGTTACGCGGGCAGAATAGAGCGGTTGCGTCCGTCCGTGCGTGGCGTGCTAATGCATAACTGGCAAATGCTTAACGGCTCTAGCCTAGAGCGTATGACGGATTTACTTAGCAAAATGGTGACAGGGTTCTATGGCGAGTGCGTAGAGCACGATGCGCCTAAAGTATTCCGCATACATTGGGACGGCGATTTCTTCAACGGCACTTATGTAGTCGCGTGGATAAATGTTATCCGCCAATTTCCTGATGTTCAATTCTGGGTTTACACGCGTGTAAAGTCGGCGAGCATTAGCCTACACACGGCAAAATTGCCTAATCTGTCCCTGTACTTTAGTGGCGATACCGAAAATCTAGCAACCGCGCTTATGCTTAATAAAATAGGCATTAAAGTCGCAATGTTAGGCGACAATTTTGATGAGGCTAAAGAATTGCTAGACGGCGCAAAATCGTTTAGATGCCCTGAGAATAACAAGGCACTACCGCTAGCCAATGAAAAGGGTAGCGCGTGCGTGCAATGTATGGGTTGCGTAAACGGTACAAGCAATGTCCAATTTAGCGTTAGTAAAAAGTGAGGGGGTGCAAAATGATTAACTGGGAAAATGTAATCAACTGGGAAGCGGTAGACAGTCTGCCACCTGAAGCCTTAAAAGAACTATCCGAAATACTGGATAAAGCAAAATAAACTCACTAAGCCCCCCGCAAGGGGGGCTTTTTGCTTGTCCAACACAAACATAGCCAAATAGCCATAAAACAATAGCCAAGCCGCTTTAAAGCGGCTTGGCTATTTGGCTATGTTTGTGTTGGGGGCTGCAATTATAACGAAACTGTTATAAAAAGAGATGTTTGAGATTGAGAGAGTAGGGTATAACAGTACTACAGAGGTTGAAGCACAACCGAAATGTTAGGAGTACGAAATGCCAGCAACAGGCGATTGGTCAGCAGTCAAGGACTGGGAAGAACTACACAAGGATAACGACCAGTGGGTACTCACTGAAGCGTTTATGACCTTTGGGTGGGGCTACGGTTTATTTGACACTATTGGTATGAATAGTATCACCGAAGAAAATGTAGGCGAAGTGTGGGCTCGTATGTCCATTATTCAAGCACTCACTTTCAAGGGCTCACTATTCCGTATGTGGGACGGCGAAAAGGAAGTCCGCCTCCCGATTACTCGTGACGACATTATGCGTCGCATTGGGCTTAAGTCTAATTACAGCAACCTAACCCGCGCCAAGTGGATTACAGAGCGTCTTAAGCCTCTTATGGATACTTGCGTGGAGGAAACCGTAGACCTCCTCCCCGAAAAAGAATTGCAGGTGTCCTAACTCCCTGCAAAGGGCGGTAGTTTTTTGTTGCTATTTCACTACCGCCCACAAAGCCCCCCTAGTTTTTGGACGCTCACTAGGGGGGCTTTTCTATGCCGTCCAACACAAACAAGCCATTACAAAGTAAATTACAAAAAAGCTACACTGCCTTAAAGCAGTGTAGTTTTGTAATGGCTTGTTTGTGTTGGAGAGCCTGGACGAGAGAGAGTATAACAAAATTGTTATAAAAGATTATTAAGATAATTTGTTTAGAGACTAATTAGGTGGGTAGTATTCAGTTACGGCACTAAAAGGGCTATTCAGTCAGACGGTCTGATTGAACGCAGGTATCCAATCCTAGCGAACAGATAGCGAACCTAGTGCATAGAACAAGTTAGGGGTGGGTCTAAATGGCACACAACTTGGAAATGAACAGCGCGGGCGAAGTCGCTTTCGCGCTACGCGGTGAGCCAGCGTGGCACAATCTAGCCAACGCTACTTTCGGCGCAGAAGATGATGTTACTACCCAGCAGATGTTGGATAGTGCTCTTCTATCGGGTTGGGACGTTCGCCTAGAACCTCTTCCATACCCAGCCGATTACCTAGTGAGCAAGCCAGAGTTTATGGTTGTTCGCAATCACCCAATGCAGAACGGGCAAGCGCACGTTCTCGGAACTGTCGGGGCGCGTTATTACCCATACCAGAACGAACAACTGTTCGCGTTCGGTGACAATCTGCTAGACGGTGGCGGTTTCTGGGAAAGCGCGGGCTCTATCAAGAACGGCGCAACCGTGTTTGGCTCATTGAAACTTGGTAAGTCAATCGTGCTTGACCCACAGGGAATTGCCGACAAGACCGAGAACTACCTGCTCGTGACAACCTCACACGACGGTTCAACCGCTATTCAGGCTATGACAACGCCTGTTCGCGTAGTGTGCCAGAATACGCTTAACTTCGCTCTACGCGGTGCTAAGCAGTCTTACAAGGTACGCCACACAGCAACCGCTGGTGACCGCGTGGAAGAAGCCCGCCGTGCTCTTGGTATCTCGTTTGCCTACATTGACACGTTTGAGGCAGAGGCACAGGCACTATTCGCTACCGCAATCACCAACAAAACCTTCGGGGACATTGTGGAAGCGTTGTATCCAACGCCAGACAGCGAAAGCGCTAAGGCTAGCCTTACCAAGCACGAGACCAAGATTGACCTAATCTGGGACTTGTACAACGGCGAAACTCAAAAGGGTATCCGCGATACCGCGTGGGGCGCGGTGAACGCTCTCACCGAGCGTTTGGACTACTACCGCAACGGGCGCTCAACCAACGGCACAGACCCTATGGCGAACCAAGCCACCAGCGCGTCTGGCTTTGACGTTCAGACCAACGCTGAAAAGGCTCGTATCCTAAAAGCGGTCAAAGAACTAGCGGGGGTATAACCCCCGCTAGCAAGCCCCCCAGCCCGCACAGGCTGGGGGGCTTTGCTATGCCAACACAAACATTTAGCCATTTAGCTTTCCAATATTTATAACTATGCCTTTAAAGGCATAGTTATAAATGGCTAAATGTTTGTGTTGAGCGAAGAGAAATTGTTATGCAATCGTTATCTAATGGGCTTGATAAGAGAGAGAGAGTGTGCTAAGGAGAGAGAGATGCCAATTATAACAAAATTGTGATAAATGAGATGTTTAGACTGTCAGAGTGTGGGGATACTACCTTCATAGAGTTAGTAGGGTGCTAACACTATGGTCACAGAGAGGAAACTGATAATGACCGAAGAAATTACAACAACGCCAGACCCAATAGCATTGGCTATTGCAAGTCAGGTAGACGAGGCTAGCCGTACCGCTATCCGCAACACGCATAACAAGGCTATTAGTGCTGTCACTAATGCCCTGCAAGACCGCATTGACGAGGGTAGTGACCTTACTAAGGAACTTGCTCGCGACATCTTCAAGGCAGTCTGTGAGTACTTAGGTTATCACGCTGATAATCCGTTCAAGAGCAATTACAAGGTGACAGTAAAATACGGTTACTACAACACTTTGTTCTCGGTTGAGGTTGAGGCTGATAGCGAAGACGAGGCTCGTGAAGAGGTTGAGCAGAACCTTAGCCTTAGTGATGTGAAAGTATCAGGCACTATTGAGTATTCAGGTGATAATGGTACAGAGTCAGGCGAGTTTGAAGACCACGAAGATGACTCGTGCATTGAACTTGACGACCTAGACCTCACTTTTGAGGTTGAGGAATTGGACTAGGCGTGAGCCTCTCCATACCTATCCAATCGGGGGGGCAGGGCAACCTGCTCCCCCTACTTACTAGGAGTAATAAGATGATTTACACTTTTGAAGTAACCGAAACACAGGTTATAGACAGCGACCAATTCCACCAATGCGCCAATTTTGACGAGGCACTAGAACTGATTAGACTTGGTTATGGGGAAACCCAACAGACAGAAATAAAACTACTAAGCACTACGGAAGCGAGTAACTAGATGAGTACCTTTACTATCTGGGAGTCGGAAGTAACCACCGACTGCAAGTGCACGGACGAGAACGAACAGCCAGTCACAGGCGACTGCTGGGGCTGGTGTATCCAGTTTGCTGAAGAAGATGTAGCGTTCCTTGTAGAGGAGTGGCTAGAGCGTAATCAGGTTACTAATGACCCTGACGAGGTAACAGTCTTAATAACAACAGAGGCTATGAACTGGAATAATGTATCTGCCCACGCCATTAGTAAGGCTGATACGCTCATAGAAAAACTAAGAATTAACGGCGATTACCGACTACGCTTCAAGTTACAGCGTACTGAGTTAAGTATCGTCCGCTATTCACACGATGAACCTACTGGAGCGTTATTCACAGTCGGCATAATCGTAGACGACAGCCAAGACTAATAGACCAGCCAAGAAACACCCTAACAAGCCCCCTAGCCGAGAGGCTAGGGGGCACTTTTATGCCCAAAATCAGCCGTGTGGAGGCTCTCCAACACAAACTATTGGCTAATTCTGGGTGTAGGCAAGCAAACTGTACCCTCAAAAAAAGAAAAAGAGAGAAATAAGCCTACCAAGCCGTTTACGCTTATAGCGAAACGGCTTGACAAAGCCCCCAAAGCCCACTATGCAATTTTGGCGGGGCTTATGTTCAGTTTATTACCATAGAGAGGAGAGAGAGGAAGAGAGAGAGAGGAGAGAGAGAGCCAAATAAGCCTATTATGCCGTGTTCGCTTATAGCGAAACCGCTTGCTTTTCGGCTACTGCTATGGTATGGCGAGGGTGTGACCAGCCGTGTCAGCAGGTGAGACGGCTATGTAGCAGGATTACTATGTGATAGCAGGAGTATAACAATTTGATAACAATGTGACTTTCGCTATTGACTTTTGCTCCAAAGTGTGCATTAGCCTTATTTGCTGTATAAAGTCCATTATCAGATAGGTGGGCTCTATGTCAAATCTTCTCTCTACGGGCTTTTTAGGGGTGAGGTGGTGTGATTGTATGCAAACAGTACTATCCTCTCTCTAATGGGTCTCTATTGGTCTCTATTAGCGAACAGGGGATAAATCAGTCAATTAAGCAAAGCCCAAAAATCTTTTCTAGGGGCTGTATAGATAGGGGT
>Ga0209596_1003498_pt1 | contig 12363 bp, 8 predicted proteins | sample M_130807_MF_Meta_FD_187314 | JGI IMG/M metagenome (GOLD analysis project Ga0209596, IMG submission 187314) | Freshwater microbial communities from Lake Montjoie, Canada to study carbon cycling - M_130807_MF_MetaG (SPAdes) (version 2) | ecosystem: Environmental > Aquatic > Freshwater > Lake... | reverse complement strand
TATTCCAAGCATTGGCTTCTTCGTTGTAAGCACCTATCTGTTTGCCATCTTTGAAGACTTTATACTTTGGGGCTACTGATGGTGAAATTGGTACATCGGCAGGCTTAGGAGTTGGAGTCGATGGTTGTATCTCTGGCCAGTCAAAAGGCACATTAGGTATTACTGGGTTGCCGTTGGTGTTGCGGTATTCTTGTACGAAGCCAATTAGGGTATTACCACAGCAAGCTGTGTAGGCGTCAGACACCTCTCGGTGAGCAAAGACATCGCTCTGTACGGCTGGAAAGCTAGGGTTCTGAGTACATAGCCAGTCTAATAGTTGCTTGAGAGCTTCATACTGCTCCCTTGTAGGGATTTGATTAACATCTGGGTGGAAATACCCGTCTAAACAAATAGCAACGCTCTGGCGGTTCACAGGGTAGTTACCAGCGTGGTAGGTAGCTTGAGTGAAAGGTCTAATCCAGAATATCTCGCCCACGTTGTCTATTTTGAAGTGGTATTGTAAGCCTGGTCCTAGTCGTTGGTAGTGGGCAGCAGCTTCGCTTCGATAACGTGCCATTGAGTCGTAATCATGCTGTCGCACTACTGCGTCGTGATGTACGATAATTTTAGTTATTGAGTTCTCACTGCGAGCCTCTTCTGGCCAAGCTGGGTTTAAGTAGCTATCGCCTCGAACATCGGTCATTGGGTAAGTCTTCATTTATTCTCCTTTATTTATTTAAGAATGCTATTAATAGGTAGGTTACGGTTGCGGTTAGTACGCTGGCAATAATTGGGTTGATTACATTCATCAGGCTTTTCTTTTTTAATTCGCCCGATACCATTTGCTTGAAGTCTTCAAACTCGTCTTTGGTAACATAGTTCTTAGTTACATTGTCGAGCTTCTTGTCTATTTGGTCAAGACGGTAAAGTACCAGTTCGTAGTTTTCTTTTTTAGGTGCAGTCATATTATGTTGCCTCGTAAGTGCCAGATACCCTTATTACATCTAGGTTTCCCCAAGTATGTGGAATTGTCGATGTAATAGAAGAACTTTGTGCATAAGTTGAGCCAGTACCTATAACAATGGGTGTAGCAATAGTTGCAGAGGCTGTTGCAGCAAGAATTAAAGTAAGTCCTTCATAAGATGTTACTCCATTATCTTCAAAGCTAGAAATGCCAATTCTTACCGAGCCACTTCCAGTATCAAAAGCTGTTGCAGAGGCAGTTACTGGTAATGTAACAGTTACATTAGATGAAACAGCACTGGTTGTGCCTAACTTAAATGATGCGTAAAACTGCACAAACTTGCCAATTCTAATATATTTACCAGTTACAGTTCCATTACCTAGAGTTGTATTTGCAAAGGTTGGCGTATAGGTTTGCCAAGCCCACGAAGTACCCGTGCCAGCTAATAGCTTTTCTGGTGTTACGGCTGCGTCAACTATTTTTGCTGTGGTAACTGCTAAGTTGGTGATGTTTGAAGTTATAATTGAATCTGTTGCGTGTGTACCGTCTTGGTTATGACCCACTAATACGCCAGTCATAGCATCATCCCAATGTGTTTCCGTAAAGTACATAGATACAGTTGCACCTGCATTGTGGGTTGAATCAGTTGTGCCTTCTTTACCACGAACACAATTTATAATGTTACTTGCACTGACCACACCTGTAATAACTTCTTCATTGATTGTACCTGGCTCCAATACTAATGTAATTGCAGTATCTGTATCTAACCCAGAAGTAGTAGTCAATGGCAATGTAGTAGCAGCTGCGGCAAAGCCACCTACTCCTATGGTTGTACTAAACTTTCTTTTTGCTTTTTTGAATTTGTCTGTGTTTGCTGCTGCCATAATACTCCTAGGTTTTAATTATATAATTCATTACTAAATAAGGCTGAAGGTTATTGTGTGACCCACCGCCACCTGTTGCACCACTTGTCCACGTTAATGTATCTGGTGTACCTGCATCACCACGAGATGTTTGTGAAGTGTAATTACTATCATCAACACCTTGTAACTGCCTTGATAAACTATTTGAATGAGTATGAGAAGGCATCTCTGCGGTTAAAAGAGTATGTGTTTCAGCACCACCAGTACCACCTAGTGTTGCAAATGTTCCAGTATTTTTACCTACAGGTATGCGACCTTTCATATCTGGCAAATTAAATGTAGTAGTTCCATTTCCAACTCCATAAGTTGTACTAACTATTGCAAACAAATCTGCATAAGTTGTGCGAGATATTGCAGTACCGTCACATATTAAATATCCAGTTGGAGCAGAACTACCAGCGAAAGTTAATACCGTGCCAGTTGGATTCATTACAGATACACCACTAATAGATACAGAAGTAGCAGTAACAGCTCCGTGTGTACCATCTTGACTATGTTGAGTTAAAATACCATTTACCATATCATCCCAGTGAGTTTCAGTAAAATACATACTTACTACAGAAGCAGAAGAATGAGTAGTATCAGTAGTTCCTTCTTTAGCTCTAACGCAATTTATAATATCAGTTCCTGAAACTACTCCTGTAATTACTTCTTCATTGGCATTACCTGGGTCAAGCACTAAAGTAATGGCTGTATCGGTATCTAGTCCACTTGTAGATACTAATGGCAGTGTAGTTGCTCCTTGAGCAAATCCACCTGCAGAAACAGTTGTAGAAAATCTTCTCCTGGCTTTTTTGAATTTGTCTGTGTTAGATGCTGCCATTACTACTCCTATACTTTAATTATATAATTTAATACAACATAAGGTTGCAATACTGATTGTGTTGCACTTAATGCACTAACAGTTGTGTGGGAGTGTGAACCGTCTGCACTAATAGCGTGATTGTGACTTGGTGGTGTATCTGATGAAGCTGTGTTTACAATATTAGATGACTGTCCAGCTTGATAAATAGCCCTATCAACTGCTCCACCGTGAGAGTGAGAACCTTGAGTATCGGTTGTGTGGGTGTGAGCTAAAGAAACTGTTTTTGCACCACCTGTTTCACCTAGTACATCAAATGAAACATCTGCCGAGTCTCTACCTACGGGAATTTTACCTTTTAAATTTGGAACATTAAATGTAGTTGAACCATCACCAACACCATATGTTGTACTTATTGCAGTAAATAATGTTGCATAAGTAGTTCTTGATACTGCACTACCATCGGCTAACAACCACCCTGTAGGTGCACTAGAGCCTGCATACTGTATTATTGCACCAGCAGGCGTAACAACTGATGTTCCACCAACTGTAACGCTTGAGGTAGCTGCTACGCTTGTTGCTGTTACAACACCGTGAGTACCATTTTGATTATGCTCTGCAAGCACGCCATCAATTAAATCATCCCAATGTGTTTCGGTAAAATACATTGCTACTGCAGCTCCAGCAGTATGTGCTTGTGCAGTTGTGCCTTCTTTTCCTCTAACCGAGTTAATAATATTGTTTCCAGACACAACACCAGTTATTACTTCTTCTGTAGTTAAACCAGGGTCTAATACTAAAGTTATAGCAGTATCTGTATCAAGCCCTGTAGTTGAAGTTAGTGGAATTGAAGTGGCACCACTGCCTACTCCGCCAACATCTATAGTAGTTGAGAATCTCCTTTTAGCTTTTTTAAATTTGTCTGTGTTTGCTGCTGCCATAATACTCCTAAGTTAAACTCTTCCAGCGTTGTGGGTCGCCTGTTGGAATAATGAACCCCTTAGCCTGAATATTTAATAATGTGTAATGACTAGCTGTTGAGTTAGTAGTAATAACAAACTGTATGTTATTAAGCAGTTTATTTACTCTAATTCTTTTTTTAACTGAAGCTTGAGCAAATGTAGTAGGAGTTATTGATGTATCGGAAAATGGTGAACTAGAAAATGCTTGAGTATCATAACCAGCATTTGATACCGTATCTGATATTGTAACTGATTTAAGATTTGAGTATCCTTTTTTCTTTTCTGTACCAAGAACAGTAATATTAATATCTCCTACAGGATTGTTAAATTCAAAATAAACATAACGTATTTTTGCAAAAGCATTTCTATCTGCATCTACAGGATACAGTCCTGATACATATTTAGTTTCAAATGCCACTCCCAAATCACCTTCAATAGCATCAGATATTTCTATTAATCTTTGTCCATCAACGGGAACTGCTAATAAATGGTTGTTTCCTGAGCTATCAGTATATTCAAAAAATCTTTCTACACCAAGTGTCCAAGGCCCAGACCAATTAAGTCTCTCTGTATCATTTACATAGATTGTATTATTAGTGCTGTTACCATATGGCATTGAACAAAACACCTTAGCTTTGTAAAAATAGGCACAAACATTATTGATTGCAGTGCCTGTCATACCTTCAATGTCAGGACGAATATTTCCACTAATCTCATCAGTTGAAAGTAAATTTAACATTTGTGCTTTGGACCGTAATGAATACCAACCACTTCTATTAAAGAATTGAATATCATTTCTGACTTTAACTACTGACAATGGAGCATTAGAACCTATTGAACCTACTATTTTAATGGCTGTAGGAACTGCAAATGATACATTACCAACAGTTACAGTATCTAATGATATTTGCCAAGTAGAACCTTTACCTTCATTGTCTGAAGTAAATACAGTAGCAAATGCCCCACCCTTACCATCACGATAATGTACTACTGCAGTGGGACGTTCTCTACCGCCTTTTTCTAAATCGATATATCCACCACCAGTAAATTCAGAAAACGAACCTATATCTGAACCAGCACCACTCCAATAAACCCTAAATGCATTGTTGGGGTCTAGGGTAGCCCATAATCTATTACCCGATAATTCCATTTGGGCAAATTTTGGACCAGTTGTAGTATCTCCAGCAGGTGCAGTAACATAAGTATTTGTTGGTTGATTATCTTCACCATTGTCAGTAAAAGAAGCTGTGGCTCCAGCTGGTTGCAATACTGAACCTATGTAGTAATGTTGTGTTCCACCATTGGTATCATCATTATAATAAATATTATAAGCAGTAGCTCCTGTTACTTTAGTCCAAGTCAAAGTTATAAAATCAGTTCCCGTTGTCCAATTGTCTCTAGTTTTAGAAACAGTTGCAGTTCCAGCAGTAGATGCTGCAGTTTCACCAACACCATTGACTGCTGTTATTTTATATGAAGCAGTATAAGTTGTAGCACCTAATCCAGTTTTTGTGGCAGTTGGTGCTGATGGAGAACTTATTGAAGCAAAAGGCAATAATACCGAAGTACCATCAAAACGTATTAAATTGTCTACACCATTGGCTATATAAAGATAGGTGCCTATTTGTTGAAAATATACTTTGTTACCAGCAGTTATAGATGCTCCTGTACAAGTAGTCCAAGTAGCACCATTGTTAGTTGAAAATTTAATTGCAGTACCAGATGCTACAACTAAGTAATTAACTTTGTTAGATGTAGTAAATATTGCAGCACCATACAAAGTAGCTGAAGTAGTAGCACCGTAATAATCACTGCCCCAACGTGGAGTCCAACGCCCATCCATCGTTTGAAACAAGTTTTTAGATTCTTTTGCTGCATCAAATGGTAGTAACGATTCATCGGTTAAAGTAACCAAACCCTTTCGAAATGTACTAATGTTGATTCGAGTTTCTGGTAAATTGCCACTTGTAGAGATTTTGATATCACGTGCCATCTAAGCCCCAAATCTTGCACCCGTGTTAATAAATTGCTGGTCTTGCAATCCGTAGTCTTGATAGTTTTCATATAATGTATTTTTAACTACCATTTGTCGCAATCTTTCTTCTGCTTCTTGTAGTGCAGATTGATATAGAGTTATGTTGTTATCACCTTTATGAAGTTCAGATACTACTGCATAAACTATGTAGTAAGGGTCTGCCATTTCTGCAACATCAGTAGTATCACTTATTGCTTCAGCACGTTTATAATAATCATATTCTAAAGTTTTACCATTTAATGAATCACCAGGCTCTTGAGTTAAGTTTAAGTCATACCCTGTTTTAGGATTGCCCGTAAAATAAGCAACTAAGCGATTTGTATTTATTTGTGCTTCTTCAGGTTTAATTACAGCTATTGTAGATAGTGTATCTGTTCCATCTGTTATCCTTACAAAACCACCAGCAAAAACAAAAGCATCTGGTGCTGCATAGGTGGTTGTAGTTGTACTTAATGTTAAAACTGCACCAGTCGAATTAAGTGTGGTATTAGTCCATAGCTCATTCCATAGTGTACCCATATTATTTTCCCAACGATTAATAGAAATGTTAATTAATCTTCTGCGTATTAAATAATCATCATCTGTTGAAGCAGGAGTTGTTGCGTCTGTTTCATACAAAGTATGTATTGCATCTTGTAGGTCTGATTCAGTTAATCCAATTGTTGCCATTGTTTCTCCTTATAAAAATACAGACAGGAAATATCTCCTGCCTGCAATGCTTTTGTTACTCGGCTTTATTTGATTGTACTATCCTTGAGTGGTTTTTACAATAATTTTACCAGGTTTTTTAATTGTTACCCTGCCACGACCTTGTGGTACTTTTAATCCACCTGGCTTAGATACCTTAACTCCACCTGGTATATAGAATTTAGGAAAACGTTTATTTTTAGAACCGCCACCATAGCCAAGACCATATTTAAGTTCATTAAATACCTTTTGTTGGTCATCTTCATATCCAAAAGTAACATTGTTATAAACTTTTGTATCAATTGGCGGATAACCCTCTATAGAACGTTTAGCATTGATATAACCTAATTTATTATTTTTATAATTTGCAAAATCATTTGACAATTGGTCAACATTGGCTTTAAAAAATTGTTTAGCAGAATTTGGGTCTTGAACTTTTATTTGATAATATTTTTGCATTAATGCTGTTTGTTCTGGATAGGGTACATTGCTATATGCGTCAGCACGTTCATTCATAGTGTCATTTTTTAAATTTTTTGAATTAAAATATTCACTATTAGCTTTATAATAATCTCTTTGCGTTCGTTCAAATTGTGAATACCAGGGTTGTGTAGCTCTTAATATTTCGGTAGTTTCTATATCTTCTCCTGTTGGTCTAGAACGCAATTCCATTACAACCTTAGATTGTTGGTCAGTTAATTGATATATTGGGTCAATTGGTTTTTTATCTCCATTGTAATCTCTAAATGATTGTTCTCTTAAAAAGTTAAATAATCTGCCATCTTGATTAGATGAAATAATTCTCCATTTTTCTGGTGATAATATGTTTGATATTTTTTTACCAGTTACTCTATCTTTGGTTGGATTAGCAAATGTATAATATGAACCAGCCAAATCTGGATTAGCACTTACAAATTCCTTAACTCTTTCTACATTATCTTTATAAAATGTTGCTATGTCTCGTTCCTTTTGAGCTTGTTCAGGTCCGAATTGTTCTATTTTTAAACCTCCTGCTCTTAATAAAGATTGAAGTACATCTCGTTTTTTACCATAAATATCTTCTCCTCCAAAAAGAGCACTTAATATTGAATCAGCTTCTCTACCTACGGGCAAATTCTGTACTGCTGCAGCTCTTGCTTGATTTAATAATTTATCTTCTTGAGACAAATCAGTATATTTTTTAACTATATAGGTTCCATTTTCATAAACAATAGTATTGGTTGGGTCTGTAATTTCTTTACCCCTAAAATCTTTATTAAAAATAAATTGTAATACTTGCCCTGCTATTGGGTCATTCCAACCTTCTGGCTTAAATGGATTTTGTTGTATAGGAGCAAATTTAGTTATACCCGATGCACCCTGCACATTTGTTAATTCATAAAATGGCATAAATCGTGCAGTATTTACTGCTCCCCAAGGAGTTTGTACTTCTAATGAAATATCCGTAAATGGTATTTTGGGAGCACCAAATCTAGTTTCTCTAGTTTTTCTATTGTCTTCTGATTCTCCTGACAGTTTTGACATACCAGCTACAAAAAGCGACCATAAAGATACAGTTGAAATTGTTCTTAGTGGATGGTCTAAAGCATCGTTTTTTAATATTCTTAATGAATCTCCAGCAAATTTAACAAAAGCATTTCCTATAAGAGGAGTTTTGGATGCCATATCATAAAAGAAACCTACGGCTCTGTAATCCTGAAATGCTCTTTGAGTTTTAGTAAACGCTTCATCGGGACTAAAGCCACGTTTTACCCACACACTAAAAGCTGCTAGTTTTGCTTTATCATCAGCTTGTGAATATGAAGTTTTAAGATATTGAGCAGCTTTTTTAGCTATATTAACATCTCCAGAAGCATCAAATATTCTAGCTGTTAATTCTTTATTGGTAATATTATTGCCAAATAAACCACGTCTTACAGCTTCTAAATATACAGGGTCATTACTTTTAATGAGTTTATTGACATTAAGATATTCTGCTTCAAATTGAAGTGGATTAATACCACCTAGGTTAGAAAATATTCCTCTGTTAGACACTTGATTGCCTAAACGAGTAGCTGGGTTAAATACAGTCAATAGGGCTTTCTTGGCTTGTCTAATTCCTAATTTGTCATAATAGTTTAACCCCTTATCAATCGAATCTAATAAAGCATTTTGATATATAAATCCTTGAATATCTTCTGCATAAGTTCGTGGAAGATATTTATCACTAGCTATTCCGTATATTTTAGATGCTGGTAATTTGGCATATCCTGGTTTCATAACATCTGAAATTAAATTGCTTTTACCTAATGTATCAAAATAACTTGCCATTGCATCTGCTTTTAATGTTTCAGCTATTTTTTTAGATGTAGCATATAAAGGGTCTTTTATTTCAGTTGCAGCAATGTCTTCAGCAACATTTGCTTTTCTTGATTTAAAAGTATTCATTACTCCTTTATTAAATGCATCATAAACATTTGCGTATTCAGGGTCTGTTTCAAATATGCCATAAGTTTTACGCATATATCCACCATTTTTTCCAGCTTGATATTGGTTTTTGTCTATCCAACCACGCTGAAAATTATATTCATTAATAGTATTATTAATATCTATTAATTGATTTCTTACTTCTTTTTGTACAGGTGATAATCTACCTTCTTTTACTGTAGGTTTTAAACCAAATGAATTGTATACATCGACTAAAGATGATTGAGATTTTAATCTTGAATCTTTAGATATTTTTAATGCAGCAGCACTTGCAAAATCTTGAGTACCAAACATTTTAGCTCTAGCAGCAATTAATTCAGGTGTTCTGCCAGCTTCTGTAGATATACCAGTAGAAAATCTACCCACAAATCGAGCAGGCATATACTTAGAGGTCTGAGCATTTGCAATTAATTTATTGACTCCCTTTTCAATGGGTGCTGATACATTTTCGCTAAAAGCTCTATCTACAGAGGTTTTTTGAAGTAATGATAAATCACTACGTTTTTGTGCTAGTTGGTCACTACCATATATAATTCGCTGAAGTTCTGTTGGAAGATTTGATGTTGTTGTTTCTGCAGCCACTTGTTCGGTTGTTCTTGGTAAAGAACCTGTCTTACCTACTTGTGGGGCTAGAACAGGAGAGCCATTGCCAGTAAGTTGTCCCTCATCCCCATTTATCCAAGCAACATCGTTTACGCTAACCTCTTTGGAATATACTTTGCCGCTACCTGCATAATCAGATGCAGCCATCTTTGATGGTGTAACAAATTGAGCAGTATTGTTATCGAGTGGTTTTGAGCTATAAACAGTTATTTTTCCTTTTTCTAGAGCTTTTTGACCTTGTGCTTTTGTAAAATCGGGGTAAGCAAACGATTCTGGGTCATTAAAGGCTTCTTGATATGTCTTTATATCGTTAACAGTTCTTATACCAGTATGATATTCGTCTGTCATAGGGTTTAGCTTTTTAATAGTTTCAAACTGTTTTGTCTTACCTACTTGTGGGGTTTCTGCAGCAGGTTTAATTATTTCTGTTGGTTTTTCAAATCTTTTTATTATTTTTCCAGCTCCATAACTACCAACACCACCTACTGTGCCTAAACCACCGCCCAATACTGTGCCGCCAATAGTATTAGTAGCTATATTCATGGCTGTATTTTCAATAGCATCTTTAGCAGTTTTATAAGTATTTGCTTCTTTAGCAGATTGAATTGCACCCATTGTTGCACCAATTTTAGCTCCTTCTTTAGCACCTGTTTTTAATCCTTGTATAGCGGCTTGTTTTAGACCTGAACTTGCGACTTCTTCTAGTCCAGTTTTAACTATTTGTTTTGATATTGGACCTTCAGCACCTAATGTTAAAAGGTTAAATGCACCTTCAAATAATGGAGCAGTCTGAGAAATTGCTTGAGGCGTTGATACAGGATTTTCAGTGCCCTGTGATGTTAATGCTTGATTATAACCAGCTGCTCCCTGTGCTATTTGTCTAGGTGAATTTAATATAGCTGAGGCTAATCCTGTTACTAAATTTGCTGGGACATCAATAAGTGGATTATTTGTTTTAACATCTAATTTAACTTCTGGTATTTTATTAGCTAATTCAACTCCTTTATTTGCTAAGTCTACTTGTTGTTGTTGATACTTTTTATCAGAAAGCATTTTATTGTTTTTATTAACTTGAGAATCTATCAATGCTCCAAGAGGTGGAGCAGTAAGATATGCCATGTCTCTAAATGCTGCAGCGGCTGGAGCTTGTTGATAAGCTGTTTGTCTTTCATTAAAAAATTGTTGAACAGGATTTGGTTGAGAAATTGGTCTTGGTGCTACTTTCATAGTTGGTGCAACATTTCTTATGTTCTGAATAGCTGTAGTGGGCATTGTAGGCAATTTTGTATCAAAACTAGGTAAACTTGCAGCAGGCAATAAAGATGGCGTTAAAGAGGCTGTAGGCTGTTTAAACGTGTTTTGAAAATTAAACTGAGGGGTTTGAGATAGTTGTTGTGTAGGTCTAGATGGATTTATAGCATTTGAAATATCTCTTATTCCCTGAACTGGATTTGTTACATCTTTAAAAAGAGTACCCAAACCCCCTGCAAGACCTTGAAATCCTTGTTCTAAATTTTTAAATTTAATTCCAAATAATGCCATTCGGAACTCCTTACATTATTGTTTGGTCTGTAAATTTCTTAGCTAAAGCTGGATTAACCATTCCTAACGGGTTAGATTGTGCCATGCTACTGGATTGCATTGATACATTAGGTGTAATATTTTCTGGTGAATAGCTTCTAAGTTGAGCTTGAGCTTTAGCAAAATCATTAGCAATTATGCTACTTGCATCACCTACTTGAGTTGATAGATTGGCTAATTGACCAATAGCTTGCTGGGCAAGTTGTGATTGAGCTTGGTCAACATATCCACCACCATACTGAGCACGTTGCATTTGAAGTTGATTGCGAGCATCTTGGAATCTATTAGCAATATCTGCAGCTTGTTGTTGTTTCCATATATTAAGTGAATCTACTTTTTCTTTATATCCACGTTCTAATTGTGTAGTTGCTAAATTAATATTTCCTAAATTGTAATTGTAATCACTTAACAATTGTCCTTTATTTTGACTTTGTTGTTGACCTAAAGCATATTTGTACATTCCAGAGGCACTTGAATCTGCTGCACCACCTACCCCCAATCTATTCATACCTGCTTGATAAGCATTGCGAATATTTTGTGCTAAATCTCTTAATCCCATATTTTTTTGACGAGTAGTAGTTTCTGCCTGTCTATTAAGGTTTTCAACACCCGTAAGACGATTAGATGCTAAAGCTTTGCCCTGTTGACCATATTGTGCTTCTAGTCCAACACCTGCTTGAGCTTGTCGTGTATCTAAAGCACCCATTTGACTATTAATAGCTCTTAATACATCTCCAGAATAATTACCTGCACCAGCTGTATTGGTTGTTTGTGTTTGTTGTTCTGCTGGTGCTTGTAAAAACTGCACTCCTGCTAAAGTATTTTGATTGGTATCTGGCGAAATAGTATTAATGCCTATTCCTCCAGATTTGACTAAGTCTGCTAAATTCATGTTTTCTCCTTTTTAATAAAAAAGACATCCTAATGGGATGCCACTCAACTTCACGCCTTTTTTAAGGTAGTGTATTTGTGAATCTGTTTATAGTGTAAGAAGTTTAATCTTTGATGTCAAGACTATTTAGCTGGTCTAATCCATCTTTTTTTTTTTGCCAGTTATTTTCTAGTGACCAATTATCAATGACATCTTGTTTGGCTTTTGCACCAATCTTACGTCTAAGTGTTTCATTTTCTATTAACAATTTATATGCGTTATACCAACCTTCCATAGTATTTTCTACTAGATAACCCGTAGAGGCGTGTTTAATAGATTCAGCATAAGGCCCAACCTTAGAAGCTATTGTAGGTATACCCATTAAGGAGTATTCTTGCCACTTGATATTTGATTTACATACATTAAAAGGTGTATCTAAAATAGGAGCTAATCCTATATCAAACTTAAAAGTAGAATAAAAATCTAACCA
>Ga0209596_1003497_pt1 | contig 12364 bp, 14 predicted proteins | sample M_130807_MF_Meta_FD_187314 | JGI IMG/M metagenome (GOLD analysis project Ga0209596, IMG submission 187314) | Freshwater microbial communities from Lake Montjoie, Canada to study carbon cycling - M_130807_MF_MetaG (SPAdes) (version 2) | ecosystem: Environmental > Aquatic > Freshwater > Lake... | reverse complement strand
AAATATTCTATCGTATAATCATCTGTGCCTAATATGTTTTTTACGAGCGTTTCAAGTTTTGGAGTAATTATTTCTTCAACTCTTTTAGGTGTAAAGTGTAATGGACCGGTTTTCCGTTGACATAGTACCAATACCTTTTTACTTGCCATTATAATAATATTTTATATTTAATATTGTATTAAATATTATATTTATTTGTGTATGATTTGAAATCACACAATACACTAATATAAAATATGTAAAAACCACTAAACATTAAAAATAAAATTATATATAATCATATAGTATAATATGATTATATTCACTAAAATAATATCTGAGTTTGAAAAACAAGAAATATATGAAATGTTTAATCAGTTATTACATGAAAATAGTTTTTATACACATTTACAATTGTTATACAATAATCATAAACATTTTACAAGTGTATCTGCCGATAAAAATTTATGTTCAATAGAACAATTATATAATATCGCTCAAATTGCATTGTCAAAAGAATATACTATTTTTGTTGAAGGCACCATTCATACTAATAATCACGTTTCAAATGTTTTAATAAATAATAAAACCAAAAAACCCTTATTTGTTAAGGATACCTATATACGTATCTCATTTGATCATATAGATTTTATACATATATTGATGAGACCACCTATAATTGAAACGTCGCCGATTGATTATTATTATTATAACGAATTATTTTTAGATTCTACGTGCGACAAACCAAGACCATTTAATGTAATACCACCTATATTTACAATAAGTGCTGACATACCTATACCTATCCCTCGCCCCCGATCCAAAGCAATAAAAATTGTCATGCCAGGAGGGAAGTATATAAAGAGTTATAGACGTAAAACTAATAGACGTAAAACTAATAGACGACGAAAAAATAGAAAATATACAAAACAAAAATCTTTATATTAACTTCTCGTTAACGTATATATTTAATATTTATTTAATATTAAATACATTTGATGTAGTAAATGAAATGACAACTACGGATGTGATTGTACCTTATGTTATTGAAGAAGCAGCGTCTAATGGTGCTTATACAGATGAAGCAAATATATTTACTACATATGGAACAACTCTACTCTCAACGATTGAATCAACATTTATAAAAATAGTAGTAGATATGATGTATGAATTTTGTGTAGAAGGACATGGTATTGATATAACATCCTATGGCAACTTTCAGTACAAGTATTATAAAGAAAATGGTAGAGTAAAAGACCGACCCATACTAGAATTTAAATACTTTAATGAAGGAGAGTGGAAAATCTGGGAAGTCCAACTCTATGATAGTGAGATTTATTATGCCTATAGGGAACGAACGAAAAATAACATATCCGGTTAGATATGCAAAGAAGTGGGGGAGACCACCTCACAGACCGACCGCAATCGGAATGCCAAAAAAAAAAATTCAAATACTTATCCCCACCCAGACCGACCGCAATCGCAATAAAGACGGGTGTCCCCGACCGACCGCAAGCGGAATTGCAGAAAAAATTGAAATGCTTTTACTTGAGAAGGAAAGAGCATATAAAAAAGAAATGGAGTTCAATATGAAAGAAGTGCTACAGCGCGAGATGGAAAAGTACACGACGAACGTGGTGAAAGAGGCAGTAAAGGCATTGTCAAAAGAATACGGATTCAAGGCGGAAGAAGCGCTAGAAAAGATGAATCTGCAGGAAGTGCGCCTGGGAATGAAAGAAAAAGTAGAAAAAGTAAAAAAAACGGATGGAGCGCCCCCGCCGACAATACCACTGCCCTTTACGGGAGAAATCAAAGAGGAGTGGTGTAAAGCAATGAAACAAAACCATGGTCTGTATAGTCAATGCACCAGCACGCCGATACCCGAGGGCGAATTGTGCAAGACGTGCCAGAACCAAGCAGATAAAAAAGGGAAACCAACGTGCGGATACATTCGGGAACGCCAGGTGGGCAACCTGATGGAATATAAAGATGAAAAAGGCAAAAAAGTCCAACACTACGGCGTGGTGTTGAAAAAACTAAACATCGCACAGGCGGACGCGGAGGCAGAGGCGACCAAGTACGGGATGGTGATACCGGCAGAGCAGTATGACATCCCCGAAAAATCCCGCGGACGCCCAAAGAAAGACCAAGAAGGCGGAGACGAGGCGGATAAAAAACGCGGACGCCCGAAAAAAGAAAAGAAAGTGGTGAGCGGCAGCGCTGCAGACGATATCGTGGCGAAACTGATCAGTGAGGCGAATAAAACCAAGAGCGCGAATGCGGCAGATACACTACTGGCAAACTTGGTGGCGGCAGCACAAGCAGTGCAAGCGTCAGCACCAGCAGAAGCAGAAGCAGAAGCAGAAGCAGAAGCACCAACACCACAAGCACCACAAGCAGTCGAAGAGACAGAATCACAAAAATGCGATTGCGGTGATAGCGAGTGTGATGATAGCGAGTGCGAAGATGAGGAAAAGTTAGCAGAGCAAGCAGAGCAGGAAAAGTTAGCACAAGCAGCAGAGCAGGAAAAGTTAGCAGAGCAAGCAGCACAAGAGAAAATTGCTGCTGAGAGTAAAAAGGCACAACAAGAAGCAGAAAAGAAAGAAAAGAAAGCACAGCAAGAAGCAGAAAAGAAAGAAAAGGCAGAACAGGCAAAGGTTGCCAAGAAAGCACAACAAGAACAAGAAAAGGCAGAAAAGAAAGCACAACAAGAACAAGAAAAGGCGGCAAAGAAAGCACTACAAGAACAAGAAAAGGCAGCAAAGAAAGCACTACAAGAACAAGAAAAGGCGGCAAAGAAAGCACTACAAGAACAAGAAAAGGCAGCAAAGAAGGCACTCAACGGGGGTAAGGGTACCGAAGGCACAGCGCCCCCACAAGAAGCAGAGAAGAAAGAAAAGGCGGAAAAGAAAGCACTCAACGGGGGTAAGGCGGCAGCACCCGCAAAGAAGGCACCCGAACCGACGCCCGAACCGACGCCCGAACTGGAACATGAAGAAGAAGATACCGAAGGCACAGCGCCCCCAGAGGAAGAAGCAAACATATCCGTCAAGAAGTTTGAGTTTGAAGGGCGAGTGTACTTGCGATCCGGCGATGATGTGTTGTACGATATAAAAACAGAAGAACCCGTGGGCATGTGGAACGCAGAGGAGAATTGTATTGATGAGATAGAAGAAGATGAAGAGTAGAGTAAAGATACAATATTATATTATATAAAATAAAAAACAATAAAGGTTTAAATACCCATATTTTTAATTGTGAGTACACGCTGGTTTTGTCACTCATTTCCGCCTTACGATAGATGGTCACATTATAGTAAAAGTATTACGTATAAGTATGACAGCATAAAATTAGAAAACTTATTGTATTTCGCAGGGTGGCACTATATCATTATATATAATATGATAATGATAGGGTTCCATTTTATTATAGGTTTAACATAGTTGAAACTCTACTTTAATTAAATAAAAGAAAAAGAAAAATAAAAAAGAAAGGTTGAAATAATTATTTCTTTTTTATTTAATGGATTAATAGTAGAGTTTTATAGAAAATAAGGAGGAATAAGAAATAAAAGAAGCAGTGAAACCAACTAACCAATCAACTAACCAATTAATATTCTTTATTAAATTTAAAATATTAACTATAACATAATATTTTTTTGCTCATGAACCTTCAGGAGCAAAAAAAGACGTTAGAGAATGGCATAACAAATAAACAATTATATTAACTATATTTGAATACTTATTGTATTATGCATGATATGAAACAACTTTATAATATCCAAAATGATAGGGTTCCATTTTATTATAGGTTTAACATAGTTGAAACTCTACTTTAATTAAATAAAAGAAAATAAAAATAAAAAAGAAAGGTTGAAATAATTATTTATTTTTTATTTAATGGATTAATAGTAGAGTTTTATAGAAAATAAAGGTTGTAAAAAAGATGACTAGCAATAAACAATATATAGGTTCTAAGGAAACAATATATTCAATCAAAATAGATTACCAGCACAAGATAAAGATATATTAACATAACACCATATATGGTGGTTTTTTTATTACCCAAATATGGTTTTGTCACTCATTTCCGCCTTACGATAAATGGTCACATTATAGTCGAGTATTGTTATAAAAGTTAACAGCATAAAATTAGAAAACTTATTGTCTTATATCGAATGGGTGGCACTATATTATTATATATAATATGATAATGATAGGGTTTCATTTTATTACAAGTTTTAAAATAGTTGAAACTCTACTTTAATTAAATAAAAATAAAAAAGAAAGATTGACTAATTAATTCTTTTTTATTTAATAGTAGAGTTTTATAGAAAATAAAGGATGAAAGAAAGAAGAATAAGAAGCGGTGAAACTAACTTGACTATGATTCTTTATAAAAAATATAATAATAAAAGTCGTGATACTTCATCATTCATTATTCATTGTATATTGACGTATAGACTCCCGCGTCATTTCATTGGTTTTCTCGTTGATGAAAAAAATAAATAACGTATGCAGGTCGTTTTTCAACTTTGTCAAGTGCTTGTCCTCAAGGGCACAATCCACCGGCGGATGTTGCAAAGCAGAAAAGTCGAAATCTAAAGCATATCCTACAGAAGTCATAAATCGTTTCATAAGCGGGTCTTTCACACGTGTTCCCTCATCTTCCATCTTCTCTAAAAATGCTACAAATTCAGATTCTATTTTCAATAAAATAGTAGAAAGACCTTTATCAACAAAAGACAAGTTCCATTTTTTCCCATCATACAACTTTATAAAATTATCTTTTTTAATAGACTTTTTGACATTTTGATTTTCGGGATGGTCAGGATTGAAATAAATATATTCGAGTAATTTCATAACACCTTGCTCTTTTTCCGCCATACATTTCATCATTATTTGCTTGTAGTTGGGATTGTTTTTTAAGTATTCTATATTTTCTTTGCCAAAAGCATTGATGGTTATATTATTATTGGTAATTGTATTGTGGGAGTTGGTGTTGGTGTTGGTGTTGGCATTGTTTGTATTGTTAATAGTATTTGCGGGCAATACTGCTTTCAATGATTCTATTTGTTTTTGCTGATCTATTATCAATTGTTGCTGTTGTAATAATTCTATTTCTATCTTTTTAACACATGTTTTTTTATGATAACTTGTACTTGATATGTGAGTATAACTTTTATCGCAATACTCGCATTTATATGGTTTAACATCTTTTTCAAAACATTTATTGTATAAAATAGACGTTTCAATATCTTCTACTACTGGATTGCAATGTTTTTTCCTTTGTAAATGTCTTTTTAAAGTAGAAAGTAGAGTTGTACTATATCCACATCGTTTACATAAAAACATTATAGTATTATATATAATATCTATTTATATTATAATTGCTCAAAATCCTAATAAATTGCTCAAAATCCTAATAAATTGCTCAAAATCCTAATAAAATTGCTAAAAATCCTAACAAAATTGCTAAAAATCCTAATAAATTGGTGAAAAAGACGAAAATTAGGATTTTTGGCAATTTTAAATTTTCAAATTTGTTATTGGTTATGATGTCACTTTTAATTATTTTATTTCATTATTATTTTATGGTCTTATTATTTAAAATTTGAGGGGGGGGGGAAATTATTTTTTATTTTCAAAAGCCTATAAAAAATGAAATTAGTCATATATTTATTAATTTATACAAGTTATAGGTTATAGATATAAACTTTGATTTATAATAAAATAGTAGAGTTTACTAGAAACAAGGGTTGAAAAATAAATGGATTCTATAGTAATGACAAACGATAGGATATAGTTTCTATATAGAGAATGAATTAAATAATCTAAACTATAAAATTGAATTATTTTTCCATTACAAAGTATACATTATGATATGGATATGGATATGCAAACAGAGGTCTTTACTTTCATCCTCTTCTTCCTGGCAGTGATGGGTGTTTTAGTATACATTCTGGACTGGGATGAGCGCACAAGGGCAAAAAGAGAATAATGAAATATATAAAAAATAAAAAATAAAAAATAAAAATAGTTTTATTTTTTATTATAATAGTAGGGATTAAATTACGAGTACACTATCGTTGTCTTACTCATACTATAATAGGGTGTTTCAGAGTTGTTATATATTAATCTATATTTTTAGTTGAAAATTAATAAATTCCATAGTGACATCATAAAATTGAAATACTTTTCCAGGTTAAAGCAATACGCATCTTACAAACAAACAAACCAGCAACCGAGCGAACGAACTTGAAAAGTTATTGATATCATCATGGACATGTATGAACTATTTGCGTTGTTGATGACCCCCAATGTCGTGGGCATGTTTGTGCTGATGTGTATGACGGCGTACGCTTTCATATTGGACTTGGAACATCGGTGGGCAATTCCGCTTGTGGTCGGGGCGGCGCCAGCACCACCTGTTGACGTGGCATCATTAGCACAAGATGTCGCGACAGAAAAAGACAAGTTGGATCGGGTTCAAGCGGTGGTCTATCAATTGGTGGGTGGATTGTTTAATCAAGACACGCAAAGCAAGATAATGAATCTTCACGCCAATACGTTATTGAATCGTCCCATAGATGTGGACGAGGCAGAAGCAGATAGTTCCGAGAGATTTCTCATTTATCCCACCACCCGTCAAGGGGACCAATTGAATGACCGATGCGACCGATTCTTTGGAATGATGGAAACCGCATGCAACCGCATTAGTATGTTGGAGTCACAGATGAATATGCAGCATGATAATATCAATGATGCAGTTAACGAAAGTATAGATGCGTTGAAAAAAAAAGTGAGAGAGCAAGGTGAAAAGATTGCTGCTCTAGAAAAAGAGATTTATGAAACAACCTTTTCTTAAAAGGTTCAAGCGAAGCAGGTTGAACCAAAAATTTAAAAACTTATATTTATATAACCTTTTAAGAAAAGGTTCAAGCGAAGCAGATTGGACCAAAAAATAAAAATAAAAAATAAAAATAAAAAATAAAAATAAAAAATAAAAAATAAAAAATAAAAATAAAAATAAAAATAAAAATAAAAATAAAAAGAATACTATTATTCTTTTTATTTAACACCATATATGGTCTCCCTTTTTGTTACCGATATCTGGTTTTGTTACCCATTTCCGGTTTAGAGGTAAATGTATAGTTTTAGTGTAGTTGGCAAGTTTAAAGTGAATATTAGAATACTTATGGGCGGTTGCTATGGTTACTGGGTGGTAGGGTGTTTTATAAGCAACGCACTCTATTGTAATACTCTATTGTAATTACTCTATTTTTTTAATTAATTAATTAATAAAATACAACATTCTCTTTTAATTTTATTTTCAAAATAGTAGAGTCAATCACGAGCGGAGTGAAGCGACACATATAAAGTAAAGGCACATCATTTAACCGCATATAACTTCTATACATATTCGCCGCCTCCACAGAATGAAAGCGTTTACATTTATAATAGTCAGCACCAGCACCAGCAATCTTTGTACACGAATACACTCTATTATACCAATCGATTGTTAAATCCCACATTATATATTATAATAAATATATAAATTTAATATTAAATATATTTATATAGTCTGACATATTATGATTTCATTACATTTTAATCGTCTTAGTAGAGTTATATCCATTTTAATTCATTCCAATACTACTATAAATCCTCTAACCAAGATGGTTCTCTATACAGAGATCAATAACTATACCAATGATATCATTGTCCAGCAAGTTAAAAATGAAGAAAAATTAAAAAATCTGGAAAATGAAATCGTCCGATTGAAAAATAAATCAATTTATAGAGAACATAGTAGGTAATCCTGCCAGTATAATTTCCGATGTCTTATCCATCCCCAACGCTTTACAACACGTTTCTTTTTTAAGCAAATAACACACCCCATCGTCCAAGACCACAATTCTTGTTGTCGGACAAAAAGACCGAGGAGTCGCCCCCGAGTGCACCCACAATCCACCATCTCCCCTTCTGGAACCACGGATATGTTTTTTACTGGCAATCCAGTCAAATAATTCGTATACATTAGCATTATCATTAGCATTAGCACTAGCACTAGCGTTAACACTCATTTTATATAATTAGTAGATAACTATAATTATATATTTATATTTATATTTTTTTCCAAGAACATATATTATTTTTATTCGGGTTTGATTGATACTTTTTAAAAAAAAGTATAGCAAAAAAGTATGGCAAAAACGTATACTATAAGTATTTGAATATTTATAGTATTTAAAATGAGTGTAAAAAGGGAACCAAGGTTCCCCTTAAACCCCTCCTGTTAATTTACAAAATGGGTTTTGCCCTACTTTTCCCAAAAGTAGTATGCTCACAGCAAGACTCGAACTTGCGACTTTCGCTACATAAGAACGACACTCTGCCGACTGAGTTATGCGAGCATTTATAAGCAATACACTAGTATTAAGTAATACTTTGTATTTAAATTGATTTTATTATATATTATAGAATCAACTATTTAGTAGAATATAATATTCCATAATATTATAGAATAATGCGTTTAACACGGAAAAATACCCGCACACAAACACAAAATTTCATACCTACCTTTATTCACATGCTCAACACAGTTAAACTTTACCATTGGAAAACCACCAGTTATTCTACCCATAAAGCAACCGATCAACTTTATTCGGATTTAAATGAGAAAATAGATGAATTTGTAGAGATTCTATTAGGTAAACCCAACATCACAATTCAAAAACGGAACGCACTACTCAATGTAAGATTAATTAAACTTGATCACTACAATAATAACAACGACTTTAAGAAACAAATTGAACAATACAAGAAATTTTTAATAAATTTATCCACCATTAAAGCATTTAATGTACCGGCAAACTCGGATCTGATGAATCAAAGAGATGAATTGCTCGCCTTATTAAACCAGTTTCTCTACCTTTTAACATTAAAAGAATAACGTTTTTTGCTATTGCTATTGCATTTGCCTTTGCTATTGCTTTTGCCTTTGCCTTTGCTTTTGCTTTTGCCTTTTCTGGTTTTTTTATGATGGCGGTGACGAATACGTTTACCTGCTTTAATCGTCACACCTAATTTTCTCCGCAATTTTTCTGGTAAAGGTTTATACAATCCATATGCTAATTCTTTTTCTTCTGGCGATAGCATCTCCTCATATCTATACCCCTGTGCTTCAACTTTACGTAAAGGATCTAAATTTTCTTTCGCATTTTTTAAATATACATTTCTAATTGGATCACCGCGTTCATCAACATAATATTCAACTGCTAAATATGAATCTTCATCATTTATTCTTCTGTCATCCTCTTTAAATTGACTTTTAAATATGGCGATCTTGGCATCATCATATTCTTGTTTTCTTGCTCTTTCTTCCCTTTTTCTACGTGCTATTTCTTGAGTAGACATTATATAATATAATAATATATATATTATATTACATTATATATTATATAAAAAATTGAATTACTTTATACTAATAAAAGTAATTCAATACATATATACAAAATGACGACATATAAAAATGAAGGGTTTTTATATATCGCACACAACGCACATGACAAAGTCGGTCCACACAACGAACATGACTTGCCCTTTATTACCGGGCACATTATTGACTCTCACGACAACCTCATTTGTCCCGGTGAAATACCCACACTAATAAATCCCGAGTACGAAGATATCGGAGATAACATAAAATTTTACACGCCACTACTCCGAGGCACGCATATCCGTATCTACTGGTACAATGGGGAATGGAACATTTCAACCACGACTGAAATATACCCCACACTAGATAAAAATACCAATATAATAATAAAACAACAAATTAATTTCGACCTTTTGGAAGAAACCAAAGTATATTATGCGGTCATCACTGCGTCACCAGTCGCACAAGCAAGCACAGCAGTCGCACAAGCAAGCACAGCAGTCGCACAAGCAAGCACAGCAGTCGCAGAAGAAAGCAAATGTATATTAACCTATACAACTGAAAAAAGTGCACCACAACTCCACCTGCCTGAACTCGACCATGACCTCGCCTTTACCCATCATATTCCTCTGCTTCCCTATAACCTAACCGCATATGAAACCGAGCAGATGATGAAAACATTAAAAATGGAACATGACTATGGTATCGTCCTCTATAACCAAGACGGCAGTCAAATCGAAATATGGAGTAAATATTATCACATTATTAAATCCATGGAAAAACCTGATCATGTATCCATCTATAATTATTATTTCGATTGTTTAAATCATTATGCGATTGATGAGTCTGACGAATTTGAAATAATTATGATACATTTATTGTGCGACATTAATGAATTCACAATATATTTTCCAGAGCATAAAGAAAAATGCGATACGTTTACCCGAAAAATAGAAGAGTATATAACGACCGACACCACCAACGAAGAAAAAATAAAAAAACTGAAATATTTATTATCATTAGACATTGACTATGCTATTAGTTTAATCAGTCCAATGCCTTCGCGAAGAAATTCAGTTGTTTAACAACAAAAATATATATACACTATATAATGGCAAGCGCAGCAGACACAAGCGCATCACTATCAGACACAAGCGCATCACTAGCAGACACAACAGCACTAGCAGACACAACAGCACTAGCAGACACAACAGCACTAGCAGACACATTAGACGACGCAGCATTAGACGCAACAGCAGAAGCAGAAAGAGAAGCAGAAAGAAAAGCAGAAGAATTAAAATTATCGAAAGAAACCAAAATGCTATTAGAAGAATTTGAAAAAAATTTAAAATTTTGTAAAGAGATTGAAGCAACCCGTACCCCGTGTAAGTTTGGTATAGATTGTGTCGGCACGACCACACAGCATTATATAGATTATACTCATCCCGTACAGCATCATTTTCCAGACGCCGATATAGAAAAATATCTAGAATGTACCTATGAATTTCTTATAGCAAGTCGTAAAATATATGATAGCAATAATAGACAATTACCTAAAAAATGGTATATTGTAGTACAATCCCAATTGAAAGTATCTGACTATACCAAGCACGATTCCCTTTATTTTTATTTGCTCTCTAACATGGCATGTAATTTAGAACATTTTAAAAAACGATTTGGTAAAAGATTTATGACGTTTGTTCTTATAGGTATGGAAGAACAATCCGTTACTGGAATGTTTAAAGTTAAAAAGGGTACACCTGTTCAGAATTGCTTATATAAATTAGGTGTTGGTAGGGAAAAAAACGGCACCTATTATTTATCCAATACAGCACTAAATCAATATGTCAGCGATCAAGTATAAGCGAAGCAAACATAAGCGTACGTAAGCGAACATAAGCAAACATAAGCAATACATACAAAAAATTGAAATGCTTTTCCAATACGGAGCAATAAGCATTTCACAAAAGCAAAGCAAATCAAAGCAAAGCAAAGCAAAGCAAAGCAAAATCAGTAAAGAAAATGTCAAACATTAATACTATCACGTCGTATGGTATAGTCCACACCAGCAATATTGAGATGCTGGTTATGATGTCTTACCATGGTTTGGGCATTGGTCCTTCCCATTGTGCTGCCTGCCGAACACACGGGTCGTTTGAAGGTGTGTTTTATGGATTGTGTGACGCGTGTTGCCTAGAATCTGACCATATCAAAGGTCTTGACTCCGAGTCTGACCATATCAAAACTTTTAAATTTATTAAAGAAATTCAAAAGTGTATTGCCGATACGCGTCTCGATCACCCCAACGACGAGTACGAAATCGTCAAAGACGCCGTTGATGCTGGATTTTATATCCTGGATTTGTACACCAAGGCATTTTACCAGCGAATGATGGCAAAATACAACACAACATTTTGCTGTTGTAAAGAATGCGAAGCAATGGTCGACATAGAAACGATTGACGGACGCGGGTATTGTGAGGAATGCCAAAATCCTGAATATGATCCAGTGTGGCCGATGGGTGATTAAAAACAAGCTTTTGTAGCGAAGCAAATAGAAAAAGCTTTGGCAAAAACAAGCTTTTAGAAAAAGCTTTGGCAAAAATAAAAACAAAAATAAAAACGAAAATAAAAACGAAAATAAAAACGGGTTAACCCTAAATAAAAAATAAAAAATAAAAAAGAGTGGGACCCTTAAATAAAAGGTTACTTCTTTTATTTTTTTCATAAACATTTTAACATTTGTATTTTATTTTAATATTATTATAAAACTTACTTAAAGAGAATTTTATTATATTAAATATCCACTGCGGTGGATGCATTAATTAATTGTTCATATAATAATTAATTGCGTTTCCTTTTTCTTATTTTCTTAATTACTAATCTCTTTTTTCTTTTTTCTTTTTTCTTTTTTCTTTTTTCTTTTTTCTTTTTTCTTTTTTCTT
>Ga0209596_1003496_pt1 | contig 12367 bp, 11 predicted proteins | sample M_130807_MF_Meta_FD_187314 | JGI IMG/M metagenome (GOLD analysis project Ga0209596, IMG submission 187314) | Freshwater microbial communities from Lake Montjoie, Canada to study carbon cycling - M_130807_MF_MetaG (SPAdes) (version 2) | ecosystem: Environmental > Aquatic > Freshwater > Lake... | reverse complement strand
ATTGATATTTAAAAGATTAATAATATAATATATTATATTATTATAAAAATGCTCCCTATGAGATGTTTTACTTGTGGAATTTTATTAGGTGATATACAATTAATTCATGAACGTGAAACTAAAAAAATAGACAGTAGTAAATTATCTGATAATGAAAAAAATAAAAAAAAAGAAGAATTAATAAATACATATGGTTTAGAATTATATTGTTGCAGAACTAGACTTTTAGGATATGTTGATATAGTAAATGAAATAATTTAATAATTATCTATTTAATTTTTTAATTTCTTTTTTTAAAGATTTAATCATAAGATGTTTTTCTTGAATAACTTTAATATATTCTTCTTTAATTTCTTCAATATTCATTTTCTTAAAAAAAGTACTATTATCTATTTGTACAGACCATGAAATATTATTATTTGTCAATATTATATATTTATCACAATTATCTTTATTTTTTAAAAATCCACCAAATCTAAATTTTCTTTCAGTTTCACCTTTTTTATCAGTTACTGTAATAAAATATCTTAAATGTGTTGCTATTGGGACTTTTGATATATCATCACATTCAATATAATCTTTTAATGCATCATTTATATCATCTTCTGTTATTTTATCTTGTATAGTATATTTAGGTCTTGTATATTTTTTATCATTAACAATTGATACTGTTTTTTTATTAATCTCCATTATTATTATTATTATATATTTATTTTTTAACTATTTTTATATCAATTTCACTATTTGCAATCATTTTCATATATTTTTTAAAACTTATTTTTTCATTCTTTACTTTATAAAAAATAAAATTATTTTTTAAATATAATTTCCATGGATTTATCCCCATAATTAATAAATAACTTTTTCTCTTATCATTAATTATATCTATTAATGTACCAGCTATTTTAATTTCTTCATTTAATGTAATATATTTAATATGTGATCCTCTAGGTATAATATCAAGATTATTATTATGCACAAGAATATAATCTTTTAATTTTGTTTTTAAAAATTCGTTTGATAAAATTTCTTCAATGATTTTATCAAACATATTTATAGTTATAATATTAATAATAAATATTTAAATATGTTTGATTGGGATATTAATGATGAATATAATGTTGAAATTATAAATGCTGAAATAAAAGGTTTAGAAGAATATAAAAAAATTAATAAAAATTTATTAATTAATAATTCTGTTAATGAAACTAAAAAAACTTCAGAAAAAATAGAAATAAATACAGAAGAAATTATAAAATTAAAATATAATAATTATAATCCATTAGAAATATTATCATTACAAATAAAAATTATTTCATATTTACTTAATTATTATAAAATATGTAAATTAGATGATATGAATATTTATATAAAATATTTATCTTGGATATATGTAACATCAGAACATTTATGCAATTCAATTACACAACCTGTTAATAAAAATAAAACAAATTTATTAATGAGAAGTTCTTATAAATTCTGTAATAAAAAATGCGATTGTCAATCACAATATGGATTTCTTTTTAATAAAAAAGCTAGGAATTGTATTAATGATCATTATGTTCATAATAAAATAGTAAGTGATATTGATAATTTATTAAATTATATTAAAAATAGTACTAATAATTTAACATTAGATATTGAAATACGAAAAGGTTTAGAAACCTTAAATTATGTTATTAATCACATGTATCAAGAATTATCAAGTTTTATGTTATATTTAAATAATAATAAAACAAAATATAATATAAATGATTTTTACAAATATATTAAAAAACGTTAATTATTTATTAATTCAACATATTTATTAATTTCTTGAATTGTATTTAAATATTTATCATTATCTAGTTTTTCAAATATAGGATAAATATTTTTAAAAAGTTCAGGTATATCATCAACTTCTCTAATATTATTATCTATTTCTTGTTTAAATAAAAAATATAATTTTTTATCTGCTTCAAATTTTTTTATAATATTATCCCATTTTTCTTGTTCTTGTTTTAGTTTTAATTTTTTATTATTAATTTTTATTTTATCTTCGGTGTATTTTTCTTCTTTATTAATAAAATCTATTTTTAATTCTTGTAATTTATCATTTTCATTATTTTTTAATTTTTCTAATAATATAATTTTTTCTTTCAATTCATTCATATTTACATCATTTATTTCACTAATTTCATTTGGAATAAAAATATTTATTTCTGAAGATTCATTATCAATATTACCAATATTATCAATATTATCTTGTAAATACTCTTGGTTTTTAGATAATATTAATTTTGAATTAATATAATATATATTTTTAATTGTATTATTTTTATATTTATATATTTTTATATTTTTTATAATATTATTAACATTTGTTTTTTTATTTATATAGTTATTTATAAAAATAATAAAATCATAAGCATCATCTAATTTTTTATATACTCCGATAATATCATTATTATCTTTAATAATATAACTAATCATTAATATAATAAAAGTTATTTATTATTTTTATATTTTTTACCATATTAAATATATTTAAAAAATGTTTTATCTATAATATTATATAAATGGCATTAAATAATATACCACCATGGAATAATAAAAATAAAAATAAAAATATAAAAAAAAATGAAGTTAATAATATACTACCGTGGAATAAAAATAAAAATAAAATAAAAAAAATTGAAGATAATAATATACAATCAAATATATTTTTAAAAATAATAAATGAAATTGAAAAATTAGATAAAATTGAAAAATTAAATAAAATTGATAACAAATTTCATATTGCGCATATTACACCAGAAATGTTATTTGGATTACAAGGATTTAAACCATTACATGGAATTAATCCTAATAAAAAAATAATTGTTTTACCAAAAGATAATTTTAAAATTATATCAAATAAAATATATGAAGAAATTAATATTAAAATTAATAATATTTCAGATTTAATAAAACTTGGAAAAATGTATAAAGAAAATCATAATTATGCAATAAATTTAAAACGTTTAAATAATTTAATTCCAACATTAGAAAAATTAGAAAATGTTGTTGGTATGGAAAATGTAAAAAAAAATATTATTAATCAAATTATATATTTTTTATCTGGTTTAGATGTTAATGATGATATGTTACATACTGTTATTACAGGACCTCCAGGAATTGGAAAAACATTATTAGGTAATATTATTGGAGAAATTTATTATAAACTTGGTATTGTAAATGGGAATGGAAAAAAATATATTGATCCAATAACTAAAGAAGAAAAAGATTATGTTTTTAAAATTGCAAAAAGATCTGATTTAATTGGCGAGTATTTAGGCCATACTGCAATTAAAACACAAAAAGTTATTGATGAATGTGAAGGTGGAGTATTATTTATTGATGAAGCTTATTCATTAGGTAATGAAGAGAAAAAAGATATATATTCTAAAGAATGTATTGATACATTAAATCAAAATTTAACAGAAAAAAAAACACAATTTATTTGTATTATTGCTGGTTATCCAAGTGATCTTGATAAATGTTTTTTCTCTGTTAATGATGGTCTAAAAAGACGATTTCCTTTTAAATATAATATTGATAAATATACACCAATAGAATTAACACATATTTTAATGTTAATGATTAAAAAAAAGAATTGGAAATTAGATAATAAATTATCTTTTGATGAAATTATTGAATTTATGAAAATTAATAATGACAAATTTCCAAATTATGGTGGAGATATTGAAACACTCTTCTTTAATATTAGAATCGCACATTCTTCACGTACTATTGGTAATCTACCATCTATTAAAAAATATATTACTATTGAAGACATAAAAGAAGGATTAAATATCTATATTAAAAGTCAAAATATAGAAAATAAAAAATATTTTGACTTTTATTTATAAAAATTGAAATTTAAACATTTAAAGAATAAAACATTATTTATTATAAACAAAAAATATAAATATGGAAGTTAAATCAATTTCTGATATTAAATCTATTGAACATTTTAAAAATACAACTGAACACAAACAATATTTATTACAAATATATAGAGAAAGTATTAATGAATTAAGTATTTTAGCTGAAAAAGCAACAGATTATAGAAAAATTACTGCAGAAGTATTAGTAAATATAAGTAAGTATGCAGATGATGTTTCAAATAATGAAATTATTGTTAATTATAATGTCATTGATGAAAATAATACTGAACAATTAGAACCTAATCTTGAAGAAAAAACAACGGCAAAAAAAACTACTAAAAAAAGTACCAAAAATACTGCAATTGAAGAACAATTAGTTGTTGAATCAGAACAAATTGAAAAATCAAAAGCAAAAAAAACTACTAAAAAAACTGTTACAATTGAACAATCAGAAGAAAAACCAATTGAACCAGAAGAAAAACCAATTGAACCAGAAGAAAAATCAAAAGCAAAAAAAACTACTAAAAAAACTGTTACAACTGAACAACCAGAAGAAATTAAACCAATCGTATCTGAAGAAAAAACAACGGTAAAAAAAACTACTAAAAAAGTTCTACCAGAAGAAATAGAATCTGAAGAAAAAACAACGGTAAAAAAAACTACTAAAAAAGTTACACCTGATATTATAACAAAACAAATTGAAAACCCAGTATCTGATCAATCTGACCAAATTGAAAAACCAAAAGTTAAGAAAACAACTAAAAAAGTTACTACAGAAATTACTGAATAATAAAAAAAATTGAATTATAAATCATTTAAACATATATAATTATTAATTTATAAAATGGATACAAAAATTGATGCAAAAATTGATGCAGCTATAGATTCTTTATTAAAAATTGATTTTAATAAAGAATTAAAAAAAGTTAGTATATTTGAAAGATGTTCAAATAATGATAATAAATGTATTAAATGTATAAATTGTAATAAAAATGCAAATTATATATGTTTAATTGACAAAAAATATTATTGTTGGTATCATACAATAATTTATAAATAATAATTATAATTATAATTTTAATTCTTTTATCATATAGTACTTGTGCTCAATATAATTTATTTTTTCATAATATTTTTTATTACCTTCAGCTGCAATTACAGCCATTTTATTATATTTGTTTTTTATAGCTATATTTTCTGCATAATTAATTAATTTTTTACCAATACCTTTATGTTGTATATGTTTTGGATCTTTATTAACTTGGGTAACCATACCATAAACTCTTACTTCTCTTAATAAAGCACAATCATTTAATTCTTCAATCGGTTTATTTTTACCATCATCTAAACGTAATCTTGCATAACCATATATGATTTTACAATCATTTGATTCTGCACTAATAAAATATTCAATACCATTACTTGCTTTATAGTTTCTAACAACAATAATATAATCACCATTCCAAATAGTATTTTTAACTTCTCTATTCCTAATTTCCATACTATTAATATTATTATTTTTCATATAATCAAGTAACTGTTGTCTCATATTAGTATTATCTGCACCTGTTTTTTCATTATAAATATAATCATTAGGAAAATCTCTTATGATTCTATTCGCTCTAACAAAAGGAAATATTACAGATAAAGTTTTAACTAAAATATCAAATAAATATTTTTCTTCATATGGTTTATATGTTCCATCTTTATACCATTCTTCAATTCTTGTCCATGGTGTAATTGCTGTTGGATAAATTTTATATTGATCTGTAACTAATTCAGGTGAAACTAAATCATATGTTTCATGGATTTCTTCAATATCTTCAATATCTTCAATACCAGAAGATTGTGTTGAAGACTGAGACCAATACCAAGATGGAGATGAATACAAAGACCACCATGATTTATATTTATATTTATATTTATATTTAATTGTTTTAATAACTGGTGTTTTTAAACCAAATAATACATTCAAAAACATATTTTCATCTTTTTCTGGTGTTGAAAAAGGTAAATTAGGCATCCAATGACTATCTATTTTAAAACATGAACGTTTTAGTAATTCAATTGCTTTAATAGTTTTATCCATTGAACATTTTCTATTTAATTTATTTAATATTTCATCGTCAATATGTTGTATTCCAAGTTGTATTCTTGTAATTCCCAAATCCCGTAATAATATTATTTCGTCATTATTAATCGTATCTGGTCTTGTTTCAACTGTCATAACTACAATACGTGAAAATGCTGTTTGATTAATCTTTTTTTCTTCTTCTAATGATAATCTTTCTCTTCTTTCATTATTATCCCAATATGTATTTGCAGCATAATAAACATCACGACAAAATTCTTTTCTATATTGTACTGGATATGATGTCCATGTCCCACCGCTAATAATTAATTCTATTTTTTCTGAAAATCCATGACCAGTCATATATAAACTATGCATTCTATCCCATATTTGCAATACACAATCAAAATTATTCTTTTCTGCTCTTAATACTGCAGGTTCTCCTTTAAGATATGATTTTGGCATATTTGGTTCTGATGGACAAAAATGACAATTCCAATTACAACTAAATTGTTGTTTTATAATAATTCCTTCTTCATTCATGTATTCTGGATATGGAGAAGTAAAAATTGTAATAGATACTACTCCTGACCAAGATTTACACGGTTTTGTTTGAGTTGTTTGTCTTAAAATATCTTCATTTTGTATTAATTCTTCTGATATTAATTTTTGTTTTTTTAATTCAAGATAAATATGAAATAAAAATGTTTTTTTATTATAAAATTTATATTTTTTTTTTAACAATAAAAAATCTTTTTCAATAATTTTTTCTTCAGATTGTAATATTAATTCAATTAATGGTTTAAAAGTTATAATATCATCTTGAGATGGTATAGGTAATTGTTTTTTAATAATTTTATTAAATTTAATATTTAATTCTTCAATATCTATTTCCCTCATTAAAACTTATTTAATATTTTATTATTATTAAATAAGTTTTATTAGTTTATATAGTTTTATATTTACAATATAGTTCTTTTATTGCTTGTATAAGTAACCCTATTAAATTATTATATGCTACTGTTTTTATTTCTCCATCTGTTTCTATTGCTTCTGGTGCGACTAGCTCAACATCTTGAGCTAGTAACCCTATATGTTTCTTATGTGTTGTTTCATCTTCATAAATAAAATTATATTTTACACCTTGTAATGCTTTGACTTTTTCCAATGCATTTTCAATAACATGAACATTTTCTTTAATACGTATATCCGAATATGCATAAATAGCGCCTTGTATTGTCATATCGCCATCTGAATTAATTACACACTTTGGTATATTATCAAAACATATATCTATTGTTTCAGTTAATGATTTACTATTAATAGTTATTTCACCTTCATAACTTTGTTTTACTAAATATTGTGTGTTATTTGCATAATCTCGATGTGACATCACAATTGAATTACTTATATCACCAAAAAACCCTGTTGAAGTTCCTACATTACCACTAATATCAAGTATATTATTATTACTACTATCATAAGTATTTATTCCAATATAATTATTATTGATATTTGTTTTAAAAACACCAGTCCCTACATTTAAATTTTGTGATAAATCAAAATTACCTCTGGCTTTTGCGCTTGATGATGTATCAATAGAAAAATTATTATTGTTAATACTAAATTTTTGTACTCCAGTTAATGAATTCTTTGATAGTATATTACCAGATTTATCAATTATTATTGAATTTGTATTTACTGAAAAATTATCTGAAATATCAAAATTAGATGCACATATAATATTACCACTTGAATCTGCAATAAATTTATTATTGTTAATTGCTAAATTATTTGATATATCTAATGTACCTGCAGATGTAACGTTACCATTCAAATTAACTACAAATTTATTTGTATTTATGCTAAAATTTTGTGATATATCAACATTACCAGCTGATTGTATAACACCAGTTTCACTATTAACTGTGAAATTATTTGTGTTTACAGTTAAATTATTTGAAATATCTAATGTTCCTAGAATTTGTACATTACCATTACTATCAGCTTTAAATTTATTAGTATTGACAATAAAATTATTAGACACATCAATGTGACCTTTAGATTTTAGATTACCTGATGAATCAATAATTAAATTAGTTTGGTTTATTGAAAAGTTTTTAGAAATATCTAAAGCACCAGATGAAGTAATATTACCAGTTGAATCAATTATAAATTTATTATTAACATTTAAGTAACCTGAAATATCCATTGTACCTTTTGAAAGGATGTTACCAGAAGAAGAGTCTACCATAAATTGATCACCATTAATTCTTAAATTTTTACTAATATCAAGATTATATTTTATAAGTGCATTACCACTTACATCAATATCACCATCTTGAGTAAATATCCCTAATTGAGAAAAATTACCATTAATAGTTAATGCACCTGACACTTTGACATTACCTGATGTATCTATATTTCCACTTGCATCGACATTAAGTTTATCATTAATAACAATACCTTGTGAAATATCAACACTATTATTAACGATGGTATGATTATTTAAAATTATTGGATTTACACCAGCGATTCTAGCTACTGACGAAGGTATTGATAAATTTAGACCATTGCTCACACTTAAATTTTGTTTTATAAATGCAGTACCTGAAATATCTAAATTATAGGATGGGGTAATTTTACCAACGCCTATTAAACCATTATTTGCAATATATAATACTGAATTATTATCATCTGTGAAATTAGCTATAGCTTGATCCCCAAGTTGATTCACTATAACCGCTGGACCAGTACCGTTATTTGTTAAATTAAAACTAGTAACTGTATTATTAATTGTATCTTGTATTGATGTTGTACCATTTATAACTAAATTACCTTTAATTTTAGTATTTCCTTTAACATGAAAATTATATGTTGTATCTGGTATTCCACCAATCCCTACTCTGTTATTTAAATTGTCAATATATAACACGTGATTGGTCCCAACATCCAGAATACCATTATTTAAACTTACATCACTATTAAATGTTGTTTTATTTTTTACATCTAATAACCCTTTTATTAATACATCACCTGTATTTGATACTGTAAAATTATTATTAATATTTAAACTACCATATGTATCTAATTTACCTTTTGTGGTAAAATTGCCATTTGAACTTATACCAAAAACATTATTAAGATTTAAATTACTAGAAATATCAAGATTACCGAATATTTTTGTATTGCCAGATACATCTACAATAAATTTATTATCATTTATAGATAACCCTTTAGAAATATTCATATAACCTGGTGTTTTAATGTCACTATTAATATCAATTATTGGTATTGTAATTGATGGTAATTTATAATTATCTGTTATAATAGCACCTGATACATCAACCTTTTCTTTAATATCAGTTGTACCGAATCCAATGTTATTAGATAATGAAATACACAACCCTGTATCTCTCTCGTTTGATATACCAGATTGAAAAAATAATTTATTATTTTCATTACTTATATTCATTTTTAGAAGAATATCTCCAACAGCAGAACCATTAATTTCATTCAAATTAAATGTATCTAAAATATCAGCTTCGATAAATGATTTTGTATTTATACTCATATCATAATATAACAAGTTAAAAAAAATGTTTTTATATATAAATATTTTTTTTAAATTATTTTAAACGCATTTTTTAAATATAAGTTTTTATATTTTTTTTTATATCTATTTTATTATTTATATCTTTAATAGCTTCAATTAAAAACGCTACCATATTAGGATATGCAACAGTTTTATATTCACCATTATTATCAATTACTTCTGGTAATACTTTTTCTATTTCTTGAGCTATAACCCCTGTTTGTCTTTTTTTACTAGGATCTTTTATTAAATTATACGTAACGCCTCTCATATATTTTAATTTATCTAAACTACCATCTAAATATTCTATATTCTTTTTTATTCTTTTATCAGAGTATGAAAATAGATTTCCATTTATTGTCATATTTCCGGAGTTATCTAATTTATGCTTTAAAACGTTATTAAAACGGAATTCTATATTTCCAGATGTACTTTTACTATTAATAACTGTTTTACCTTCTTTTGTTTGTTTTAATGCATAATTGTTAACGTTAGCATGATTTCTATGTGAAAAAATAATATCATTCGTATTATTTAATGAACCAAAATAAGTATTTATTGTTGCAATAGATTCAGATACATCTAATGTATATAATGGTTGACTATTATTAATACCAATTCTTTTATTAGTAGTATCTATATATAATATTTCACCAGCACTAAAGTTATTAGAAATATCTAATGTACCTTTTGAAATAATATTACCACTTGAATCTATTTTAAAACTATTATTGTTAATATTTAAATATCCAGATATATCTAAATTACCTTTCGTACTAATATTACCAGATAAATCCATAATAAATTTATCATTGTTAATTTTAAAATTATTTGATATATCTAATGTTCCTTGTGCTTTTACATTACCACTTAAATCTATCATAAATTTGTCAGTATTTATATTAAAGTTTTTAGAAATATCTAGGCTACCATTTAATAAAATATTTCCTGTTGATATTATATTACATTTATTTGTATTAATAGTCAAATTACCAGAAATATCTAAATTACCAGATGCTTTGACATTACCATTTGAATCAACTACAAATTTATTTGCATTAATAGATAAATTATTACTTAAATCTAATTTACCTGCTGACATAACGTTTCCATTTTGAGAATTTACAATAAATTTATTATTATTAACAGTAAAATTATTGTAAACATTAATATCTTTAGAAGATATAATATTACCACTTGTATCTAAAGATACTTTATTAGTTAAAATCATTAAATTTTTTGATATGTCCATACTTCCTTTACTTTGTATGTTACCACCAGTACTATCAATCATAAACATATCATTATTTAATGTAAAATTTTTAGATATATCTAAATTACCATTTGAAGTAATATTACCAATGTTGTTAACAGTAAATTTATTTGTATTAACACGTAAATTTTGACTAATGTCTACATTTTGTTTAACAAATGCACTACCATTAACAATTAAATCACCTGGTAATTTAAATAATCCTGTTTGAACAACACCACCTAATACAGTTAAAGTACCAAAAATAACAACATTACCTGATATATCTGTATTACCACTTGAGTCAATTTTTAATTTATTATTATTTATATTTATACCATTTGTTAATAATAATTTTTCACCACATCCTAAATTACCATTAAATACAGTTTCACCTGATACATTTATACCTTTATTTAATATTAAATCTTGACTAACATTCATATTTCCAGAAACATCCCAATTATATGTTGGATTTATATTATTTTTTCCTATTCCAATATATCCCCCATTTTTTATAAAAAATACAGTATTACTGTCATCTTTAAATTCAACAACTGATTGTGTACCACTTTGATTTACTTGTAAAGCAGGTCCTGTACCTGAATTAGTAATTACTAATTGGTTTGTACTTGTTTGTAAATTATTATTAACAGTAATCAATCCATTTACAAGTAAAGGTCCTTCAATACGAGTATTGCCTTGTATATTTAAATTATAGTTTGGTTCTAATATTGTGGTATTTATACCTACTTTATTATTAGATATATCAACATATAAAATATTATTAACATCGAATGCATCAGCAATAGTTATATTTTTTCTCATAATAACATTTTTAGAAACATCTAAAGTATTTGTTATTGTTGTATTACCTTGTGAAGAAACACTAAACTTATTTAATAAATTTAGATTACCAGAAATATCTAGATTACCATTTGAAGTTATATCTCCAGTTGCAGAATTAATAACTAGTTTATTATTATTAACATTAATATTGCCAGATATATCAAATGCACCACCTACACTTGTATATCCTGTCGATGAATTTATTATAAATTTGTTTGTATTAATAGTTAAATTTTTTGATATATCTAATCTACCATTTGAATTTATATTACCACTTGTATCTATAACTGTTAATAAATCTTTTTGTAATTTATAACTATTTGCTATAATTGAACCATTAATGTCTAATTTATATGAAGGTTGTGCTTTACCAATACCTATATTATTATTTGAATCAATACTTATTCCTAGTCCTGTATCGCCAGATTGCAAAAATAAACGTTTATTTTCATTAACTAAAAAAAAACCATCACCAGCCGCACCACCTTTAATTCTATTTAAATTACTTGTACGTAAGATACCGATTCCAGAACCAAAATTTATACTCATTATTATAATATTAAATTTGAAAATATTATAATATTTTCTATAATATATTTTTATTTATTTATTTTAAACGCATTCGATGAATTGATCGACTTTATCATTTTATTATTTTAATGTTTCTATTAATAATATTTTCTATAATATAT
>Ga0209596_1003495_pt1 | contig 12370 bp, 13 predicted proteins | sample M_130807_MF_Meta_FD_187314 | JGI IMG/M metagenome (GOLD analysis project Ga0209596, IMG submission 187314) | Freshwater microbial communities from Lake Montjoie, Canada to study carbon cycling - M_130807_MF_MetaG (SPAdes) (version 2) | ecosystem: Environmental > Aquatic > Freshwater > Lake... | reverse complement strand
AAGAAGCAGAAAAAGTAAACGCAGAAAAAATAATTAATTACTCATCTGTATAAATAACATTATCAATCTTTAAAAATTTGAGTGCTTCATTACAAGCAATTTGTTCAGCTTTACGTTTAATTTTGTGTTGTCCTTCTCCCATAAATATAAACGCTTTGCCATTTTCCGTAACAAAATCCTGAATGGATTTGAAATTCTTAAAAAATGATATATCAACAGCATGTTTATGTGTCAATGTGTGAATTTGTTGTCCTAAGCATAAATACACACCCATTTTATATCCAAATTCCATATCATGTTCAATTTCTAAATAATGCGGTGTAACCTTGAACTCTTTTTGGACCTTAACCTGTAATATATTTTTATAATTATCATCATTATTAATGAGAAAAGTCCAATCGATATGTTTTTCAAAGACATTTTCAATAAATTTTTGCGCCATTTGGAAACCAGGACCAGTCACAAACATAGATTGAAACCAATTTTCCTCATCTTTAACAGTCATTTTGTTAAAATCCAAAAACAAAGCACCAATAAATGATTCAAAAAGACAACCCAATTTTTTTAAATTAGTTCGAATTTTTTTCTCTTCAGCATGCTTTGATAAAATCAACCATTTATGTAAACCCATTTCCAACGCAATTTTACCAATTGCCTCATTTTTCACAATTGCGATTTTTTTTTCAGTCATAAACCCCTCATCTTCTTTGGGAAATCTGCGATATAAATAATATTTTGTCACGCATTCCAATACACCATCACCTAAAAATTCAAGGCGTTCGTTAGATTTACTGCAAAGAGGCATACAATCAGAAGGTCTTTCAACAATTGTGATTTTTTGTTGAAGATTTTCAAAAGCAGGTCTTTTAGTATAAGATCTATGAACAAAAGCTCTTTCAAAAAGAGCGATATTATTAATAATAGGAGGAATATTATATTTAGAAAGAATAGATTGAACTTCGCTCAATGTAATCTTAATATTTAATGGATTATATGGATTAAATATTAAACCTTCGTCTGATTTAATAACATCATCATCGTGTAAAACGCTTTTTTCTAAATCTGAGTTCATTTTATAATATAATTTAACAGAATGTTTTTAATATATTTTGTAATAATAATTGTAAAATAATTTGTATTGATAACTGATTTAAGAATTATTTAATAAGTAAATATTATAAATGTCAAAGATAAAAAATATCATATATTTAATTGAATACAAAAATGGTTATTCTGATGAAATGAATAAAGAAGTGTTAGAAGAATCAGTAGATGACATCTTTAATGATGTTCATAGTATTATTAAAAGATATAGATTAGAGAATGAAACAAAAAAAACGTATTATCGAATTACACTCTTTTCATGCGATCATGAATTCACATCAGAAGAATATATAGAGCATTATCGTAGTATGCCAAAACACATATATGGAGTAAATTTTTTAGATGACTTTGATATTGAAATTATTCAAAAATTTAATTATTAATATAAGTTTAAGGAAAAATAGGTTTAAGGAATTAATAAAAAAATATTTAGAATAATTTAAATCATTTTATATAAAATTATAAAAAATAAAATATTTGGGTAATTTATAATATGGTCTATATGTCTGGCGGAAAAGCAGCACGCAATCAAGCGTCAATTGTTAATAGAACTAATGTTTGTGGTGGTCCCAAAAAGGCCGGATTAGCTCCTCGTGTTGGATGGTTCTTATCAAGTCAACCCTTTTTATTGAGAGCTCCTCAAAATGTTCCTCGTTTCTGTATTCCCAATACAACTGTCCAAACTCAAAAGACTGGATACCGTGCTACAATTGGTGGAAATATGGGTTAAAATACCTGCTATTTTGTTTTATTTTTATTCGTATTTTTTTATTTGTATTTTTGTTTAATAACAAAACATTAAGAAAGTAATTAAATATATATGTAAAATAATTTAATAACATTTTATTAAATTATTAAAAATGATAATCAAGGTAGATAATCGTGAGCATGACTTGTTAAAACAGATTAATCAATTAGTTTTATTTATTCCTTCTTTTAAACAAATCAAAGTTGAAACAGCTAATTTGCCGCTGGGAGACGTTATTATTTCAGACGATAATGAAGATAAAATAATTATAGAGAGAAAATGTTTGAATGATTTATTAGCAAGTATAAAAGATGGAAGATATGAAGAGCAATCATATAGACTTAATGGGTTAAATCACCATAATCACAATATTTATTATTTAATTGAAGGTGATATAAATAGATTAAATCGTTTTAAGGATAATAATATTGAAAGATTAACATTATATTCGTCAATTTTCTCTCTTAACTACTTTAAAGGGTTCTCTGTTATGAGAACATTAACAGTTGAAGAGACAGCAATATTCATTTGTAATACAGCAAATAAATTAAGTAAATCAGAAACATCAGGAAAAAAAGCATTTTACGATAATAATCTAAATAAATGTGTAAAATCCTTAACCACAAATGAAGAAGAACAAACAGAGAATGAACAAACAGATAAGGATTATATAAGTGTTGTTAAAAAGGTGAAAAAGGAAAATATAACACCGGAAAATATATCTGAGATAATGCTTTGTCAAATACCCGGTATTAGTTCGGTAACATCAATAGCAATAATGAATAAATTTAAATCAATACCAAATTTAATAAATGAAATAGAAAAGGACGATAGTTGTTTAAAAGACATTAGTTATGTAAATACAAAGGGTCAATCAAGAAAAATAAACAAAAATTCAATAATAAATATTGTAAAATTTTTATTGAAAAAATAAAAGTATAGTATATAAATGAATAAAGACTTGTTTAATTTATGTATAATTATTTTAATAAGTTATATAACATATTTAATATTTAGTAATTTAAATTTTCCAATGATGAATTTTAGAGAAGGTATGACGGATTCTACTTCTAATACCAACGCACCTAATACAAATTTAGCAAATGGAATAGCTGGTAATGCTGCTGCTTATGCTGCACAAATTAAATCGCAGGTTATTAATTTGAATGATCAATTATTAATAACAAAATATCGCAGTGACTATGAAAATGCTATTATGAATGTAGATGATCTTATAAACAGCTTAACATTGAAAAAAGTATTGGAGTTAAATCAGAAAAATCAGCAAGAAACGATGGCAGAATTATCTCAATTTTATCAAGCCAAATTAGCTTTAAATAATGCGATGAAATATGTTGACGGAAAGTAAATAATTAATAATTATATCATTGATTAAATAATATAATTATTTATAGAATTTATTTATATAAATTATTTATGGAGTATATAATTGAACTTCATTTTCCTTATAATAACCCTTATCAACTAAGGTTTGGGTATATTCAGACCCACCCCAATTTGGATCCATCGGATTAGGACTTACATTTGACTTTTCTTGAGACATATCCATAACATCTAATGGTGTTGTAGTGCCGACATAATAAGATGTTTGGTCGTGAGCTGGATATGATTTTTTATTATAAGGTGGATCATTTCTTGTAGCATCTACCAAAAGAGTGGGGTTAGGATATGCTAAAGCGTTTGGGTCACCTAATGATGAAGTTTCATTAATAATGTTGCCAGTTGAACTCGCAATACTTGGAGGTAATCCAGCTTGAGGTTCTGAAACGCTTGGTCTTACTTTATAAACAGGGTTGCCTTGAGCATCAAAAGTTTCTTGTAAATATAATACAGGACATCTAATACCTTGACTTCTTTGCCAATCTAAAAACTCAGTATAATCTTCTAAATTTTCAAATTCAACAGGGTTTACTCCAGGAACTTGCGCAACTTTAGAATTATATAAGTAAAATCTGGATCCTTTTTGGATTAGTAAATTAGGACATCTAACTCCATTACTTGTATTATTTGTTAAACCTTCTAGATAATTTGGATCGCTACATTTTGCGTAAAAATATAATCCAATAAAAAATACTATTATAAATAAAAAGGTTAGTAAATTCATATATATTTAATGAGGATAAAATTGTAAAACAATGAAATTAATTATTTTCTGTTTAATATTTATAATGGTATTTTTACATATTGATACAAAAAATTATAATGTAAAGGATAAAACTGGAGATACACCAATTAATACTTTAAATAAATTTATTACCAGTGGAAAAATAGTATTTGCTTTAATTTATATGGAAGGCTGCGGTCCATGTAATGCTACACGTCCAGAATGGAGTAAATTAAAAAATGTTTTAAAAAATTATTTGAACGATAATAATATATTAATTGTTGATATTGACAATAATTTGCTTGGAAAGGTAAAAAATTTAAAAATACAACCAAGAGGTTTTCCAACAATAAGATTTATTACAAATAAAGGGAACACCAGTGAGGATTTTGAAGACTGTAAAATGGAAGATCAATATAAAAACAGATCCCTTGATTCATTTGTGAAATGGATTAAATTTAAATTAAATGATAAAAATGATAAAAATGACAATAATAACAATAATATAACCAAAAAAAATTATAAAAGAAAAAGTCATAATAAACAAACTGGTGGCAAATGGTCAAGAAAATATAAAAATAGTATTAATTGTAAAAGACCAAAAGGTTTCTCTCAAAGACAATATTGTAAATATAGTCGTAAAAAACATTAATACGGCAAAAATAAAATAATTACTAATAATTAATCTAATTATATATTATTATGTATCAATATATAATTGAATTATTTTTGGGTATTTTTACTGGTTTATTTTTAGGAATTACAGGAATAGCACCAACCAGTTTAATATTAATAGTTCTCGAATATTTTAAAATTGGTGACTTTAAAACAAATTTAGGTGCTGTAATGTTTTTGAATTTATTTCCTTTAACTATTGGTTCAATGTATGAATTTTATAAATCAAAAAGTATAAATTTTAATTTGGGTATAATTTTGTTATTTTCAGTCGTATTAGGCAGTTATATTGGTTCAAAAATGGTAGTTGGATCAGGAATTAAATTAAGCATAAAAAATATTAAATATATTACTTCGTTCTTGGGTTTAATAATGTTTGTTTTATTTTTTATATCTGCTTATAATGAAAAAAATTAAGTATCTAAAAGTTTTCCTTTGAATATCCAATTACAGCACAAGCAATTCTTTTACCTGCGTTACCAGTTTTTAAACTTTCGGCATTTCCACCAGTTCCACAATCATCTTCATCTGCGTGAATTATTAACCCTCTACCAATAATATTAGCTTTAGTTCCTCTAAGTTTTATAACATTGTCATAAAATACATATTTTGCTTCACCCTTATTATTTGTTGAAATGTTACCTAAATCTCCAACATGTCTCTCTTTCATACCAGGACAACCATGTTTTTTATTATAAGGATTAAAATGAGAACACATACTCGTGCATTTATCAGTTAAATCACCGGCTTCATGAACATGAAATCCATGTAAACTATTAGGATTTAGCCCAATAATATTAAGTTCAATTATAATATTATTATTATTAAAATTCTCTATAAACCTAACAGTTCCTTTAATTTTATTGTCTGTAAAAACAGCTATTGCTTGAATTGGTTTTGAATTCATTATAAAATAACAATATAAAATAACTATAAGGTTTTAATTTAATTATCCAGAAAATCCTATATAGATATAAATCATTATTTTAGTGGTAAACAATTTTTAAAAATAAAATATAACATTATTTTATAAATAATGTGTTATAATTCAAAAATATCGTTTACATTTGCAATAATAGGCATTATTGCACTTGCATATATATATATTTATAAAAAACAGTTGACATACACAGGTATTCAATATATTCTGTTGTTTTACACCATAATGGAATTATTACAAGGAGTTCAGTATTTTTATGTTAATCAGTGTTCTAATGCTACCAATATATTTTTAACAGAAGTTGCGTATATTCTGGTATTACTTCAACCTCTTATATGGAATATATTTTATTATTTTAACAGCCCAGAAAGTGATAAAAACTTATTTTTAGTCGCCATTATATCATTCATTATTTGGATGTTGTCAGACATCATGTCCCGACTAATGTATAATAAAACAGGCAGTAACAAAACAAATAAAAACAGCACATTTGCTTCGGATAAGGTGTGTACCAAAAAACAAAAAACACATTTATATTGGGAATGGACTTCCGCTAATTTTGGCGAATTTACTGCAACATATTTGAGTTATATGATTATTTGGTTCATACCCGCATTGTTTTCAAAAAATTTTAGAAGTACTTCTTTAATTATAATGGCATTATCTGCGTTCTCAGGACTTATTGCTTTTTATAACAATGAATTTTTCACATATCCCAGTTTGTGGTGTTATATAAGTGTTCCTATCATGTTATGCGTTCTATTTGATCTTTACCGGAATTAAACTATTTAATTAAAATTAAAATTAAATTTAAATAAAATTGAATAAAAATAAATGAAATAAACATAAATTACTATAATTATTAAAGAATGGAACACATATTTAGAATTTTTGATTTTAACGTTTATAATGAGAAGATCTCATCAGAAGAAATCAGTAGTGATGAGGAAACTAATATATACAAGGATTCATCAAAATTTGTAATTCAAATTTTTGGAGTAAATGAAAAAGGTGAAACGTGTTCTATTATTGCCGAAGATTATTGTCCATTCTTTTATGTATTAGTAAAAGACAATTGGACAATTCAAATAAAAGACAGTTTCTTAGCTCATATTAAAGAAAAAATTGGAAAATATTATGAAAAATCTATTACAGAATGTATAATAATTAAAAGAAAAAAATTGTATGGTTTTGATGGAGGCAAAGAACATAAATTCATCAAATTCGAATTTTCAAGTATAAGCGCCTTCAATAAAGTAAAAAATTTATGGTATACAGATTATCAAAAAGGTCATACATTATTTAAAGATGGTTATAAATTTAACGACACAAACACTCAATTGTATGAGGCAAATATTCCACCATTACTGCGTTTCTTTCATATCAGAGATATAAGTCCTTCTGGTTGGATTGCTTTGCCGAAAAAAAAGACCATCGAATTGGTTGGTGAACAAAAAAAAACACATTGTAATTATGAATATACTATAAGTTACAAAAATATTATTCCGTTAAATGATAAGGAGGTCCGTGTTCCTTATAAGATAATGAGTTTTGATATTGAAGCCAGTAGTAGTCATGGTGATTTCCCAGTTCCAATTAAAACTTACAAGAAGCTGGCTACAAATATTATAGAATATTTTGAAAATTTAAAAACTGATATTAAACTTGATGCGTATAAGAATATTTTAAGAAAAATTATATTAACTGCGTTTGGATATGATAAAATGGACCATATTGACCTGGTTTATCCAAAAAAGGCACCAGAAACCAGGGAAAAATTAGAACAAATGTGTGAAAAATGGTTATCATCTCAAGTTAGAAATTTGTCAAAATCAAATGAATATACAGAGGCATCTACGTTGGAAAATTTATTTGAAAAGATGGCTTTAAATGAGGAAAATGGTGAAGATGATAATGATTTTCAGTATAAAAATTTTGTTAAATCATATACAGATAAAAAGGCAACAATAGTTGATATTTTATGTGATAAAAAGTTTGAAAGAGAAGGCAAATTAAATGAATTAAACATTTCACTGAACGCAAATTTTCCCAAACTTGAAGGCGATAAGTGCACCTTTATTGGTTCAACATTTATGAATTATGGAGAACAAGAACCATTTAAGAACCATTGTATTGTTTTAAATACGTGCTCAGATTTACCAGTTGATAATAGTATTGTTGAGACATATAATACAGAAAAAGAAGTATTATTAGCTTGGCAAAAATTGGTACAAAGAGAGAACCCAGATATAATTATTGGTTACAATATATTTGGTTTTGATTATGAGTTTATGTTTAGACGTGCTGAAGAAAATAATTGTATCGATGATTTTCTAAAATTATCTCGCAATAAGGACGAAATTTGTGCTAATAAAGACACCGAAACTGGTAAATATAAAATTGAAGAAAGCAGTATTCAAATCGCAAGTGGACAACACGATTTGCGGTTTATTAAAATGAATGGTAGACTTCAAGTTGATTTGTATAATTTTTACAGACGTGAAGCAAATTTATCAAGTTATAAATTAGATTATGTTGCAGGCAATTTTATTGGAGATTTTGTTAAAAAATTAGAGCATCAAGGTTCCGAAACAGAAATTAAAACTGAAAATATGACTGGATTATTAGTAGGCAGTTTTGTTCATTTTGAAGAGATTGGACATTCTGTTGACTATTATGATGATGGTGCTAAATTTTTAGTAACTTATGTGGATAAACAAAATGGTAAATTTCGGATCGACAGTGTTGTAAATCCTGATATAAGTAAAAAAGTAAGATGGTGTTTAGCTAAAGACGACGTAACACCTAAGGATATTTTTAGAATGACAAATGGATCGGCAGACGATAGAGCAATAATTGCAAAATACTGTATTCAGGATTGTAACCTTGTTCATTATTTATTTAATAAGTCCGATATTTTAACTGGTTTTATCGAGATGGCAAAAATTTGTAGTGTTCCAATTAATTTCTTAGTTATGAGAGGTCAAGGTATTAAATTAACCAGCTTTGTATCCAAGAAATGCCGAGAAAAACGCACATTGATGCCGGTAATTGAAAAAGGAGAATTAGATGAAGGTTATGAAGGTGCAATTGTTTTAGATCCTAAGTGTGACTTATATTTGGACAATCCAGTTGCTTGTAATGATTATGCTTCGCTTTACCCAAGTTCTATGATTAGTGAAAATTTGTCACACGACAGTAAGGTTTTAACCAAAGAATATAATTTAGACGGTGTTTTAATAGAAGAATGGGGTGAAAAAGATGCGGAGGGTAATTACATATATGATAACTTACCTGGTTACGAATATGTGAACTGCACATATGACACATATCGTTATGTTAGAAAAACGCCAACATCGGCAGCAGAAAAAGTTAAAGCGGGTCATAAAATTTGTAAATTTGCTCAGCCATATGCTAATGAAACTGGTGAAGGTGAAGCTATTATGCCGTCAATTTTGAAAGAATTATTAAAGGCTCGAAAGGATACAAGAAAATTAATACCTCAACAGACAGATGAATTTATGAAGCAAGTTTTAGAGCAGCGTCAACTGGGTTATAAATTAACCGCGAATTCCCTTTATGGACAATGTGGTGCCAAAACGAGCACATTTTATGAAAAAGATATTGCGGCATGCACAACGGCAACTGGTCGCCTACTTTTAACATATGGTAAAAAAATGATAGAAGAATGTTATGGAAATAATATTTGCGATACAACAAATTATGGTCAGGTAAAAACACGTGCTGAATACATATATGGTGATACCGATTCAGTATTTTATACGTTTAATTTGGAAGATTTAAATGGTAATCCTATTCGTGGTAAAAAAGCGTTAGAAATTACAATTGAGTTAGCTCAACAAGTAGGTGATATATCGGCAAAATTCTTAAAATCACCACACGATTTTGAATATGAGAAAACATTTATGCCGTTTTGTTTGTTATCTAAGAAAAGATATGTTGGTATGCTTTACGAAAAAGATCCAAATAAATGCAAACGAAAAGAAATGGGAATTGTATTGAAACGACGTGATAATGCACCAATAGTTAAAGATATATATGGTGGAATTATTGATATTTTAATGAAACAGCAAAATATCAAAGAGGCGATTGATTTCTTAAAATCGTGTTTACAAAATATAGTCGATGAAAAGTATCCAATGGATAAGCTAATTATTACAAAATCGCTGCGTTCAGGTTATAAAAATCCGCAATCAATTGCTCATAAGGTTTTAGCAGATAGGATTACAGCGAGAGACTCTGGAAACAAACCGAGTTCAGGAGATAGAATACCGTTTGTTTATATTAATACAAGCAATAAAAAAGCGTTACAAGGTGAGAAAATAGAGACGCCAACATATATTAAAGAAAATAATTTGAAAATAGATTATTCGTTTTATATTACAAATCAAATTATGAAGCCTGTTCAACAATTATTTGCTTTAGTTCTTGAAAAAATATGGGAATTACAAAATAAAAAACCAAAAATTGCCAGGTTTAAAAAAGATGTTGAGCTACTATCTAAAAATACAGATCCTGAAAAATTTGAAGACAAATTGGAACAAATGAGAAATAAAGAGGTAAAGGTTTTGTTATTTGATGAATATTTAAGAGAGACTAATAATGAAAAACAAGGAAATCAAAGTGTAACAAAGTTTTTCAAAAAATAAAGAATATAAATGTATTATATAAATTTTATATTGTAAATAATTGTTTTTTTATTTGATAAATATATAGATGGTTAATAAAAAAACATTAAAAAGAAACAAAAAACAAAGAGGTAAAAGTAAAAAAGGAGGAATTTTAAATTTGTTTAAAGACAAACATAATAAAACCAATACAGAGTGTGACCCTAATAATTTGGTTAATTTAACAGATTCTACATCGATGCACGCTAATTATCAAACATGTTGTCCAAAAACTTGGTATGGTAGAAAAAATAATAGTCCTTATTGTAAGCAGCTTGATTTAAATTATAAAGCTGCTTTTCAGAGTAGACAGAATGAAGCTAATTTTAATAAAGAAGCAATAACCTCAACTTTTACCTCCGATGGTGATAATGGTATTATGGTTGACACAATTATTAATTGTAAAACCCCGAATTTATATAACACTAAAGAAGAAATTCAAAAGTATATTGAAAGTTGTAAATGTAATAACTTAAATTGGTATAATTATAATGGGAAAAATAATTGTAAAACAGTCAAGGAAAAACTTGATAGAGAGAATAAAAGAGATAGAAAAAAAGAAATTCTTAATGAACAAAATAAAAAAGCAATGAATGTTTTTGGTTATACTAATGAAGAATGGAATACTAATAAAGCAGCAGTGCAACAAAAAATCAAAAAAAAACAGGACTTTGTAATAAAATTCATTAAAAATTTTGATCCTACAGAATATAATTATGATGATAAAAAACAAATATGGGAAAATACGGATGAACTAATTATGAAACTATTTCCTCCAGAAAAATATAATTACAGTGAAGATGACTTAAAGAATAAAGACATAGATGTGATAGATAAAATCTTGGATGTTGATACTGCAGATGATCCAGTTGATTTAGTTGATTATGATATAGTGAATTGTAAAGAAAAAATACAAGAGGATTTTGAAGAAGATATGGATAACAAATTTAAAGAAGGAGATTTGGACTATGATGAATACATGAAATACAAAGCTACAAATGAACCAGATTATACCGAGTGTTATCAACCAAAAACAGTTGGAGGTTTTAAACAAATAAGAAAAACCATGAAAAAAAGAAAATCCAAAACTATAAAAAAAAGAAAATCCAAAAAGGTTAGAAAAGGTAAATAAAATTATTATATAAATTTATGATTTAGTATAATGATTATCGAAATATGTTATAAAAAAAGAATATAAATGTATTATCATTTTAATAACAATATGTTATATTTTTTATCTGGATTTTTATGGTCATGGATAGTTGTTCCATTTTTATTTGTTATTTTGCGTCCATTTGTGCGATTAGACTCTCAGACTAACTCATATCATTTTTTATATAATATTTTGGGTATCAAGCACAAAATCACAGGTGATCCTTTAATAGAACAAGGTTTCATTTTGTGTAATCATAGATGTTTTTTAGATTTTATGATTGATTCATATGTTTCCGACGCAACATGTATTGGTCGCGCTCTAACTATTTTAGCTGTTCCATTTATTCAGTTATTGGCGTATGTTGACAATCGCACAATTATTATAAATCGTAATAAAGACAATCGTCACGATGTGTATTCAAAATGTGTATTGCATATAAATAATTATCAAAATAAACGCATTTTGTTTTATCCAGAAGGAACTCGTAATAAATATACGATTTTGAATTCTTCTGAAGAGCTAAAACCGTATATAAAATTTGGATTATTAAAATCGATTTATGAAGATAAAAGATATCCTGTTCAATTAGTAATTAGTAATAATAAGGAAAATGCCTTCAATGAGAAAAGATTATTGGCGAATTATGGTGTTCCGATTAACACTGTAATAAGTAGTGCAATACATCCCAAAGATTTTAACACTGATGTGGAGTTTTTTGATAAAGTGTTGAATGTTTGGTTTAACTGTTATGTAGAATGTCATTCTGATTCAAATAAAAAGGATTAACCAAAAAGGGTTGTAAACTATAAAAAAAATTGATTTAAAATATAGATATTAATTATATTAAAACAATAAATGGTTAAATATAATTGCGATAAATGCGGAAAAGAATTTACTCAAAAAGGGTCTTATACTAAACATATAAATAAACAAA
>Ga0209596_1003493_pt1 | contig 12371 bp, 5 predicted proteins | sample M_130807_MF_Meta_FD_187314 | JGI IMG/M metagenome (GOLD analysis project Ga0209596, IMG submission 187314) | Freshwater microbial communities from Lake Montjoie, Canada to study carbon cycling - M_130807_MF_MetaG (SPAdes) (version 2) | ecosystem: Environmental > Aquatic > Freshwater > Lake... | reverse complement strand
ATTGAAGGCTGCCTATGCAAATTGCGTATGGCATATCAATGAGCATGCCAATAGTATTTATCTCACGTTCGATGATGGTCCGCATCCTGTCATTACGCCCTTTGTGTTAGATGAGTTGAAAAAACATCAAGCGAAAGCTACCTTTTTTTGTATCGGAAAAAATGTGCAGCTCTACCCCGAAATCTATCAACGTATTTTAGATGAAGGACATTCAGTGGGCAATCATACCCAAAATCATGTGAATGGTTGGAAAACGGATAACGTGCATTATTATAAAAATATCAAAGCGGCTTCAAAGTATATCAATACAAGATTATTTCGTCCGCCCTATGGTCGTATAACGTACGCACAATCAGTGGGTGTGAATCGTCTCTTCCCTAAAACAAAAATAATCATGTGGGATGTATTAAGTGGTGATTTCGACATCAACCTAAGCCCCGAAGATTGTTTGCAAAATGTTGTCAGCGCCACAAAAGCAGGTTCTATCATCGTGTTTCACGACAGTGAAAAAGCGTGGGATCGAATGCATTATACCTTGCCTTTATTTCTAGAACATTGTATCGCGCAAGGATGGAAAATGAAGAAACTATAACACATATCATTGGCCAACAATTTCTGCGCAAAAATCACATCCACCTCACTTACAAAAAATAACATGATAGATACCCATACGCATCTGTACGATGAAAAATTCAATGACGACCGACACGATATGATACAACGAGCCATTCAATCGGGTGTCGATCGTATGTATCTACCCAACTGCGACGCTGCAACCATAGACGGCATGCTAGAGGTTGAACGAAATTTTCCGGCGCATTGTTTTGCCATGATGGGACTGCATCCTTGTTCAGTAAATGAACACGTTGATGAGGAATTACGAATTGCGCGTGAATGGCTCGACAAACGGCGCTTCTGTGCCATCGGCGAAATCGGTCTTGATTATTACTGGGATAAGGCCTTTATCGATCATCAAAAGAAAGCCTTTCGCACACAAATAGAATGGGCCCTTGAATTCAATATCCCTATTGTGATTCATACACGTGAAGCCACACGCGATACGATCGACATCGTGCAGGAATATGTTTCAAAAGGAATCAAGGGTGTATTTCATTGTTTCAGTGGAAGCTATGAAAGCGCTATGCAAATAATCGATATGGGTTTTTATTTAGGCATCGGTGGTGTACTGACATACAAAAATGCAGGCTTGCAAGAAGTCATTCAGAAAATCGATCTAAGGCATTTAGTACTTGAAACGGATGCACCTTATTTGACACCTACACCGCACAGAGGAAAGCGAAATGAAAGTAGCTATCTGCATCTTGTGGCGCAAAAACTAGCTGAATTAAAAAGCGTTTCATTGGATGAGATAAAAAGCATTACGACAGAAAATGCGTTAGTACTTTTTCGACATAATTAATTACCTTCGCGGGCACTTACAACGGAGAGTTGTCCGAGTGGCCGAAGGAGCACGCCTGGAAAGTGTGTATATCCCAAAAGGGTATCGAGAGTTCGAATCTCTCACTCTCCGCTTGATTATTAATCATTCTATGGTATTGAATGTTTGACAATCATACACTAACAAGCCCTTGGCCTATTAGTTCATTCATTATGAATCATCTCTATCAAATCAATATCTCAAAAGGCGGTGTACCTAAACTTCCAACAGATGAAGCAATGGTTACATTTGAAGGTATTGTAGGTGACAAACAAAAAGACCGGCGCTATCATGGCGGACCTGAACGAGCCATTTGCCTCTTCTCGATAGACATCATTCACAAACTGCAACAAGAAGGACATCCAATTGAAGCAGGTTCAACTGGCGAAAATCTCACGCTTTCATTCAACGATTACGCCTTGCTTACACCCGGCATTAAATTACAAATTGGCACTGACGTAATCTTGCAAGTCACTTCCTACGCAGCCCCTTGCAAGACCATTAAAAAATCCTTTCTGAATGAACTTTTTGTCCGCATATCGCAGAAAGTTTTTCCAAATGAATCAAGAATTTATACGCGTGTACTTCGTGAAGGAAAAATTAGAAAAGGAGATCACGTTGATATCATCGTATAAAAGAACAAGCGAATAGAAATCTTCTTTCCATTTTTTTATTACATTTAGGCTTCTAAAAAAATATACACTCCATGGAGCCACAAAAACAGCCTATTCCAACTAACTATGGTGCCCTCAGTACACTTGTCACCGTCTTTTTCTTTTGGGGCTTCATCGCAGCCGGTAACGGTGTCTTCATCCCGTTTTGCAAACACTATTTTCATCTCGATCAATTTCAGTCGCAGTTGATCGACTTCGCTTTTTATGGCGCGTATTATCTTGGTGCATTGGGCTTGTTTATCTACACCACATTGAATGGAAAAGACCTTGTTGCTAAGTGGGGTTACAAACGAAGTATTGTATACGGACTTACTTTTTCGGCGTTAGGCGCTATTGCGATGATCATCGCTGTGAATGGCAATACATTTGGTGGTATGCTCATCGGATTCTTTATCGTAGCCCTTGGTTTTTCGTTGCAACAAACTGCCGCTAACCCATTCGCAATTTCACTTGGTGATCCGGCAACAGGTTCGAACCGTATCAACCTCGGAGGAAGTATCAATTCATTTGGCACATTCATAGGGCCGATTGTTGTAGCCCTCGCTCTATTTGGTGTCACAAAAGCAAGCGATGATCAAGTGAATAATTTAAGTTTGGATAAAGTAACGATACTCTACGCATTTGTTTGTGCCTTATTCCTTGGAGCAGCTGCCTTGTTTTTATTTTCAAAAAAGGTACCTGCTGGCACAAGCGAAGAAAAAACTGAGAAAGCCGGTAAAGCGCTGAAGGCCTTACTTTTTATGACCATTATGCTGGTGATTGCCTTTATACCTGTGTTTATGAGTTACAAGGAAGTGCCTGTTGATGACATTGCTAAAAAAGTAATTGAAGTAACCCGTATGCGTTGGTTGCTTTTTGGACTGGCGATAGTATTGGGTACAATTTTCTTTTCATACGCAAGTGCTAAAAAAAATAATGAAGGTTGGGGTGCCATGAAATATCCTCAATTAGTCTTGGGTATGCTTGCCATCTTTGTATATGTAGGCGTTGAAGTAGCCATAGGAAGTAACTTAAGTGAGTTATTAAAACAACCGCAATTTGGAGGGTTCGAAGCTTCGCAGGCAGCGCCCTATGTTTCGATGTATTGGGGTAGTCTGATGATAGGACGATGGGCAGGCGCTATCAATGTATTCAGACCAGAAAAGACCATGAAGAATATTTTATTATTCATCATTCCATTGATTGCATTTGGCGTGGTGATTGCTATTAATACAATCGCACAAAGCGATATGAGTCCGCTTTATTGGTATGTGATTTGTGTGGTAATATTAATACTCGCTTTTTATGCTACACAAGACAAGCCGGCACTAACCTTATTAATGTTCAGTTCACTGGGCGCCTTAGCGATGCTTGTTGGTATTTTTTCAGAAGGTAAAATTGCTACCTATGCCTTCCTGAGTGGTGGATTATTCTGCAGCGTTATGTGGCCTTGTATCTTTTCATTGGCAACAGCAGGTTTAGGCAAATACACGATGCAAGGATCAGGCTTCTTGATTATGATGATATTAGGTGGCGGTATCATTCCTCCGATACAAGGAAAGCTTGCCGACTTGCTACAAAGTGGCAATACGCAAGTGGGTTTCGGAATTCATACATCCTATTGGATCACCGTCGTTTGTTTTATCTATCTCGCGCTCTTTGCCTTTTCCGTAAAAAATATATTGCGCAAACAAGGCATCGATTACGATGCGAATGCAAGTTCTTCTCATTCATAAAAGCTACATATGCAATATAGTATCGGTATAGACATTGGTGGCACCAATTCTGTGATGGGCATTGTCGACAAGCAAGGTATCATCGTTTTCGAAGCTTCTATTTCGACAAAAGATTTTTTGGATATCAACGATTTTATTGAAGCAATTTATATCAAACTCTCACCTGAAATTGATCGTCTCGGCATTGAACATTTTAAAGGTATTGGTATCGGTGCGCCGAATGGAAATTATTATAACGGCAGTATCGAATTTGCGCCGAATCTGATGTGGAAAGGCATTATTCCATTGGCAAAACTCTTCAATGAAAAATTCAAGTTAGTATCGCTCGTCACCAATGATGCGAATGCAGCTGCTATCGGCGAAATGATGTATGGCGCAGCGAAAGGCATGAACGATTTTATTATGGTGACGCTTGGCACAGGCGTTGGTAGCGGCTTTGTAGCCAATGGAAAAATGATCTATGGCCATGATGGATTTGCTGGTGAACTTGGTCATACTATTGCCGTTCGCGATGGACGATTATGTGGTTGTGGACGCAAGGGCTGCTTGGAAACCTACACATCGGCAACAAGCATCGTGCGCACCGCTCACGAATTCATGAAAAACAGCACAGACGAAAGTATACTGCGGCATATCACTGACTTGAGTGCTAAACATATTTATGAGGCTGCGGTTCAGCAAGACAAACTCGCGCTCGACATTTTCGATTTTACTGGAAAAATTTTAGGTCAAAGTTTGGCGGATGCAGTGGCGATTACAAGTCCAGAAGCCATCATACTCTTTGGCGGACTAGCACAAGCAGGGCGTTATATTTTTGAACCAACAAAAAAATACCTCGAAGATAATCTGTTGATTATTTATAAAAACAAAATCAAGTTATTACCCTCCGAATTAAAAGAAAGTGATGTGGCCATTCTAGGCGCCGCTGCCTTGGTTTGGAATTAATACCAATCGACGTTATTGCAAGATGACTTCATCTGAATTACTGAATACCCGTTGAATATAATCTATTGCAATTGCTGCGCACGCAAGGTTTTTACGTCCGTTGTTTTTTTCTTATAAAAATCAGCTTCTTGCGACTTTCCGATAGCCCTATAGGTGATATCTAAAAACTGTACTGACGTCAAATCCATAGGATCTGCATCAGAGGCTTTCTTAAACCAATAGATGGCAGAATCAGGACGTTGCGTAGCACCGTAAATACAGCCAATATTATTCATAAAATCAGATTCAGTTGTATCACCTTGATGGGCTTTTAAGAAGAATGGCAGGGCCGACATGAGTTTATTAGTACCCGCCATCAAATAATAATTCGCGCTATCCATCATACCCATTTGTTGAAACGTCACACCCTGCTTTGTCAATGGAATCGATGCGTTATAAAAGGCTGTCCCGAGATTATTGGTAAAAATCGGATTCGTGCTATCTTCATTAAAGGCCTTCATATAATATTTATACGCGCTGTCGATTTTTCCGATATTAAAATATGCTTTTCCTAATTGATTATACCCATCGCTAGGCAATGCTGGATAGATACCGAGTGCTCGTTGGAAAACATCAATTGAATGCAGGTTGGCTTTATAAATTGAATCTTTCAAATCAATATTCAACTGATTTTCCTTGATATCATACTCTAAGTTTTCGGCAAACTCACTTCCTGACAAATGATTTCCCATATAAAACAATAGATGCGTGGCATTAGGATAATATTGCACATCACGTGAGAATAAACCAAAATCTGTTTTCCAATCTTCGTTACGATCATAGGTTTTAAAACTATACAAACCTGCTACAACAAAAACCAATCCGAATAGTATCGGTGATGTAGACATAGTTTTGAAAAAAGGTCCTTCTTCCCCTTTCTGCAAATAATGCGAAAGAGCAAATACGATGGCTATGATCAACCCGAGTGATGGCGCAAAAAACAAACGTTCGCCAAAGGATGTACCAATCAAGAAAAAGACATTCGACGTAATAGACATCGCAATGAAAAACCATAAGATTCCGAAACTAATTGCATGCGTATTTTTTCCCTTTTCTCCGAATGGAAGTAACTTCCAAATAGCAAATGCAAATAAGCCCAACAGTGTCAGAAAGGATACCAAGAAGCCCGGATCGGCAAAGCCTACAGGCATCAATGAAGAATACGAATAATCGCACGATAGTGGATGCGGATAAAAAAATGTTTTCATATACAACCCAATCGTATTGACAGCAGATGCAAATTGTGTGGTACCTGCATAGGCAGGATCTTTGCATAGCACCATATAATTATCCAAGGCATTCACAGGCACTTCCGGCGGATAACCACTTAATGCATAATGACGGCAAACTAAAAAGAACAAGGTGCAAGCCAACATAATGGATGAAATGATCGTATTCTTCTTGATATCAGCTTGCGTAAATAAATAGATAAACAAAGGAAAGATAGCCACTGCCACCACCGTTGACTCTTTAGAGAATGAACCAAGCAGATAAGCCCCTACTGCTAACAGCAGATAGCCCACTTTTTCATTTCGCAGATAAAGCTGTACGCAACGCAGTGCCATTAAGATGCCAAGTAAACTCAATATCTCATCAGCACTTTTTACATTCGACACAACCTCCGTGTGAATAGGATGTGTCATAAATAATAAGGTAATGAGAAATGGCACTACCCATTTTTTCTTCCCTATATCATAAAAAATAAAAAAGATAAACACGCCCGTCATCGCATACAACAGCACATTCATAATATGAAACTTATGCGGATCCCCATCAAACACATTCCATTCAATATTGAACAACATCTTGACAGCCGGACGATATAGAGAATTTTCCAAATCAGAGAAATCACCTTTACGAAGTGGGGTACTGAAAATAGTTTTTGTATTTGCCCAGCTTACGGGTGCTTTGGTAATTTTATTGTTCTTGATAATACCATGATCATCCAACACAAAACGGTGATTGAAGGTATTGCTGTATATCAGCACGGTCACAACCATAAGCAACAAAGGAAGAAACCAACGCGCCATTGCACTGGGTGTTGAAGATACTGTCATAGTTTGTTTAGGTGCTTGCTTCGTCTCTACCCGTTTCGAGCCAAGCTCCGTTGTGGTTTGCATTTTCTGTCTACTATTTTTACCCATATCACAAAGTTTATTTAACGTGTTACTTAAAGTCAAAGGTAAAAATAATGGTTATTGCCTTGATTTTACTAACCGAATCAAATTTTTGATTAACTATAGGCAGTCCTATTCATACAAAGTCATGCACTCATTGTGTATATAATTAACGTAGTCTTCAAATTTCCTGCACCATTTTTACGTTACATTTAAGTTAGTTTTGTTTTCTCATAAAAATCAACGTCGAAGTGCTATGAAAGTAACCCATTACCTCCTGCTGCTTATTGTATTATTGACCTGCAGCAATGCCTCTGGGCAGAAATTGACAGATTTTATCTCGCAAGATACGATGGTGTATGTCTATACCTTAGACAAGGAACAAACTACGTATCTTATCAAGAAAAATACCATCGAGGATACGTCCTTCTTGTTCACGCATCTGTATAAAACCTATCCTGTTAAAACATACAAAGATGATACGCTTCCGAATGGCAATTTTATTGTGACTTCAATTGTACGAGAAATGATCAATTACAGGTATGTATACAAATCGTCATTCCAAGTCAAGTCGAAAGTGATTGACCATGATGTGATTTTGTTTATCAATGATAAAAAAAACAAGGCGAACATTGAACAAGCCAACGTGGAAATCGATGGCATAGCAGTTGCGTTCAATGAAGGCTATGGTGGCTATAGTTTCGATCAATCAAAAATCAATAAGGATCGATTGCGCAACAATCAAGTATTTATCGCCATAACGCTAGGAAACGAATATACCTTGTTGCGCTATAATTTCAATGAAGGATACAGGCCTGCACCCGAGTCAATCACTACCCCACAAACTAGCGGCGTGTCAGAAGGTTATATCATAACCGACAAGCCATTATACAAACCTGGCGATACGCTTAATGTAAAAGCGTTTCTGATGGATCCTAAGAACGGCAGACCTATCAGAAGAAAAACACGATTGACCATCACAGAACCGATGCAGAATTTTTCATTCTCAAAAAAAATAAAACGTTCAACACCGGGTGCCTATCTTTTTAAATGGCAGATTCCTGATTCATTGAAAATAGATCGCACCTTCAACCTTACGTTTCAATACAACAAACGTTCCATTCCGTTCTTTCATACTGGTCATTTTTATCTTGAGGATTATGTGCTTTCTACAAGCAGATATGATGTCACAATGTTAAGTGAGCTATATTATGCTGGCGAAGACATTACATTTTATGCCGTGGCTACCGATGCGAATCAATTCCCGATTCAAGGCACTCAAATCCATTATAAACTCAGCATCAATCAGGTGACTGATTTTCTGTCAGATAGCTTGACACTCACAGAAGCTAAACGATTAAACTGTTATGAAAAGGATACGGTTTACCCGTATGAAAATTTCATGGAACTAAAAATCCCATCGTCTATCTTACCTAATATCAATGCGAACTATAATCTAGAAGTAAGTTTTACCGACCCCAATACATTTGAGCGTAAAGTATTCGTAAAGCAGTTTACCAAACAAACAGAAAAAGAAAAAGAGTTAGTCTATCAGCGCGAAGACTCTATGCATATTCGTTGTCTGTATAATCTCAAGGATGTCGAAAGACCCTATACTGTTATTTCAGTAAGTAATAATGACACCTTGTTCAGTAAAAAAATAAGCACGCCCTATTCCTTCAAACTTTCTCCGTACACCACCCGCGTAATTTTTATTGATAAAGACTCTTTTTCAACGAATGTCGACATACGATTCAACAAACTAGACATTACACATATCAGCGGCAAACGTTCAGCAGATAGTATTCGCATCTCCTTCAACTTCCCATTTGACGAAGCAGTCTATTACCGAATCCTAAAAGGCAATAAGCTAATTAAGGCTGCCAAAAGTAGCCGACTCGATTTTAGCATGAAGGATGAAAGTAAAGACGCATATACCATCCTGTTTACAACCAACCTCAATAATAGCATTGAAAATAATTTTTATAAAATTACGTATGTGCCCAACGTACATCAGATCAAATTAACTTCTACGATTCCTGCACAAGCGTATCCTGGACAAAAATTACCTATTACCATCACAGCCACGGATTACAAAAACAAACCATTGTCGAACGTAAATATAGCCGCACTTGCCGCTAACAAGCAGTTTGAAGAACGCTTGACGACACCACAAATTTTGATTCCTGATCAATACAAGGATTTGATTGATATCCACGAACAAGGGAGCATCGACAATATTTCATTAAGTATCCCTACTCTACTCAGAAGCTACATCATTAACAAGAGGCACCTTGCAACATATCAGCTCCAGAAAAATGAATATTATGAACTTCGATATCCGCGGAAGCAAATGGCAATCATCAGTAAGGATATACAATCTAACATACCAGAATTTGCAGTCGCCATAACACATAAAAATATTCTTTATTCTCCTAAGTATATTTTACTAGATGGGCAACCCGTGTATCTATGTGATCTCAATTCTACTGCATATTCCTTTCAATCGAATATCGGCAATCATTCAATCAGCTTTCGCTATTTCAATAAATTATATGTACTTAATGACATTCATTTTGACGCAGGAAAAAAATACTGGCTTGGCATCAACATCGATAGTGTAACCAGATCAAATGGCACTATTACCATAACCGATTCACTACCGACTGCACAGCCTAATGCGGAAGAAAAAAAGGTATTGTATGCTTCATTGCTTTTCACCAATCAATTTGCATTTGACACCTTGAGTGTCAGAAACAAAAAAGATAGCACTGCAACATTTTACTATACACCTTCTAGAAGACCAAACGTACTGAATGTAGACGGTGATGCATTTTATGTATTCGGTCCATTGACAAATCAAACGAACGCTGTCTTGCAGCTAAAAAATAAAGCCCATACGTTAATCATATCACCTGAATATGCGCATTATTATGATGCCTTTACAAGAGAATTCACGACGAAGAATATTGGGCCTATCAAAGGTGTAATTTTTAATTTCTATGAAAACCAATTACAAGATTATCAGTTAGCTGCGTTGCTAAAACCAGACACAGTGAAACCCGCAGCACAAGCGGTGGATATGAAATTTGATAAGGATGCATTAAAGGCAGCTAAGGAAGAGCCTGAGCCAGTCTATGCGCAGAATTACAGACAACAAAACACTGGAAATTATTTTCAGATTAAGATTAAAAACATGCAAAAGAATTGCATCGTCAAGGCGCTTTGGGTTATTAATAATTCCAAAGCGGAAGAATGTATTTTTTCGACAAACATTCCACAAAACAATCTGTTTGGCTTTCCTGTCTATGCGTCTGATGGAATCTATGATCTGTATTTTTTATTGAGTAACAAAAAGTTGCTCATTATGAAAAATATCTCCTTAAAAAATCATGATGAATTTTATGTCAACCCTGCCTTATTTACATCAGAAAAAATCAGCAATGAACGATTAGCCATCCCATTAAAAATATATAGCGACCTCACTAAACTTCCTCTCTTGCCTTTTTACTTTCCTCCGGAAGAATCAGCGGAAGTCATTACCAAAGTCAAGAATGCCACACGCAGTAATCCGTATTTGCATGGCATCATCACAGACAAATCCTTGCAAGCAATTCCTAATGCCATCATCTTGTTAGAAGTTAATGGCAAGTTTAAAGAAGGCGCGTATACAAATAGAAACGGAGAATTTGAAGTATTGAATCTACCTCCGGGATCTTATCAAATCAAAGTATTTCATCCCGAATATCAAATGCTGCAATTTCCTGTTACGTTTATGCAGCAAGGATATGACTATGCATTGAATGTCGACATGAATGAATCTGACACTCAAAAACCCGTACTTGAAACGATCAATCAAGATTTTCGATTAATGTGCTTTAAACATAAAGCAGTGCATGATGTATTTAAAATTAAAATCTATGATAAAGATACACGAGAGCCATTGCAGCAAGTATCTATCACTATTTCTGCGGGCGCTAAGAACGTGACAGAGATATCGCTAGTCGACAAGCATGAAATTGATATTGCTTTCCCATCATTGCAAGATACCTGCACTATTATTTTTACGAAGAATGGTTATCAACCCATCGTACTTCATGGTATTCGCTTCAATAAGGGAATGTATTACACGTTACACATTTTCATGATGTTGAACGATGCACGAAGACCGCAAACCAACAAAGAATATAGTGTGAATATCATGGAGATGACGGATGACATAAATGCATTTAGGGGCAATGTATACAAACAACAAATGAATATCGAAGATCGTGTAAATTATGCGCCAGCTACCATGTACGCTAGTGCACCTGAGTCTAGCGCTGCATCAATGAATTATACATCAATGAATGTGGGGGCAGCTACATTTGAAGTACTGAGTGATGAAGGTACATCCACGTATTCATGGTCAACCGCAGAAGCAACAGATGAAGCGGTTTCAAGTAAACAGTACAGAAACAACACACTCTATGCCGACGACAATATGATAAACGATGTCGCTAACAATACTGATATTAGCAAATCAAGAAAAAAATTCAATGATGTTGGTTTCTGGGAACCCAATCATATCACCGATAAACAAGGCAAGACAAGTTTTGACATCCGATTACCTGATAATATCACCACCTGGAAATCGATCATAATTGCGATGGGAAAACATCGGTTACACGGCATCGACTCGACTGAAACGAAGGTATATAAGCCCTTACAAAGTATGAGTATCATTCCGTCCTTTATTTGGGATAATGATAAAGTATATGCCAAAGCAAAATTCACAAATCTTACAAAAGATGCGAAGAAAGTTACTGTTGGCATTTCACTGAATGACAAGATAATGAGCTCGAAGGAAGTTTCCATCAAAAACGAGTATGTGGATTCCATCTTACTAAGCGCAGACAATTTAAATTCTATCCATTGGAAGGCGGGTTTGCAATTTGAAAAAACATATAAAGATGACGAAGAGCGGGACATTCAAGTGTTGAGTTCAGCCTTCAAACTTTATACCAATCAGCACGTCATGATGGAAAAAGACAGTACCTATACATTAAAATTTGCCAACGGTATCAAGGGGAATATACTGCTCAATAATACATTGTATGAAAAAATAATAGCAGAGATCAATGATCTAAACAACTACGAATATGGTTGTGTTGAACAAACCGCATCAAAGCTCAAGGCATTACTTTGCAAGGAAAAAATAAACAAGGCAATGGGACTGAAAGAAAATCTCACGCCCCCGATTTATAATCTGATCAACCGATTATCAAATTACCAGAATACCGATGGTACTTGGGGTTGGTGGAAACGCGAATCGGTAAATTGGCGCATGACCATTTACGCTATGGATGTCTTACGCAGCGCCGATATAGCCGGATATTCGAATAGCAATTACAACGCGGCTCGCAATGTAATTAGTGCTAATTTCTATACGCTCTCAACGTCT
>Ga0209596_1003489_pt1 | contig 12378 bp, 10 predicted proteins | sample M_130807_MF_Meta_FD_187314 | JGI IMG/M metagenome (GOLD analysis project Ga0209596, IMG submission 187314) | Freshwater microbial communities from Lake Montjoie, Canada to study carbon cycling - M_130807_MF_MetaG (SPAdes) (version 2) | ecosystem: Environmental > Aquatic > Freshwater > Lake... | reverse complement strand
CCAAGATCTGGCCGGTCAGGCCGCGAGCAACACCGTCGGGCTTGACCAAGACAAGGGTGCGTTCCGTCATTAATGACTCCAAGAAAAAGGGGCTAGAAACCCCTACTCTACCGGCCGGTCAGGCCCCATCTGCCGGCACGGGGTTAGCCGAGCGCCCGAGCTTGAGGGCCCACCACCACAGCGCGGCAAACATCGCGCCCAGGAAGAACATCGCTGGGATGACAAATCCGGTAGCTATCGCTGCTACTTGAATCAGCCACCCGGCGTAGACCGCCCAACTAAAGCGGAGCAAGGCCGTCACCACTAAGCAGGAGATGGCTAACAGCCCACCCACCCAACCCGCAACTGCGCCGTTGACCTGGTAAATCGAAATAGCCACGGGAATGGCCAACGCGAGCACGATGGATTCAAACGCTAAGACTGCGGATGCAAGTGCTCTCATGACGCTTCACCGCTTGATGGCTGCAACAAGGCACGAGCCTGACCAACCAAGGCAACCGAACCAACGACCAAGACCGCCGCTGCAGTGGTGCCCTCGTTTGTTGCATCATCGGCCAAGGTCACAGCAACTTCCAGCGCATCGGAAAGAGCAGGAGCAACCACCACTCGATCACTGCCCACGATCTGACTGGCAAGTTCGCCCACCTCATCGGCCGGCATAGCCCGAGGGTCGTTCGCGCTGGTAGCCACAATGACATCGACTTGATCGGCAAACTCCGCGAGCACACCGGAGACGTCCTTATCAACCATGGCACCCACAACAGCGATGACAGATCCGAAGTCAAAGGACTCGCGAAGGGCTTCGGCGGTAGCTCGCGCGCCATGGGGATTATGCGCAGCATCAAGCAGGACGGTGGGCGATCGACGCACGATCTCCAGTCGCCCGGGAGCCGTTGCTTGGGCAAAGGCCTCGCGCACGAGGGCAACATCTAGCCGTTGCTGTCCCCCACCGAGGAAACTTTCAAATGCAGCCAAGGCCACTGCGGCGTTATGTGCTTGGTGTTCGCCATGAAGAGGCAACCACAATTCGTCGTAGACGCCACCCAGGCCTTCGATGGTCAGCAGCTGACCACCAACGGCGAGTTGTCGATCCACCAGCGCAAAGTCACGGCCTTCGAGGATCAAACGAGCACCGACTTGTGCGGCTCGCGCTGCAATAACCTCGGCAACTACAGGATCTTGTTCAGCAACAACTACCAAGCCGTTGGCCTTGATGATGCCCGCCTTTTCGCCAGCAACCTCTTCCAGCGTTGAGCCCAAGTATTCGGAGTGATCTAAGCCAATGGGTGTAATCACGCATACAGCTGATTCGACAACGTTTGTTGCATCCCACGTCCCACCCATGCCCACTTCGATTACGGCTGCATCGACGGGAGCCTCGGCGAACGTGGCTAAAGCCAACACAGTCAGTACTTCAAAGGTCGACATGGCCGGGCCACCGCGACCGATGCTTTCCGCATCAACTATTTCAAGGTAAGGCTCGATGTCGTCAAAGTTTTCGACAAAGCGCTCAGGCGAAATGATTTCGCCGGCAAAACAAATGCGCTCACGCACGGTTTCTAAATGCGGGCTGGTGAACCGGCCGGTTCGCAATCCTGCGGTTAGCGCCAGCTGATCAATAAGCCGGACCGTCGACGTCTTGGCATTGGTGCCGGCTACGTGAATGGTCGGGTAGGCCTGCTGCGGGTCAGCCAATAACTCCACAGCGCGCGCTACCCGCTCCAGAGTGGGCTCAATGCGGTCTTCGGGCCAACGCAGCGTGAGGCTTTCCTGGATTTGAACAAACCGCTCCACAGCGGATGGGCCTGTTTCATCGATGCTCACGGGGGGCAACTCTACGCAGGGCCGCAACAATAGGATCGGACATCATGACTGAGCCCACCGCAGCCTCAAAGATTCCCGACAAGCCCACCATTGATGGGCTGGAAGACCGCTGGTCCCAGAACTGGGAAACCGACGGTGTCTACCGGTTCAATCGCACGGCTACCCGCGATCAGGTGTACTCCATTGATACGCCACCACCGACGGCTAGCGGGTCGCTGCACGTGGGCCACGTCTTTTCCTACACACACACCGACACGATCGCGCGCTTCCAGCGGATGCGTGGTCTCGAAGTGTTCTACCCCATGGGCTGGGACGACAACGGACTTCCGACTGAACGTCGGGTTCAAAACTATTTCGGCGTGCGCTGCGATCCGTCGTTGCCCTATGACCCCGACTTCACCCCGCCGGCCGAACCAGGCAAGCAGCAGATCGCCATCTCGCGCCGCAACTTCATTGAACTGTGCGAACACCTCACAGTCGAAGACGAGAAAGTCTTTGAATCTGTTTGGCGCCGACTTGGCCTGTCCGTTGACTGGTCGCACAGTTACCAAACCATTGATTCGAACTCCCGAGCCACGTCACAACGCGCGTTCTTGCGCAACCTTGCTCGTGGTGAGGCCTACCAAAGCGAAGCACCCACGCTGTGGGATGTCACGTTCCGTACCGCTGTGGCACAAGCCGAACTTGAGGACCGCGAACGCCCCGGTGCCTACTACCAGCTCGCGTTCCACCGCACCGACGGCAAGGGCGATGTCAACATCGACACCACGCGCCCTGAACTGCTGGCGGCGTGCGTTGCTCTCGTGGCTCACCCCGATGATGAGCGCTACCAGGAGCTTTTTGGCACCACGGTGCGCACACCCATCTTTGACGTCGAAGTAGAAGTCAAGGCCCATCCGTTGGCCGATCCCGAAAAGGGAACCGGTATCGCGATGGTGTGTACGTTCGGTGACCTCACCGACGTGACGTGGTGGCGTGAACTCCAACTCGACACCCGCCCCATCATTGGCTGGGATGGTCGCATCACCTCTGACGTGCCAGAGGCCATCATTTCGGCTGATGGGCGCTCGGCCTACGCCCGGCTTTCAGGTTCCACGGTATTCACGGCTAAGGAAACAGTGGTTGAGATGTTGCGTCACAGTGGTGAGCTCATCGGTGAGCCTCGACCCATCAATCACCAAGTGAAGTTTTTTGAAAAGGGTGACAAGCCACTCGAAATCGTGACGACCCGTCAGTGGTATTTGCGCAACGGTGGTCGCGATGGACTTCTGCGCGATGTCGTGTTGCAGCGAGCCAACGAGATCACCTGGCACCCGGCCTATATGAAGGCCCGCTACGACAACTGGGTCGAAGGCCTCAACGGTGACTGGTTGGTTAGCCGTCAGCGGTTCTTTGGGGTTCCGTTCCCGCTCTGGTATCGCCTTGATTCCAACGGGGAACCGCTGTATGACCAACCACTAGTCCCAGATGAAGCTGACCTCCCGATCGATCCACAGTCCGAGTGTCCTGATGGATTTACTGCCGACCAACGTGGCGCAGCCAATGGATTCATCGGCGACCCCGATGTCATGGACACTTGGGCAACGTCGTCGCTGACTCCGCAGATCGCCGGCGGATGGGAACGCGACAACGACCTGTTTGAACGCGTCTATCCCATGAACTTGCGTCCGCAAGGCCACGACATCATCCGTACCTGGCTGTTCTCTACGGTTGTGCGAGCCAACGCTGAGTTTGATGGAGTGCCGTGGACCGACACATCAATTTCTGGCTGGATCCTGGACCCCGACCGGAAAAAGATGAGCAAGTCCAAGGGCAACGTGGTCACCCCTATGGGATTGCTTGAAGAACACGGTTCTGATGCTGTGCGCTATTGGGCAGCCAGCGGACGACCAGGAACTGACACCGCCTTCGATGTCCAACAGATGAAGGTCGGTCGGCGACTGGCCATCAAGATCTTGAACGCTTCGAAGTTCGCGATTAGTTTGGGTGCGACCGAAAACCCATCAGCGATCACGCACCCCTTGGATCGTGCCCTCTTGGCTCGATTAGCAACCGTCGTCGAACGCGCAACCACCGCATTTGACAACTACGACTACAGCCGAGCACTCGAAGTCACCGAAACGTTCTTCTGGGCCTTTTGCGATGACTATGTCGAGATGGTTAAGGACCGTGCTTACGGCGGTCAGGGACCAGAAGGCGCTGCTTCAGCTCATGCCACGCTCGCCGCAACGCTGTCTGTTCTCCTGCGGCTATTCGCCCCCACACTTCCGTTTGTCACCGAAGAGGCGTGGTCCTGGTGGCAGACGGGTTCGATTCACCGCAGCCCTTGGCCTGATGCAGCAACAGTGACCGAGCTGGCCGCCGATGGCAACATCGCTTTGAACGAAACAACCGCCGTGTTGCTATCGACTATTCGCCGAGCAAAGTCGGATGCTCAAGTTTCTATGCGCGCCGATGTCGAATCAGCGATCATCACCGCTCCTGCCACGCAACTTGAGTTGGTGCGCCAAGTAGAAGGTGACTTGCGCGCAGTAGGACGCATTGCGAACGTGAGTTACGTCGAGGGCGAGAGCGTGAGTGCTGAAGTCGTGCTCGGAGAACAACCCGCTTAGGCGGACTTTTCTTCCTTGTCAGCACGAGCACGCTTGGGCTTGTCACGCGGAACCATCGTGGGCGCAATGTGCTGCACCACCACTTCTTCGGTCACCACGACTCGGCCAATGTCATCTCGTGAGGGAACTTCGTACATCACGGACAACAACACTTCTTCCATGATGGCGCGCAGTCCACGAGCTCCCGTACCGCGAGCCAAAGCCTGATCGGCGATCGCGGTGAGCGACCCTTCATCAAATTCGAGTTCAACACCATCGAGCTCAAAGAGCTTTTGATATTGCTTGACCAGAGCGTTCTTTGGCTCCGTCAGGATTTGGATCAAACCGGCCTGGTCCACGGCAACCGTGCTGGTCAGGATGGGCAGACGACCAACAAATTCGGGGATCAAGCCGAACTTGAGCAGGTCTTCTGGCATGACCCGACTGAGGATGTCCATTTCATCGGTGGACTCTGCTGGCGATTGAACATCAGCGGTGAAGCCGATGCTCTTCTTGCCCACGCGCTGCTCAATCAAGGTGTCAAGACCAGCAAATGCGCCGGCGACGATGAACAACACGTTGGTGGTGTCGATCTGAATGAATTCCTGGTGCGGGTGCTTGCGACCACCCTGTGGCGGCACCGAAGCAGTCGTTCCCTCGATGATCTTCAAGAGTGCTTGCTGCACGCCCTCGCCGGATACATCACGAGTAATGGATGGGTTCTCGCTCTTGCGGGCGATCTTGTCGACTTCGTCAATGTAAATAATGCCGGTTTCGGCCTTCTTCACGTCGTAGTCGGCTGCCTGGATCAGCTTGAGCAAAATGTTTTCCACGTCTTCACCGACATAACCTGCTTCGGTCAAGGCTGTGGCGTCAGCAATGGCAAACGGTACCTGCAACATGCGGGCCAAGGTTTGTGCCATCAAGGTCTTGCCCGAACCGGTGGGGCCGAGGAGCAAGATGTTGGACTTCATCAATTCGATGCCGTCTTCGCCGCGTCGATCCGATTCTGGCGAGCGGATGCGCTTGTAGTGGTTGTAGACAGCAACAGCGAGCGACTTCTTAGCAGCGTCTTGGCCTACGACGTACTGGTCAAGGAATTCAAAGATTTCACGAGGCTTGGGCAGCTCAGTGGATTCGCCCTCAACAATTTCACTGAGCTCTTCGTCAATGATTTCGTTGCACAGGTCAATGCACTCATCGCAGATGTAAACGCCTGGGCCAGCGATCAATTTCTTGACTTGCTTTTGGCTCTTTCCGCAGAAAGAGCACTTGAGCAGATCGGCTGTCTCTCCAATGCGCGCCACGTGGGTCGACCTTTCCTGGGGAAGCTGTTTCTTGAACCACGAAACTACCCCGACATTGGGTCAGATCAGCCCTTTGATCTGGGCGTGCCGCGTGCAGAAAGGGTGAAGACCCCTTCCGGCAGGGCTTAGCGCGTGAAAATTACCTCATCGATGATGCCGTATTCCTTGGCTTCGGCCGCCGTGAGGATCTTGTCGCGCTCAATGTCTTGACGAACTTGGTCTTCGGTTCGACCACTGTGTTCAGCCAACATCTGCTCGAGCAGAGTGCGCATCCGCAAAATTTCATTGGCTTGGATCTCGATGTCCGAGCCCTGACCGCCACCCTCGCTGTAGGGCTGGTGAATCAAGATGCGTGAATGCTTGAGAGCAAAGCGCTTGCCTGGCGTTCCGGCAGCCAGCAACACGGCAGCGGCCGAAGCGGCTTGACCCATGCAGATGGTTTGGATGTCGGGCTTGACGAATCGCATGGTGTCGTAGATCGCCGTCAGCGCAGTGAAGGATCCACCAGGTGAGTTGATGTAGATCGAAATGTCTCGATCCGCATCCATGGATTCCAGCGTGAGTAACTGTGCCATCACGTCGTTTGCAGAAGCATCATCGATTTGCACACCCAAGAAAATGATGCGCTCCTCAAAGAGCTTGGTGTACGGATCCATTTCGCGATAGCCCTGGCTGGTGCGCTCAATAAAGCGCGGCAGGACATAGCGACTGCTAGGGGTAAAGAGCTCGCTCACTTGGACTTCCCTCCGGCTGGGCTGGTGCCACCTTGGCCTGCAACATCCTTGGCGCTACGCACCACGTGATCGACGAATCCGTACTCCATTGCCTCTTCGGCAGCGAACCAGCGGTCACGATCGGAGTCTTCTTCGATTTGCTGAAGGGTCTGACCAGTGTGACCAGCGATGAGTTCGGCAAGCTTCTTTTTGGTGTACAGCATCTGCTCGGCTTGAATCTTGATGTCCGAAGCCGTTCCACCAATTCCACCCGATGGCTGGTGCATCATGATGCGCGCGTGCGGCAAGGCATAACGCTTGCCTGGGGCACCTGCACACAACAAGAACTGACCCATCGATGCGGCCAAGCCCATGGCAACGGTGGCTACGTCATTTTGGATGAACTGCATGGTGTCGTAGATCGCCAAACCGGCCGACACCGATCCGCCTGGTGAGTTGATGTACAGGTAGATGTCTTTTTCTGGATCTTCAGCAGCAAGCAAAAGCATCTGCGCAGCGATCGCGTTGGAGTTGGCGTCCTCGACAACCGAACCCAAGAAGATGATGCGCTCGCGCAAGAGTCGTTGATAAACGCCGTCATCAAAACCCATGCCGGAAGGTTGTGAGCCGCGTGCTTCACCAAGCCCGGGGATCTCTACCGATGTCACCTTGTGCACTCCTTTGCTCATTGCCAGTGCATTGACCCTAACGCGAAAACCCCCCTGCTTCACATCTTCAGGGGGGGGTGTTCGCTTACGGCGCAGACCTAGTGGTTGTGACCTTCGTGGTCGTGACCGTCATGGTCGTGACCGTCATGGTCATCGTCAGAAGCGTCCAGCGCCTTCAAATCAACGGTACGTCCCGAAGCATCCGTAATCGCGGCGTTCTCAAGGACGAAAGCCATGGCCTTGCCGCGGACAACTTCACCCACGAACGAGGCCACCTGGCCCGCACGGACAACCTCTTGAACGAACTGGTCGGGTGCCATGCCATAGCGCGAGGCCTGACGAATCAGGTACTCGGTCAGTTCGGTCTCTGAAGCCTGGATGTCTTCGGCCTTAGCGATTTCATCGAGGAGGAACTGCTGGGCAATCGCCTTGCGCACATCCACCTCAACTTCGGCGCGGTGCACGTCGTCTTCCATGCGACCTTCGCCTTGCAGGTGCTCATCGACTTCGGCCTTAACGATTCCGTCGGGGATGGGGATCTCAACGAGCTCTAAGAGTGCATCACCGATCTTGTTGCGCGCCTGCAGAGCTTGTTCAATCTTTTTGATCTCGACCGTCTGATCTGAAATCTGCGCATGCAGTTCAGCAAAGGTGTCGAACTCGCTCGCCATCTGGGCAAACTCATCATTGAGTTCAGGCAGGATGCGCTCGCGCACGCTCTTGACTTCAACCGTGACTTCGACATCCTTGTCGACCCATTCACCGGCGCGCAGTCGCGTGGTCAGAGTTCCGCTTGAGCCTGCTTCAAGTCCGACGATCGCGTCGTCCAGCCCGTCGAGCAAATCGCCGGATCCGACTTGGTAGGACAAGCCAGCAGCGGTGGCTTCTTCGATCGCTTCGCCTTCGTAAGCAGAGCTCAAGTCAATGACGATGAAGTCGCCGTCTTCCACTGCACGCTCAACGGGCTTGAGGGAGCCAAAGCGCTCGCGCAAACGTTCTACTTGAGCTTCGATGTCGGTCTCGCTTGCTTCCACATCATCAACAGAGACCGCAATGCCCTTGTACTCAGGCACGGTGATTTCGGGGCGTACTTCGACTTCAGCGGTGAAGCTCAGTGGCTGGCCATCGACAAACTCGGCAATATCGACTTCAGGCTGACCCAAGACGCGAAGTTCGTTATCGCGGACAGCGTCGGCGTACGCATTGGAGATCACATCGTTCATGGCCTCGTCAATGACGGCTTCGCGTCCCACACGCTGGTCGATGATCGCTTGTGGAACTTTGCCCTTGCGGAAACCAGGCACGTTGATGGCGGCAGCGATGCGCTTGTAGGCAGCATCAATGCTGGGCTTCATCTCGTCAGCGGCGACTTCAATGCTGAGCTTGACGCGCGTTGCTGACAATGTCTCTACTGCTGTGTTCATGCTGAAACCTGACTCCTTGACCTGATGGTTGGTCGGGGCGGGGAGACTCGAACTCCCGATCTCCTGCTCCCAAAGCAGGCGCGCTACCAACTACGCCACGCCCCGCGACAACTCAAACGATGCACGGGTAACCTATTCCAACGTCGGATGAAGGTCCGCACGCGGGTGTAGCTCAATGGTAGAGCCCCAGCCTTCCAAGCTGGCCATGCCGGTTCGATCCCGGTCACCCGCTCTGAAATATGTGGACCCCCTTTGTGGGGGTTCACATATTTGTGGGGCTTGTCCGGGATCGGGAGGAGCCGTGCAACAGCACGGCGACGGCCCCGGTCACCAACCGGCAGCTGTGGAACACTGCTCCAATGAGCATCGTTCAAGCCTCGTGCGATAAGTGGGCAACAACACTTACCGGCTTTCTCACGCACCCGGACGTGTCTGAGATTTCTTTCACCTCACCCGAATCCGGCGAACCAGCGGGGTCCCTGACGATCACCGAGGGCTCAACCGCATCGGGAGCTCGAGTACGCGTGGTCGACACCCGTCTGCTTATTCCTGCATTGGGTTTAGACGCCACGATGGTCCACGCATTTGCACCGAGTGAATCGACCAGTCCACACCTGCTCAGCGACTTAGCGACAAAGCATCGGCCCACTCCCGATGGTGGAACGGAAATGACGTGGCACTTTCACGTTGACCTGATGCCCCGCGTGGACTTGATCATTGACCCCGAATTCATTGACGCGGTCTACCCCTCACTGACGCAGGCGCACACCAGTGCCTATGCGATTGAAGGCATGATGCCGATCGCCGTTCCTCACCGCTTACGTTCGCTTGCCTCTCCATGGCTCATTGGTGCCATCGTTCGACCAACAGATGAAGTGGTCACCCGAGAGTTGTTCACGACTTACGCGAATCGTTGGCACGAGTTGGTTAATAACCCGCCACTTGTCGCTGACCCTGCTTCGCAGCGCGAGCGTGACATCAAGCATCGAGCCACGCTGTTTAACAACGACACCGATCCGGTGTGGCAGAATTTGGCCAAACTCGTTGGACAGGCTGACACCGACACGTTGCTCGCAGCTATTCGCAACCCGGTCTAGTCACTTTTGGCAGGTAGGGCACCAGAAAAGATTCCGGCCCGAAACCTCACGCTTAAGAATCGGGGTTGAGCAGACCAAGCACTGCTGGGATTCACGCCGATAGACGTACACCTCTCCCCCATGTCGATCATTCCGTGGAGCTCGACCAGTTCGTTCGGGCAAATGCTTCGATCGGACCGTGTCAATCTGGCCAACGTCAGCTCCAATGCGCATCAGCTTGACGAGATCGCGCCAGATTTTGAGCCACACCTTGCGATCAACATCACGACCTGGTGTCAAAGGATCAATGCCCAACCGAAACAGCACCTCAGCGCGATACACATTGCCCACGCCGGAAACGATGTCCTGCCGCATCAACAACACACAGATGGGTGAAGAACTTTTTGAGATGACATTCCACGCCCGCTTCTCGTCCGCATCCACACGTAGTGGATCAGGGCCCAAGCGATTGAGCAGCACCGCCACGTCCGACGATGTCACCAGTTCGCACTGCGTTGGACCACGCAAATCGGCCACTGCTTGCTTGCCATGCAGTCGCAGTCGAACTTGACCGACCGGAGAAGCTGCCTTTTCGTTCACCAAAGGTTTGATGTTCCAAGCCCCGTACAGCCCCAAGTGCACGTGCACGATCGCATCGTTGGCGAACTCCATGAGCAGGTGTTTGCCCACTGCTTGGGCTTGGACAAAGGTCGTGCGATCAATGCGGGCGGCGCTGTCAGCAAAGCGACCCTGTGGGCTCGTCACTGCGAGAGCCTGTCCAGCAAATGCCTCGTTGAGGTCTGCAGCATTGCGGTGAATCGTGTGACCTTCAGGCATGACAACGACAACTAGTCAAAAGCAGGTGGCTGGGTGCGAGCACGCTTGATTTCGTAGAAGCCTTCCGAGCCCGAGAGCAACACGATCCCATCAAAGAGGCGGCCAGCGGCCTCACCCTTGGGTGTGGGGCTAATCACCGGACCGAAGTAACCGATTCCATTGATCGCCATGACCGGCGTGCCGATTTCCATCGCTGCTGCATCTTGCGATGCCTGATGCGAAGCGCGAATCGCGTCGTCGAATTCCTTAGAAGAAACAGCATCCGCCAGATCGGCCGGAAGATTCAGCTCAGCAAGGGCTTCCCCAATCACGGTCGGATCGTCGCGTCGATTGTCAACGAAAATACGTCGACTAATCGCGGTGTACAGCGGTTCAGTGATTTCCACACCGACGCGCGCCTGGGCCGCAGCAACAACGCGCACCGGTCCCCACACTTTGCTCATCATGTCGACATACTCCGATGGAATGTCTTTGCCTTCATTGAGAACGGCCAAGCTCATGATGTGGAACCGCAGATCGATGTCTCGCACCTTTATTGCCTCAAGAATCCACCGCGAGGTCAACCATGCCCATGGACACATGGGGTCAAACCACATGTCAACGACGATTGGGGTGTCTTGTGATGCAGCGGACAAGGCTTCCTCCATGGGCGGGCTGGAACAGTATCGACACCCTAGGATGGCAAAGACCGCTACTAAGGAGTGCCCTGACGTGTCCGGCAACAACCTCACCCGTGACGAAGCCCGCCAGCGAGCCAGAGATCTAGACATTAGCCACTACGACGTGGCCATTGACCTGACTCGGGGCGCCATGACCTTCGGCTCGACCACCACGGTGAGCTTTACCGCTTCGGCCCCTACTTCATTCATCGAATTCACCGCGGCCAGCGTCAACACCATCGTGCTCAATGGGCAGGAACTCGACCCTGCCGTAGCCTTCGATGGAAATCGAATCACCCTCTCGGGCTTAGCTCACAACAACGTCCTCACCGTCGAAGGCGACGGGGTGTACTCCAATACTGGCGAAGGCTTACATCGATTCGTTGACCCCGTTGATAACGAGGTGTACCTCTACACCCAATTCGAATCCGCAGACGCCAAGCGCATGTTTGCCTGCTTTGATCAGCCGGACCTGAAGGCGACGTATTCCTTCACGGTAACTGCTCCATCACATTGGAAGGTCATCTCCAACTCCCCCACACCCAACGCAGACGTCCTGGATGACAGCAAGAGTGTGTGGAGTTTTGATCCCACTGCTCGGATGTCCACCTACATCACAGCTCTGGTAGCTGGTCCGTACCACGAGGAACGCGGCGAATACGCCGGCGTCAACGGCACCTACCCCATGGGTGTGTTTTGTAGGCAATCTCTTGCTGAATTCCTCGATGCTGATGACATCATTGGCACAGCCGCTCGTGGGTTTGAACTTTTTGAACGCGAATTTGGCGTCGCATACCCCTTCGGCAAGTACGACCAACTGTTCGTTCCCGAATTCAACGCCGGAGCGATGGAAAATGCGGGCTGCGTCACATTCCACGAGGATTTGTTATTCCGCAGCAAGGTGACCGACGCTGCTTACGAGCAACGTTCTAATACCATCCTTCACGAACTTGCCCACATGTGGTTTGGCAACCTCGTCACGATGACGTGGTGGGACGACTTGTGGCTTAACGAATCTTTCGCTGAGTGGGCTTCACACTTTGCGAACGTGCGTGCCACTCGATACACCGATGCCTGGACGAGTTTTTGCAATCAACGCAAAGCCTGGGCTTATCGGCAGGATCAACTTCCTTCCACACACCCCATCGCTGCCGACATGGTCGACCTTGATGCCGTGCGCGTGAACTTTGATGGCATTACCTACGCCAAGGGCGCATCCGCCTTGCGCCAACTGGTGGCTTGGGTGGGCGAAGACGAGTTCTTGCAGGGAGTACGCGAA
>Ga0209596_1003487_pt1 | contig 12383 bp, 6 predicted proteins | sample M_130807_MF_Meta_FD_187314 | JGI IMG/M metagenome (GOLD analysis project Ga0209596, IMG submission 187314) | Freshwater microbial communities from Lake Montjoie, Canada to study carbon cycling - M_130807_MF_MetaG (SPAdes) (version 2) | ecosystem: Environmental > Aquatic > Freshwater > Lake... | reverse complement strand
AGACGGTCGTCCGCGAAACCGCACAAGCGCCCAAGGAAGACGTTGTCCGCGCGAAAATGGAAGAACGCTTCACCGACCTGAAAGAAGAAGGTAAACGTATCCGTGAGACCCTCATGGCCAGCGACCCGAAAGCATCCCAAGCCATGCTAACCCTCTATAAGCGTCCCGAGTATCGGGAGATTCTTGATAAACGCCACAAGATCGAAGCCGACTGGCCCAATGCCTCTGATGGGGAACGCGAGGGTATGCTCGCCGAGATGAATACCCTCCGCCAACAGGGCGTCGGCATGCTCATGATGGAGATTCAGCAAATGAACAGTCAGCCTTTAGCTGCGCCTATTCCTGCGACCAAAGGCGTTCCGCAAGTCACGACCGCCCCCGGCGCCCCCGCTGCCGAACCAGCTCCCCCACCTTTCATTCAGTAAGCTGTTTCGAATGCCTCCGGACCCGAGCAGAACTCGGTCGTCAGTGTCCGCTTCAAGCTGAGCGAAACCGACGCCCTCGCCCTCCGCTGATCGCTAAGCAACCGCTTGCCAGCGGGGTCACGGTGGCAATAGTCCGAATGTGCGAAGCCTCCTACCCCTCTTCCTCGCCCTGACTGCGTTCGCGGCCGAGACCGGCACCCCCGTGCAGAAGTTCCAGCAGCTAGATTCGCTCCTGCCCTCGCCCTCTCCCCAACGCCTCGCCACGGGCGCCCCAGGCGCCGGCTACTGGCAGAACCGGGCCGATTACGATATCCGCGCCGAGCTCGACGACGAGAAGCGCACCATCGCGGCCGAGGCCACAGTGACTTATCATAACGCCTCGCCCGACACGCTCGACTACCTCTGGGTCCAACTCGACCAGAACTATTTCGCCAAGCGCGCCGATTCCCGGGCAACCCCGAACACCAAGCGCGGTGTCGACCTGAAGAAATTTAGCTACGCTGCGCTCGATCGGCTGCTGGCCTACGAGGCCTACGACGGCGAACTGAAAATCACTAAGCTGACCGACGCCGATGGGCGCGGCCTGCCGCACACGATTGTCAAGACGATGCTGCGACTCGACCTGCCCAAGCCCCTCCAGCCCGGTGCCGACTTCGTCTTCAAGATCTCCTGGTCCTACCCAATCAATGACGCGAAGCGCATCATGGCTCGCACGGGCTACGAGCTCTTTAAGGAAGACGGCAATTGCATCTATACGATCGCGCAGTGGTTCCCGCGCATGGCCGCTTACACCGACTATGCCGGCTGGATTAACAAACAGTTCCTCGGGACCGGCGAGTTTACCCTCGAATTCGGCGACTACAAAGTAGCCCTGACGGTCCCGGACGACCACATCGTGGCGGCGACCGGTTCCCTGCAGAATCCCGAAAAGGTCCTCACACCGGCCCAGCGGGAGCGCCTCGCCCAGGCCCAGCAGGAGACCCATAAGCCTGTCTTCGTCGTCACGCCTGAAGAAGCCAAGGCTGCCGAGCAAGGCCACCCCAAGGGTAAGAAGACCTGGCTGTTCCAAGCCGAGAACGTCCGTGATTTTGCCTTCGCCTCCTCCCGTAAGTTTATCTGGGACGCCATGGCCATCGCCGGGACGAAGGTGAAGGGTAAGCCCGTGATGGCGATGTCGCTCTACCCTAAGGAAGGCATGCCGCTCTGGGACAAATACTCGACCCAAGCCGTTGCCCACACGATCGAGGTCTATTCGCGCTATACGTTCGACTATCCCTACCCGGTCGCTTGGTCGATTAACGGCGGTATCGGCGGCATGGAATACCCGATGATCTGCTTCAACGGCCCGCGCCCTGAAAAAGATGGCACCTACCCGGAACGCACCAAATACTCCCTCATCGGCGTGGTCATCCATGAAGTCGGCCACAACTACTTCCCGATGATCGTGAATAGCGATGAACGTCAGTGGACTTGGATGGACGAAGGCCTCAACTCGTTTATCGAGTCCCTCGCCCAGGCCGAATGGGAAGATAATTGGAAGCCACGCCGCGACAACCGAGTGATGATTGAAATCATGCGCACCAAGGAACGCGTGCCAGTGATGACCAATTCCGAATCCATCGCCGACCTTGGGCCCAACGCCTACGGCCAACCCACGGTGGCGCTCAATATTCTCCGCGAGAACATCCTCGGCCGGGAGGCCTTCGACCATGCCTTCAAGACCTACGCTAAGCGCTGGATGTTCAAACGCCCCACCCCGGCCGATTTTTTCCGCACGATGGAGGACGCCAGCGGCGTCGACTTGGATTGGTTCTGGCGCGGTTGGTTCTACGGCGTCGATCATGTCGACGTCTCGATTGACGAAGTCCTCTGGCTCCAGCTCGACACCCGCGACCCCGCAATCGAGAAGGCCAAAGCCAAGGCGGAGAAAGAGGCTCTGCCTAAAACGCTCACCAAAGAGCGTAACGCTTCCCTCCCTAAGCGCGTCGATCGCTTCCCCGAACTCAAGGACTTCTATGACGGCTTCGACGAGACCACGGCACTACCCAGCGAAAAGAAAAAATACGAAGCCCTGCTGAAGGAGCTCGAGGAGGCCAAGATCGACCCCAAACTGCTGCAGACCAAACACAATATCTACGTCCTCGAAATCTCCAATATCGGCGGACTCGTCACGCCCGTCCCACTAAAAATCGAATACACCGACGGCTCGACGGAAGAGTTGCTACTGCCGGCCGAGTTCTGGCGCTTCAATACCGAAAAGGCCTCCAAGATCCATGTGACCGAGAAGGAACTGCGCGCCGTCACCTTCGACCCACGACAGGAACTGATGGACACCGACGTAGAGAATAACTTCTGGCCGCGACGTCCGGTGAAGACGAAACTCCAGCTATTCAAGGATGAGAAACTCGCCAACCCAATGCGCGAACTCACCAAGCCCGAAGCCGAACCGGCCAAGGTCGAAGCCAAGAAATAGCCAGCCATGAAGATCGACGAGGCATCACGGCCGCGGCTCAATTCTTGGGATTGGTTGGTCTTGGTCGTCGCCGTCGTCTCCCTGCTACTCGTCCTCCTCGAGACCTTCCTGCACATCCCGGCATGGATTCTTTCCGTCCTACGCACCGTCGACACCCTTTCCTGCGTCATCTTCCTGACGGATATCATCGTTCGCTGGCAGCGTGAAAAGTGGGCGGCCTCATTCTGGCGCTGGGGCTGGGTCGATTTGCTCGCAAGCATCCCCTTCGATTCGGCGTTCCGCACCCTGCAGGCGGTCAGGATTTATCGTATCATTCGACTCATTCGCGTCCTGAAAAAACTCCAGACGCTAACGGGCGGGACCAGTTTGAACGAAAAACTATTAGCGCTGCCGGCCATCGCCTTGGTGATGGTTTTCTTCAGCACCAATCTCATCCTGGAAGTCGAACGGCTGGATCCCACTTCGAATATTAAGACTGCGGGAGATGCCCTATGGTGGGCCCTTTCGACCGTCACCACCGTGGGTTATGGCGACACTTTTCCCGTGACGACCGAGGGCCGCATTATCGCCGCAGTCTTGATGCTCATCGGTATCGCGCTCTTCGGTTCAATGTCCGCCATTATAACATCAAAACTCATCCTTCCCAAAGAGACCAAAGATCACGATGAGTTACGTCACGAGATGCGCCAACTTCACGCCGAGATCAAAGACCTCCGCGACGAGTTGAAGAAGAAAAACTAAGGCGCTTACGAGCCCCAGCTAAAACGCTCCGGCACCCAAGCATATTGGTCACCCTTGGGGACGACAGTACCGATGCCAGGCCATGGTAGATGAAACCCGAAGGCACGGGATTTATTGGCCGCCATCCGCGTGAAGAGCTTCTGGCGAGTCTTGACCGCCGTTTCGGGGTCATGATCCATGGCGACCGTCCAACCAACGTTATCGAACATGAGCACATGGTGGTGGACGACGTCGCTAATGTGCACGAGCGATTCCTCACCTGAGCGGATCTCATAGCACGCATGCCCATCCGTATGCCCAGGGGCGGCGATGACTTCGACAGCGTCGTGGAAAAGCTTTTGGCCGTTTTTGGCGATGACCAGTTGGTCCTTCAGGATGTCGAAGTTCTTGCAAATCGTCTTCACCATCGCGGGCAAAGGCTTCTTATCACGCTTCGACTTGGAGAAGTCGGGGTTCGGGCCGCGCCAGAAATCGTATTCCTCCTGCAAGAGGTAGATCTTGGCGTTCGGGAAGGCCGGCTTGCCGTCGGCGACAAAACCATCGAGGTGGTCGGAGTGCGAGTGACTGAGGAAACCGGTGGTCACCTGCTCGGGTTTGATACCCAGCTGGCGGAGACCTTCCGCCAACCAACCGAAATTAATATTCGGATGACGTTCGCCGAAACCGGCATCGATCAGCGCGACCTCGTCGCCGATCTTTAAGCCCATGATATTAATATAAAGCGGCAGCGCATCGAGGCGCTCGCGGTTGAAGGTCAAAGACTCTTTCATCTTCGGCCGATCCGCCTCGGGCCACATCAACTCCAGACCCTGTTTAAAGAGCATATGACCGTCGCTGATGGAGAAGGCCTCAATCTTACCGATGTTGAACTTATAAACGAAAGGATTGGGGGGGCGTTTGAGTGGCGCCTTAAACGCGTCGGCTGCGGCTAGGCGCGAAGCGGACGCCAGGCCGGCCAGCGCAAAGGCGGCGGCGCCAAGGAAATCGCGACGAGAAGACGGGAGGGATACGGAGTCCATAAAGGGTACCCCTGAGTCTCACTTTGCACTTCCAATTATCCAGCCATTTAAACGATGGAATGTGAGCAGCTTAGCTTATCGGGATATAAGTTGAAACCCCAAGCCGGCTGCCTTGTCTTATCCCTACCCCATGGCTCTCGCCCCTCGTCTCACTCTGTTATTTTGCGCTTTCAGCATGCTTCCGGTGTTCGGGGAAGAGGTGCAGTTTAATCGCGATATCCGCCCGATCCTTTCCGAGAACTGCCTGAGTTGCCACGGCAGCGACGAAAAAGCCCGTAAGGCCAAACTACGACTCGACCTCTCCGACGAGGCCACGCGCGAGCACAAGAATGGCACGCCCATCGTGCCGGGCGACCTGAAGAAGAGCGCCGTTTGGGAGCGTATTAATTCCACCGACGAGGACGAGGTCATGCCTCCCCCCAAATCCCACCTCACGCTCACGGCGAACGACAAGGCGAAAATTAAAGCCTGGATCGAACAAGGGGCGAAATATGAGGACCATTGGGCCTTCGTCGCGCCGAAGCGCCCTGCCCTGCCCGCCACGAAAAATCTTAACCCGATTGATTGGCTCGTCCGCAAGAAGTTAGCCGATGAAGGCCTGCAAGCCTCCCCGGAAGCCGATCGCTATACCCTAATCCGTCGTCTTTCTTTTGACCTGACCGGACTCCCTCCCTCCGCCGAAGAGGTGGAAAGTTTTGTCCAAGACCACAACCCCGATGCTTATGCCCGACTTGTCGACCGTCTGCTGAAGAGTCCGCACTTCGGCGAACGCATGGCGCTCGATTGGCTCGATGCTGCCCGCTATTCGGACACCAATGGTTTTTCCATCGACGGCGGACGACACCTCTGGCTCTGGCGCGATTGGGTTATCCAAGCTTTCAACGACAATATGCCTTACGATAAGTTCATCGCCGAACAGATCGCTGGCGACCTGATGCCTGATACCGATGACGGTAAGCTCATCGCCACGGGTTTCCAGCGTAACAACATGAACACGCATGAAGGGGGCACCATTTTGGCCGAGAACCTGGTCAACTATAACGCCGATCGCGTCAAGACCCTCGGCGAATCCGTCCTCGGGCTCACGCTCGGTTGCGCCCAATGCCACGACCATAAATTCGACCCCATCAGCCAGAAAGATTACTACCAGATGTTTGCTTTCTTCAATACCCTGGAAGACCGGGGCGTAGACGGTAATGCCGGCGTCAACTCACTGCCTTCAGCCATGCGGAAGACGGTTTTGAAAACGGACGAAATTAAAACCCTCGAAGCTCGCCTGGCGTCCTTGCGAGATAAATTACGCACGCCGAACCAGCCGATACTGAGCGCGTGGGAAAATATTCAACAACTGCGAATCCAAGAGCGTCGACTGGGCCTCGAGCTGATTCCGATTAAATTGATCAAGATTTCCACACCCAATAGCGGCGTCGGCTTCACCATTGAAGGGAATAAATTTATGGGCTTAGGTAAGGCCGTCTACGACCTTTTGGGCGAAACCCCGAAGACCCAAGCGCCGATCACCGGCCTGCGCTTAGTCTTTCCCAATGTCGATGAACCAGCTAAGACCGCCAAAGGAAAAGCTGTCGCTAAGCCGAAAAGCAAAATGGCCGGAGATTTCCCCGCCAACTTCATCCTGACCGCCGTGGACGCGACCGCAGATAAAATCCCCGGCGACCAAGTTAATATCCACAAGTTGATAAAATTTAGCCGCATCACCGCCAGCTCATGGGTAGAAGGTTTTCCGGCTGCAGATGTCCGAGCCTTTGACGTCCTGAGTAGAGGCTGGGGTCCTGACCCTAAGCTCGAAGGCCCGGCGCACATTACGCTCACCTTTACGACGCCGATCACGGCCGAGACGCATCCCTATTTGACGACTCAGATTTATTTCGGAAACCGTATGGGCGGCAATCCGAGCTCGGGCGAACTTTTCGCAATCACGGGCCATGATAATGGCACGGATTTACCTGAGCACGTCATTCGCATCCTGGAAACCAAACCCGATCAGCGTTCTGCCGCCCAAACCGAATCTCTGTGGGCCTATTGCTCAGCTCATTCTGACGAAATGAAGCCGACTCGCATCGACCTCGCCAACGCTGATCAACGTCTCAAGTCCCTTACGGAGCCGCAATCCACGATGGTCATGAATATCGCTGCCAAAGCCCGGGAGACGTTCATCCTTAACCGCGGCGACTATTCGCAACCAACCGTCAAAGTCGAAGCCGACACCCCGGCGAAACTTCCAGCCATGCCCGCCGGTTCTCCTGCTAATCGCTTGGGCTTGGCCAAATGGTTGGTGATGAAAGAAAATCCGCTCACCGCGCGTGTCGCTGTTAATCGCACCTGGAAACTCCTTTTCGGCACGGGCATCGTGTCTTCGGTTTCCGATTTCGGCTTCCAAGGCCAATGGCCTAGTCATCCCGAATTACTGGACCAATTGACCGTCGATTTCGTCGAGTCTGGCTGGGACGTCAAGGGCCTCATTCGCCAGATCGTCAGCAGCGCCACCTATCGTCAGACCTCACGGACGTCCCCCGAACTGCTGGAGAAGGATCCCTCGAATAAGTTGCTCGCCCGAGGGCCGCGCTTCCGGTTGCCTGCGGAATTCATTCGCGATAATGCCCTTAAGACCAGTGGCTTGCTCGTCTCTCAGCTGGGCGGCCCGAGCGTCAATCCGTACTCACCTTTCGATCTCTGGCGTGAAGTCAGCCACTACGGCAGTTCGCCCGCGACTTCGCAGGTCTTTGTCCAAGACCACGGCGAAAAGCTTTATCGACGTTCGATGTATACCTACTGGAAACGCACCGCTCCGCCGGCCAATATGGTGACGTTTGATGCGCCAAATCGCGAAGTCTGTACGGTCAGCCGAGGTAATACCACGACGCCGCTGCAAGCTCTCGTCACTTTGAACGACGTGCAGTTCGTCGAAGCATCAAGAGCCTTCGCCCAACGTATTCTGAAGCATGAAGGCAACGACGAGGCACGGCTACGCTGGGCCTTCCTCGAAACCTTATCCCGTCCAGCCTCTGATCACGAACTTGAGGTCGTGCGCCACGCCTTGGCCCGCGAACGAGCCCGCTACGCAAAGGATACCGACCGAGCCGCTAAGGTCTTACAGCAGGGCGAATCGCCTCGCGACCCAACCCTTGATATTTCGGAGCATGCCGCCTGGATGCAGGTAGCCACCCTTCTCCTTAACCTGAGCGAAACCGTCACCTGTAACTAATTCCATGAACCCCTTCGCAGAATACCAAAACCATCTCGCCCGCCGTACCTTTATCGGTCAGACCGCCCGCGGTGTCGGCGGGTTGGCCTTGGGCTCCATGCTCTTCCCTGAATTGCTGGGTCGGACGGACGTCAGTAAGTCCCAAAAGGTCCGGGAAGGCGGTTTGTCTGGCCTTCCGCACTTCGCGCCCAAGGCCAAGCGGGTCTTGTGCTTGTTCCAGTCTGGAGGCCTATCCCACGTGGACCTCTTCGACGACAAACCCGCTTTGCACGAGATGGCTGGCAAGGACCTCCCACCGTCCATCAAAGGCACCCAGCGTCTCACCGGGATGACTTCTGGGCAAAAGGGCTACCCGGTTCGCCCTCCGCTTGAGAATGGTAAACGCTGCGGTAAGCACGGTACCTGGATCAGCGATCTACTTCCGCACATCCAGACCATCGCGGATGATATCTGTATTATTAAAACGTTGAACACCGAGGCCATCAACCATGACCCGGCAATCACGTTCCTGAACACCGGTAACCAACAGCCGGGGTACGCCAGCATGGGTGCTTGGGCCAGTTATGGCCTGGGAACCGAAAATGCTAATCTCCCAGCCTTTATCGCTATGGTCTCCCAGGGGACGGGGAAGAATCCGGGTCAACCGGTCTTCTCACGTCTGTGGGGCAGTGGCTTCCTTCCCTCCAACCATCAAGGCGTCGGTCTGCGCCCCGGGGCTAATCCGGTGTTGTATTTGCAAAATCCGACCACGGTCGATAGCGCCCAGCGCCGCGAGATGCTCGATGACCTCTCGTCCCTCAACGAGGCCCGCGCTCGTGAACTCGGCGATCCCGAGACCCTGACGCGCATCAAGGCCTACGAGATGGCCTTCCGCATGCAGACTTCCGTACCCGAGCTCGCGGACATCTCTCAAGAGTCACGCGCCACCCTCGACTCGTACGGACCCGAAGTAACCCGTCCCGGTTCCTACGCGGCCAACTGCCTACTCGCCCGTCGGCTACTCGAGCGCGACGTCCGCTTCGTTCAGCTCTTCCATCGCGGCTGGGATCAGCACGTCGCTCTGGCCCGCCAACTGCCCAACCAATGTCACGACATTGACCAGCCTACGGCCGCACTCATCAAAGACCTCAAGGCTCGTGGCCTACTGGAAGATACCCTCGTCGTTTTTGCCACGGAGTTTGGTCGCACCGCCTTTACCCAAGGCGGCTTCGGTAATCCGGCCAGTGGTCGCGATCACCATGGCCGCTGCTTCTCCATCTTCTTGGCTGGGGGTGGTATCAAACCCGGATTCGAGTACGGACAAACCGACGAGTTCTCCTACAACGTCGCCAAAGATGGCGTCCACTTACGCGACCTCCATGCGACCATCTTGCATTGCATGGGTATCGACCATGAGCGCTTTACGTTCAAGTTCCGCGGCTTGAACGTCAAACTAACCGGCGTCGAAGAAGCCCACGTCGTCAAAGGCGTACTCAGTTAAGAGCACACCTTTGAATGACGGTGGGCCATATTCGCCCGTTGAACGGAGTTACCTGATCAGTACGCACGGATTGCCCGTGTCGTGCGTGGTGAGCCAGGGGTACCCCTTCAGGACCAAAGAGGTCACCGTGAAATTAATCGTACCCGTGAGAGTCTTGCCCATTTTAGGACACGAAATATAAACATGGCCAGTGGCATCAGATTTGGCTGAAGCTTTTCCGTTCACTAAACCCGAGACGGTGACGTAGACCAAGACGTTACGCAACGGATCTCCATACTGATCCACAACCGCGATGTCGGCCGTTGCGATTCCTTGATAGGAATTGGCCACGCTCCAGGTCGGAGTCATCGAGCCGATTTTGACTTCAGCAGGGAGTACGCCCGTGGCCGTAATGACTTTAGAAGCAACCAACGAAGCATCGCCCCCGTTATCCTTAACCTGCAAAGTCACCGTATAGGTGCCTGGAGCGGCGAAGGTGTGCGAGGGTGTTGCCAAGGTGGAGGTGTTGGTGGACGACGAAGGGTCGCCGAAGTTCCAAGCATAGGAAGACACGATACCATCCGCATCGGTGGAGCCAGTACCCGAAAAGCCGAGGGTGACCGGAGCGCGCCCTATGTTTTTATTGGCAGTGATCACGGCAACAGGTACGACATTAGGGAGCGCCGACCAGTTGCCCGTGAGCCCATAGCGACCGAGCGAACCGTAGTTCGTGAACCCGGCGCTGGTACCGACGACCGTTCCGGTAATGCCAGTGTTGGTCCAGACTTGATTGGGGCCAGTCTTTGTAGGGTCATAGCCAACGCCATTCACCTTGATGTAATAGTTGCCCGCGGATGGCACGGTATAGCTCAGGGAAGCGCCCAGACTATTCGTCGGATAGGCCGTGGCAACCGTGGTACCAGCGGAATTGAGTAAAGACAGGCCGATCTTCAGGTTCCCGTTCAAGTTGCGATACTTGAGGTGAGGCGTGGCGGTTAACGACAAGGGGCCGGGGAGCGCAGTGATTTTCATCAAGTCGACATCGGTGCTGCTGGCGATGATGCCGCCGGCAGTGATCGTCGCTCCCGAGATCAAGGTCGCCGTGGCCAAAGTATCACCATGGTCATCATTAGCGCCGACCAGCTTGGTCACCTTGGAAGAGATCAAAGCGAGATCGTCCTGCGTGCCCGTCGGAGCGGTATTATCGTTACCGAAGTAAACGACAGAATAGGGATAGTCGCCTTTTGACCAATGATTAAGGTTACAAGCACTGGGCCAGCCATTCAGTTCGCTGCTACCCATGATCGGACAGGTGTTAGCCACGCCGGTAAAACCTGAAACAGTATGTCCGAAGGTATAAGCCCAGCCGGTACCAGAGGCCGTTTCGCCCCAGTGCTCGAGGCCAAAGGTATGTCCGACTTCATGGGCAACGCATAGGATGGTGATCTCGTAGTTAGAGGTGGTCGGCGAGCCGCTCGGAATACCATCGCTCAAAAAGACGAAGTTATTCGCGTCAGTTCCATTGATGAGACCCCCGAAATTCATCAAAGAAATACCCATCACGCCCGTATAATCCTCTACCGGGCTAAAATGAGAAGCAAAGTCAGTGTTAACGTTACCTCCGATCACACAACGTTGCCCGCGGGCGGTACTCGCCGGGACCTCGGTCGTCACATCGATATCCCAGGCGGCGTAGTCTTCCGAGACGTGCAGCCAGATATCCCGAATAGCGTTGAGGTTAAGTTGGTCGGTCGCAGTTGCGGTCCCGGGGAGTTTAAATGCTGGAATGACGATGGGGGTCGCATTGCCCCAAGACGCGCTCACTGGGGTGGTGTGCCCTTTAAAATCAAGGTATAATACCTTCGCGGCCCCAGGGCGGCTATGCAATTGGAACGCGGTGGTAGCGTTCACGGCCTGAGGTGTTCCGGTAAAAATCGAAGTATCAGGACCCGTCTGGATCTTTAGGCCTAAAACGTCAGAGGATTTAAGTCCCGCAGCGTTGAACTTACAGGCGTAAAAAAAACGGTCACTGGGGGTGATGTGGAGCGACTTATCCTTGGCCGCGAGGGTTTTAGCCTTAGCCAATGACCACCCCTCCGCGGAGGCGGCAGCTTGCAGGCGACTGTCCGAAACATTTGAGGCCAACGCCATCCCCTTAGCATCGCCCGGAACATCGGCACCGAAAGTGGTAGCCGACAACAGCAGGAGGGAAATAATGGAGAATAATCTTGGCATGTAATTGAGCGAAAAAGAAATATTAAAAAAATATCCGCTTTCTGACAATTTATATCAATCTACCCTAGGCGTTCGTTACCGAACGCCTGCTTACTTGTCACTCTAATGCCATAAACGATGAACAGTGAGAAGTAATGATAGATCCTAATAAAGTTGCGCAGTTTTAATATCCTCCCTGTCCGGCCACGCTTATACTAAAAAAATAAGGCGCGCTCAGTAAAGAGCACGCCTTTGAATGACGGTCGGACTATATTTGACCGTTGAACAGTGTTACCTTGTCAGCACGCACGGATTTCCCGTGTCGTGCGTTTTGAGCCAGGGGTAATCCTTCAGGACCAGGGAGGTTACCGTAAATGTGACCGTTCCCTTGGCCGTGTTGGCAATTTTGGGACAAGAAATATAAACATGTCCGGTGGCATCGGATTTAGCCGAAGCTTTACCGTTCACTAAGCCCGAGACGGTGACGTACACCAAGACATTGCGCAGCGGCTGACCATACTGGTCAACGAGTGCGATGTCGGCGGACAAGACGCCTTGGTATGAATTAGCCACCTTCCAGACTGGAGTCATCGAGGCGATCTTAACTTCAGCAGGGAGTACACCGGTGGCCGTGATGATCTTGGAAGCTACAAGGGATGGAGCGCCCGCGTTGTCCGTAACCTGTAAGGTCACGGTATAAGTACCCGGGGCAATGTAAGTGTGCGAAGGCGAAGCCAGAGTGGACGTATTATTGGAAGACAAGGTGTCGCCAAAGTTCCACGCATAAGAAGAGACGATGCCGTCCGCATCGCTGGAGCCAGTGCCTGAA
>Ga0209596_1003486_pt1 | contig 12384 bp, 10 predicted proteins | sample M_130807_MF_Meta_FD_187314 | JGI IMG/M metagenome (GOLD analysis project Ga0209596, IMG submission 187314) | Freshwater microbial communities from Lake Montjoie, Canada to study carbon cycling - M_130807_MF_MetaG (SPAdes) (version 2) | ecosystem: Environmental > Aquatic > Freshwater > Lake... | reverse complement strand
TCCAACGCGCGCGTAGCTCAATGGTAGAGTACCACCTTGCCAAGGTGGCTGTTGCTGGTTCAAGTCCAGTCGCGCGCTCCACTTTAAAATGGAGCCAAAACCCGCCGAAACCCGGCGGGTTTTTCATTTCGGGATCTAGGCCGACGCCGGCAAGGTCACCGTGATCCGAAGGCCCTTCGGCCGGGCGGGCTCCGCCGTGGCGGAGCCTCCATGGAGTTCGGCTACCTGGCGGACAATGCTCAGCCCTAGGCCGCTCCCCCCTGCCCGGCGGGATTTATCGGTCCGGTAAAATCGGTCGAAGAGCCTTGGTAGGTCTGCTGGGGTCACCCCTGCCCCATCGTCTTCCACCGTTAATTCCACCCCGCTCAGGGTATCTCGGGTTGAAACGATCAAGCGGCTCATTCCGGCTGCATGGGCCAAGGCGTTATCGATCAGGTTCTGGACCAGACGGCGGGCTTGGACTGGATCAGCTGCGCCGCCCGCGGCGGCCTCCAGCTTCAATTCCAACTTCACACCGGCCGCCTTACAACGGGCGGCGAATTCTTCGGCGACTTCTCGGGCGGCGACATGGAGTGCACCGGGTTCGCGACGGACGTCCTGCGCGGACTCCAGGCTCGCGAGGGCCAGCAGCCCTTCGACGAGGCCCTGCAGCCTTCCGACCGAGCTCACGATCTTCTGCGTGAAGCGGGCGCGATCTTCCGTCGACATGGTCGCTTGATCTTCCGCTAAGGTCTCGGCGTAGCCACGGAGAATCGTCACCGGTGTACGGAGGTCGTGCGAGACGTTCGTCACAAAGTCTCGCTCCATGGCCTGAAGGCGCTTTAGCGCTGTCACATCTGCCAGCACGAAAATCGCAGCACCGTCGCCAAACGCTTCCGGATCTGTGCGTGCGCCTGCGGCTTGAATCCAGACGTCGGAAAGCGGAGCGCGGTTCAGGAGAATCATGGAGCGAGCGTCGCCCTCGGCGCGGACGCGGCGGACGAGTTCGATGAAGTCGGCGCTACGGACGAGCGGCACGATCGAGTTGCCTGTATCTTCTTCGGAAAGCCCAAACAATGCGGCCGCGGCTGGGTTGGCGAGACGCAGTTTATCTTCCGCATCGACGACGAGAACGGCGTCGGTCAGCGGCGCCAGCAGCGCTTCGATGCGCCGTGCCGCCGCGGCGCGAATCTCTCCCTCGTTCGTGGCGCGGCGTTCGATGGCGATGAAGAGTTCTTCCAGGCGCAGCTTACGCACCAGCCAGCCTTGCGGCCGCGGCGCACCGCCGTCGGCGAGCAGCGCCCGGCGTGCCCAGCGAACATGGCTAGCGATTTCGGCGAAGTACCAGACAGCGGCGACGATGAGCGCGAGCAGGAGGAACCAGGGAAGCCAGGACATCTGCGTAGGATGCTGTCCGGCTCGGCCGGACGCGCGAGTGCAAAGCGGTTTAGCCGTTCACGCGGTAACCAACGCCGCGCACCGTATCGATGACGTCACCGGCCGGTCCGAGCTTCTCGCGCAAGCGGCGAACGTGGGTGTCAACCGTGCGGGTCTCGAGGTCCGGCGAATAGTTCCAGACGTCGGCGAGGAGTTCCTCGCGCGACTGCACCCTTCCCTTTCGCTCGAGGAGCAGGCGTAGAAGTTTGAATTCCGTGGCCGTCAGTTCGACGATCTTGCCGGCGGCGGTCACTTCGTGGCGTTCGATGTCGAGCATCAGCGCACCGGCGGCGAGACGCGTCGACGGCTTGGCGGCGGCCGATTTAGCGCGACGCAGCAGAGCCTGGGCTCGCAGCATCAGTTCGCGCGTGTCGAAAGGCTTGGTGACATAATCGTCGGCGCCAGATTCGAGGCCCTTCACTTTATCGACCGTCTCGCCCTTTGCCGTGAGGAAGATCACGGGTGTATCTTGCAGGAGCGCGTCGGCGCGTACCATGCGGAGCAGCTGTACACCCGTGAGTTCGGGCATCATCACATCGAGGATGATCAGGTCCGGACGGAAGTCGCGGGCTAGGCCGATGGCGCGCAGTGGGTCGTTCAGCGTACGGATCGCGTAGCCGGCCTGCTTGAACTTGTAGTCCAATAGTTCCGTCACGTCAGACTCGTCGTCGACGATCAGGATTCGCTTGAGATGTTCGGCGTCCATGGGTGCGTCATTACATAAAGGCCCCACCAAAAGAAGCGCCAGAGTTAGGTGACAAACATGTCGGCCGTGTTACGGCCCTTTTTATAAACCATAAACCATTCACTATAAACAAGTTATGAAGTTAAGAAACACGACCGTCACACCGCGCTGCCATAATCTTTACATAGGGCGGTGTTCCACGTGGAACACCGCCCTGCTCTCCCCTTCCCTCTAGGATTACTTGGCCCGGAAAAGAACCATCAGCAGCGAGATATCTGCCGGGTTCACCCCGCTGATCCGGCTAGCTTGGCCTAAGGTAATGGGCTGGATAGCTTGGAGTTTCTGGCGGGCTTCGATGCGCAAGCCGTAGGCTTTCAAGAAATCAAACCCTTCAGGCACCTTAAAGGAGTCCAGGTCGTGGAGCTTACGGGCGTTACGCGTTTCCCGTTCCAAATAACCACGGTATTTGACCCGGTACATAACTTCCGCCTGAACTTCGGGGGCTTCGGCTAGGAATGTCGGCGGCAGGTCCTTGGGGGTCGATTCCCAGTTGCGGCGGATGACGTCGCCGGCGATTCCGCCAGGGATGGCCAGTTTTTCCAGATATTCGATCCAATGGGTCACTTTTTCTGCCTTGGCATGAATGCGGCCTAGGCGATCTGCCGGAACCAGGCCGAACTCCGAGATTTTGTCCTTCAGGCGGAGTTCAGCGCTGCCGTGGTTGAATAAGAGGCGGAATTCAGCCCGGCTGGTGAACATACGGTAAGGCTCCTGGGTGCCTTTGGTTACCAGATCATCGATCAGGACCCCGATATAAGCTTCATCACGGCCAATGACCATGGGGGTCTGGCCCTTGACCTTACAGGCGGCATTAACCCCGGCAACCAGGCCTTGGGCGCCGGCTTCTTCATATCCGGAGGTCCCATTGATCTGGCCGGCAAAGAAGAGGCCATCGACCTTTTTGGACTCTAAGGTGGGGTAGAGCTGGGTAGGGGGCGCGAAATCGTATTCCACGGCATAGGCCGGGCGAAGCATGACGGCTTTCTCGAGTCCAGGCACCGAAGCCAGCATCTGCAACTGGACGGCAAAGGGTAGGGAGGTCGAAAGTCCGTTGATATACCATTCGTCGGTATTTCGACCTTCAGGCTCCAGGTAGAGCTTATGGGTATCCTTGTCCGAGAACTTCACGAACTTGTCTTCGATGGAGGGGCAGTAGCGCGGGCCGACCCCGGTGATCTCGCCGCCATAGAGGGGAGAGAGGTGAAGGTTTTCTTGGACAATCTTGCCGGTGGCACAGGTCGCCTCCGTCATCCAACAGGAAACCTGATCGCTTCCCGGGGTCCATCCAGGGAGGCGCTCGCCGGCTTGTTCCACGTGGAACAAGTCAGCCTGCTGGCGGGTGTCGTGGAAGGCAAAAAGGGTGGGGGAGACATCGCCCGGCTGCTCCTCGCATTTGCTGAAATCAATAGACCTTCCCAGGATGCGCGGAGGGGTGCCGGTCTTAAGTCTCTGGAGTTCAATTCCAGCCTCTAAGAAACTGGCTGACAATGACTTAGCACTAAAATCGCCTAGGCGACCGCCTTCGGTTTTATTCGCCCCGATGTGCATCAGGCCGCGCAAGAACGTGCCTGTGGTGACGACCACCGTTTTGGCGTGGAAGTCGAGATCGAGGTTGGTCTGTACCCCGACCACGGCGCCGTTCTTAAAGATGAGGCCGGTGACCTGGGACTGGAAGATGGTAAGGCCGTCCTGCAGCTCGCAGAGGTGCTTCATCCGGAACTGGTAGGCCTTCTTATCGCACTGGGCGCGGGGGGCCTGGACGGCGGGCCCCTTGGAGGAGTTGAGGAGGCGGAACTGGATCCCGGTGACGTCGGCGGTCAGGCCCATCTCGCCCCCCAGGGCGTCGATCTCCCGGACGATGTGTCCCTTGGCCTGCCCCCCGATGGCGGGGTTGCAGCTCATCTGGGCGATGGTGTCCACATTGCCCGTCAGGAGCAGGACATCGACCCCCATGCGGGCCGCCGCCAGGGCGGCTTCCACACCGGCATGGCCGGCCCCGCAGACGATGACGTCATAGGGGCGGTCAGGCCCGAGGCGGATTTGTTTGTGAGGTCGCATAGGCGCTCCCTCACCAGAGGGAATCACTTACCTATGCAGAAGGAAGCGAAGAGCTTGTCCAGCATACGCTCATTATCGATGCGACCGACGATTTCCCCGAGGGCGTCCAGGGCGACCCGGCCTTGGGCGGCCGCAAGCTCGGTCTGGATGGGGGCCTTAAGATGGCCGGCGGCCTCGGAAAGGGCGGTCGCCGCCCGGGCTAAGGCCTCGGCATGGCGGACGCTGACCACGAGGTCTTCGGCTCCCGGGGCGATCTCTTGGGCGATCAGGAAGTCACCGAGCTTGGCCCGAAGCGCATCCGCGTCACGTCCGTCCAGGAGGCAGGCGGAAAGTTTGGCAATCTGTGGCAGGAAATTCTTCTGCGCCGGATGCGCGGGCAAGTCGGACTTATTGGCGACGATGAGCGTCCGCGCCGGGTCGAGCAGCGCCACAAGGTCGGCGGGTAGGGCAGGGGGCTCCGCCGAAGCGTCGACGACCAGCAGGAGGAGATGCGCGCCGCGTGCCTGCTCGAGCGAGCGGGCCATACCGAGGTTCTCGAGCGTCGAGCCACCGTCGCGAAGTCCGGCGGTGTCGATCGCGGTCACGTCAAGCGGCAGGCCGGCGACCGGCGCCTCGAGGTAGTCACGCGTCGTCCCGGCTTCGGGGCTCACGATCGCGCGGTCGGCGCCCGCGAGCGCGTTGAGCAGGCTCGACTTGCCGGCGTTGGGTGCGCCGACGACGGCGACGCGCAAGCCGGTGCGGAGGGCGCCGTCGTGCTTCGCGGTGCGGGCGTATCCAGAAAGTTCTGACGCTATTTCAATCAAGCGGGCCGCAGGGCCGTGCGGGTCCTCGGGTGGCAGGTCTTCTTCAGGGAAATCGATGTGCGCCTCAAGCTCGGCGAGGATCTGCAACGTACGGTCGGTCCAGCGGGCGACCTGCCGGCCAAGTTCGCCGGCGAGCATGCGGCGCGCGGAGGCGAGCGCTCGCTCGGAGCTGGCGTGGATCAGGTCGGCGACGGCTTCGGCCTGCGTGAGGTCGATGCGACCCGCAAGATAGGACCGACGTGTGAACTCGCCGGGTTCGGCGAGACGGCCGCCGCGCGCGAGGCAATCCTCGGTGATGCGGCGCACGAGTAGCGGGTTGCCGTGGCAGGTGATCTCGAGCGAGTCGTTGCCGGTGAAGGAGCGCCCGGCATGCCAGAGCACCGCGACGACTTGGTCGATGGCCTCGCCTTCCTGGTTCCGCCAGATGCCGAGCGTCGAGGTCTTCTCGGTGAGCGGGGTCTTCCGGCTGAGCGCGCCGTGCGCGATGGCCGCGGCGAGGGGTCCGTCGACGCGCACGATTGCCAGGGCCGAACGGCCGGCAGGTGTCGCGGCGGCGACGATGGTCTCGGAGGCGGACATAAGGTGGCGTGAGCCGAGGTCATCCCAAGGGGCGAGGGGAGGGGAGGCAAGCGGTGTCATACGTCCGCAAAAAGGCTGGAAGGGAAGGGCGAGCCTGACACAGTCCGCCCGAGACACTCCCGTGGAAAATCACCGCTTCCTTCTTCCTGATTCGGCCCGCCAAATCGCCGCGGCCCATGGCACCCCCTGCTTTGTCTATGATCAGGTCACCCTCGAGGCTCAGGCCGACGCCATGCTGGCCTTCCCGAACGCCTTCGGCGTGACGGTCCGCTTCGCCATGAAGGCCTGCCCGAACGCCTCAGTCCTCAAGGTCTTCGCGAATAAGGGCCTCCATTTCGACGCTAGCTCGGGCTGGGAAGTCCGCCGCGCGATGCTCGCCGGCGTCCCGGCCGACCGCCTCTCGCTCTCGTCCCAGGAGCTCCCCGAGGATTTCCCCGCTCTTCTTAGTAAGGGAGTGCATGTGAACGCCTGCTCCCTCCTTCAGCTCGAACGGATCGGCAAGGCGCTCCCCGGCCATGAGGTCGGCCTGCGCTTCAATCCGGGTCGTGGTTCGGGCGGTACGGGCAAGACCAACGTCGGCGGCCCTGACTCCTCTTTCGGCATCTGGCATGAGTGGGTCGATCAGGCTCAGGCCATCGTGAAGCAGTACGGCCTGAAGGTCGTCCGTATCCATACCCACATCGGCTCCGGTAGTGACCCGGTCGTCTGGCAGGAAGTCTCCGCCGCCAGCCTCGCGCTCGTTAGCCGTTTCCCCACCGTCCACACTCTCAACCTCGGAGGTGGCTACAAGGTCGCGCGCGTCGCGGCGGAGAAGGGCACCGACCCGCAGGTCGTCGGCGCGCCGGTCAAGGTCGCCTTCGAGAAGTTCGCCGTCGCCGACGGGCGCAAGCTCCGCCTCGAGATCGAGCCGGGCACGTTCCTCGTCGCCAACGCTGGCGCCGTCCTTTCCCGCGTCCAAGACATCGTCTCCACCGGCGCACGCGAATTCCTCAAGCTGGACTCGGGTATGACCGAGATCTTGCGCCCTTCGCTCTACGGCTCGCAGCATCCGGTCCATCTCTACCCGGCGAAGGCCACCGGCGCTACGCGCGCTTACGTCATCGTCGGCCACTGCTGCGAATCAGGTGACCTAATCAGCTGCGCTCCCGGTGAACCGGAGACGCTCGCCACCCGCACGCTACCCGAAGCGACCTCCGGAGATCTCTGCGTCATCGGCGGAGCCGGCGCGTATTGCGCCGGGATGAGCACGAAGAATTACAACTCCTTCCCCGAGGCGCCGGAAGTCCTCCTGCGTCACGATGGTAAGTTCTCCCTGATCCGCCGCCGCCAGTCGCTCGAGCAGATCCTGCAGAACGAGCAGCCGGCCGAAGGTCTTTGATCGTGCCGCTCCTTTCGCCAGCGCTGGGCGTTACCGTGCCCGACTCGCCGCATGCGACCGTCGTCTGCTTGCCGACGCTCGCTGATGTCGAGAGCTACGAGCGCAAGGAAGAGCGCGTTTGGAAACTCCTGCGTGCCGGTTACCCCCGCTTCGTCCGCAATGCGCTCGTCACCCGCGCCGCCGAGGAAGCCGCCCGCCGGCTGGGTCGTACGGGCGAACTTTTCCCGCTGGTCTCTGAGGCGAGCGCGCGCCGGCTCGCCGAACACGTCGGCGCCACACTCACCTCCGTCGACCGCGTCGGCGATTGGTGCCTGGCCACGACGTCGTCGGGCGATGCCGCCCTGCGGCTCGCGAAGATGGTGCAGCACACCGGCTCGCTGATCTCGTCCCGTCAGGCGGAAGCCTGGCTTGCCGGCATGGTGATGATCGATGGCGCCGCAGCCCTTGCTTCGATCCGCGCGGCCTTGTCGCCGCTGCTTTCTGGGGTGGCCGCCGCTGATATCCTTGTCGCCACGTCCGGCATGAACGCCGTCGACGCGGGCATCGCCGCCGTCAACGCCGTGCAGCGTCCGCGCGGTCGCTCCGCCTGGATTCAACTCGGCTGGCTTTACGTCGACTCGACCCGTCTCTTCGAGAAGGCGCGCGATGCGAAACATCATTTCATCTCCGATGTCCGCGACCTCGCGGCTGTCGAACGCCTGCTCGCCGCGGGCGACGTCGCCGGCGTTTTCACCGAAGTCCCTAACAACCCGCAGCTGGAGACCGCCGACATCCCGGCGTTGCGTGCGCTCTGCGACAAGCACGGCGCGAAGCTGCTCCTCGACCCGAGCAGCGTCGGGCTCGCCACCGTGGACGTGCTGCCTTTCGCGGACATCGTGGTTTCCAGTCTGACGAAATACGCCGGCTCCGAAGGGGATGTCATGGCCGGCGTGATCGCCGTGCATCCTTCTCGAGAAGACGCCACAGAGCTACTCGCTGTTGTGCGCCACCGGATTGAGTCCCTTCACGCGCTCGACCTTGCCGCTCTCGCGACGCAAATCGGCCGCATGGCCGAAGTCACCCATCGTCTTTCCGCGACTGCGGCGGAGATCGCCCGGCGTCTCGCCGCGCATCCGGCCGTTGCGCGCGTGCGTACGGCCGACCAAGGTCCGACGGCTGCCGCTTACCGCCGCTTGCTCCGTCCGGGAGCCGGCTCCGGTTCGCTCATCACCTTGGAGCTGCGCGGCGACATGCGCCGCGTCTATGATCGCCTGGCCGTCGCCAAGGGACCGAGCTTCGGACTGCGTTATACTCTGGCCGCTCCGTTTCTCTGGCTCGCGCATTTCGACGAGGTCACGAACGAGCAGGGCAGGGCGCATATCCGCGCGGCGGGACTCGACCCCGATCTCTTGCGTGTTTCCGTCGGGCTTGAGCCCGTCGAGGATATCTGGTCGGCGTTCGAAGCGGCCCTCGCTAAATAAAAGACCCGCCTTGCGGCGGGTCTGCGGCCCTCAGTTCGAGGACTTGGTCGGGCTCGACGGTTCGTCGTCCGCGTCGTCGTCATCGTCATCCAACTTGGCGACGGTCTTCTTGGCGCTGCCCTTCTTGGACGTACGGGCCTTGAGCATACGCTCGCGGAAAGCGGCCCGCTCTTTCTCCTGTAGGGCGGGAGCACCTTCGTCGATCTTGGCGAGGGCGGCGTCGAAGGCCTTACGGTAGGTCGCTTCGGAGTCGGTCGAGCGCTTCCGAGCCGCCTTGTATTCGGCGTAGGCCTTATTGGTCAGTGCCCGGTCGGCCTTGGCCTGCTGTTCGGCGGACATGACCTCCGGTAGATCGTTCGCCGCTTTGCGGGCGGCGACGAGCCGGGTGTGATCCGGATCGGCAGGATGGCCTTCCTCCTTAGCGGGGGCGGCCGAGAGCTGGGTGTGGAGACCGACGGCGAGAAGCACGGCGGCGAGGGTAGTTTTGATGGTTATCATGGTGTTGGGTGGGAACGGGCTTGAAGGAAGGGTGTCCTAGAAGGACAATACAAGTCCCTCGCCCTGAGGTTCACCCCATGAGTTCAACCCCCCGCTTCCTCCTGGGAGTCCTTCTGCTATTCCCGCTCGCTCTGCTGGCCCAAGGCAAGAAGCGCCCTGACCAGCCGCTAGAGATGACCCGGTTGCCCGCCGTGCCGACGATGCCCGACGCCTTCCCGCAGGTCGTGGGCACTCAGGCTTTCGGCCCGGCCTATAAGTTCACCAAGGACGACGCCGTACTCGAGGCCGCCAAAGGTATCAGCGCGATGGGCTCACGTATCCTCAAGATCAACGCGACCTCCGGCCAGCAGCTCACGCCTTACATCGCGATGCCCTTTACGCATTACGTACTGTGGTTTCGTTCCACGAACGAGTGGACGAAAGGGTTCACGCCCGAGCTCAAACGCCGCGAATACAACGCCGTCTATCTCTTCACGAAGGACTTGCTCACCCGCTACGATACGGCGGGCAAGACCTTCTTCCTTGGGCACTGGGAAGGCGACTGGTATCTCCTGCCCGATAAGGATGTGAAGAAGGACGCGTCGCCGGAGCTCGTCGCGGCGATGATCGAATGGCTCAACATCCGCCAGAAGGCCGTCGACGACGCCCGCTCCGAGGTGCCTTACGCGAAGTGCCGCATCTATACCTACGCCGAGGTCAATCGCGTCCGTGACGCGATGAAGGACGGACGCAAGCGCCTCGTGAACGCGGTGCTGCCCAAGGTGAACGTCGATTTCGTCTCCTACTCCGCCTACGACTGCCAGCTCCTCCCTGCGGACCAGGTCCGCGCCACGCTGGATTACGTCAACGCACAGATCCCGGCCAAGCCGGGGCTCCCGGTGAAGCGCGTCTTCATCGGTGAGTGCGGACTGTCCTGGCAGGCCTGCGGCGCCGACGGCACGAAGCATGAGCAGCGGAATCGCGAAATCCTCGCTAAGTTCATGGCCTGGAAGCCGGTGATGACCTTGTTCTGGCAGTATTATAATAACGAGGTCGTCGCCGGTGAGCAGGTCGGCTTCTGGCTCGTCGACAATAAGAACAATAAGACGCCGCTCTATGCGACGTTGACGGAACTCTTCGCCGCCCAGGAAGAAGCGGCCAAGGAGATGCGTAGCCGCACGCGACGCCTACCCGGCTCCGAGGAGATCGCGAGCTTCAGTGAGAACTGGCTGACGGCCCGCTCCCCGCGCTGAGCGACTCAGCGCTTGAGCCCGCCCGCCGCCTGACGACAGTCCCCCCCATGCGCAACAAGCTGCTCATTGAGGCTGTCGGGACTTTCTTCCTCTGCCTGGCCGCCATCGTCGCGACCAACCCCCTTTCGGTCGCCGCCTTGCTCTGCGCGTTGATCTACATGGGCGCGCCGGTCTCGCTCGCCCACTTTAACCCGGCCGTCTCGTTGGCGTTCCGTCTGCGCGGACGTTCGAGCTCCCGTGCCCTCTGGTCTTACGTTGGGGTGCAGCTCGCCGCCGCCTTCCTCGCTGTCGTGGTCGCCGGCTTTCTCTTGGGCCATGATGCGGAACACGCCAAAGGAGCCGTTGACGCCTTGAGTGAGTCAGCCTTCACCGGTTTCGGTGCGACCGCCGTCGTCGAACTGCTCGCCACCTTCGTGCTGGCTTTCGTTATCCTGATGGTCGGCACCTCGCGCCTTACCGCGGGCAACAGCTACTTCGGCTTGGCCATCGCGGCCGTCGTGCTCGGTCTCTCCGGTACGTTTGGCGAATTCAACCCGACGATGAATCCAGCCGTCTCGCTGGCTTCTTCGCTCCTCGGCGTCTTTTCCGCCATCTGCGACGGCCTCATCGGTACCAAGGCCTTCGTCTCGGAGTCCCTTTTCCTGGCTAAGATCGCGCCGCGCGTATTGGCGGAGATTGCCGTCCAGTTCGCCGGGGCGGCCATCGCAGCCTGGCTCTTCCGTCAGCTCTTCCCCGAGGACCGCTGAAATCCGTCAGGATGGCTTGAATCGGGCCGTGCTCCGACCAAGGTGGCTGCATGAACCCGCTCTTCGCCGCCCATAAGCATTACGGCTCCCTGCTCCTACTGCTCATTCTGATCGTCGTCCTTGTCGCCCTCTTTAAGGGACCGAACACGAAGCTCCAGCGGATCGTCGCCGTGCTCGTCGACATCAATCTCGTTGTCGGTCTCGTGGCGTTCTTCCAGACGGTCCGCCCAATCTCCTGGTTCCATCCGATTCTCGCCCTAGCCGCGGTCGCCTTCCTCCACATCGGTGCCAAGAGCGAAGACAAGGGCAAGGTCGTCCGCTGCTTCTCGGTCGCCCTCGTCCTCCTCGTCGCGGCCTGGGCCGTCAACGCCTCCTGGGGTCCGGGATGGTTCAAGACAAACTTCGTCAAGCTGCCGGCGGTCGCGGTCATCGCCAAGTAAACCTTTAAGATACGGTCAGGTTACGACGGCCCGGACATTGTCCGGGCCGTTTGACTTCCCGTTGACCCGAGGCTTGTTGGCGAGACACTCAAGGAACTCGTCTGATGTATCGCCTCGCCCTCAACATGCTCTTCGGAGACCGCGCCAAGCTCGCGATGCTCCTGTGCGGTCTGGCCTTCTCGGCGCTGTTGATGGCCCAGCAGAGCTCGGTCTTCTTCGGCATCATGAGCTGGACGTATACGCCGATGGTCAACATCCGCGCGCAGGTCTGGGTCAGCGACCCGATGGTCGAGCAGGTCAACGACGCCAAGCCGCTCCGCGACACCGACCTCGGCCGCGTCCGCTCCGTTGACGGCGTCGCCTGGGCCGCGCCGCTGCACACCTCTTTCGTTCAGGCGCGCATGCAGGACGGGAATTTCAAGCTCATCACGCTCGTCGGCATCGACGCCGATACTTTCGCTGGCGCACCAGCCGTCCTCACCCAAGGCCGCATCGAAGACCTCCGCCTCCCGGACACGGTCATCGTCGACGAATGGGGCGCCTCGCTGATGGGACGCATGGGCGTCGGACCGGACGGCAAGCCGCGCTCCACGCCACTCAAGGTCGGCGACACCTTTGAAATCAACGACATCCAAGCCCGCATCGTCGGTATCTGTAAAGTGAAGCGAGCCTTCACCGGTGGACCGTTTGTTTACACCACCTACGACCGGGCCAAGGGCTACACCCTCGGGGCCCGTCGGACGCTGAGCTTCATGCTCGTCGAGCCGCAGAAGGGCGTGACGCCGGACGAACTCTGCGGGCGCATCGAACGCGATACGGGCCTCAAGGCCTGGACGTCCGATACCGTGATCTGGAGCTGGGGGGAGCGCAGCCTCGCCCGTAATACCTTCTGGTGGTTCTGGACCAATACCGGCATCCCGTTCTCTTTCGGCACGGCGGTGCTCCTCGGCCTGTTCGTCGGTATCGCGATTTCGGGCCAGACTTTCTATTCCTTCGTGCTCGAGAACCTGAAATATTTTGCGGCGATCA
>Ga0209596_1003485_pt1 | contig 12384 bp, 11 predicted proteins | sample M_130807_MF_Meta_FD_187314 | JGI IMG/M metagenome (GOLD analysis project Ga0209596, IMG submission 187314) | Freshwater microbial communities from Lake Montjoie, Canada to study carbon cycling - M_130807_MF_MetaG (SPAdes) (version 2) | ecosystem: Environmental > Aquatic > Freshwater > Lake... | reverse complement strand
CGCCGCTTTGCCACGAGTAAATTTGCTCCCCAGCCAACCCCCCAATGTTCCCTCCTGCCCTGAACTCCCCCAAATTGCCCGGATTTTGAGTTTCCGGCTGCGCGTCACTCCATTCCCCGCCCCTTCGTCCCCACTTTTTGTCCATCCCTTCTCACGTCCGCGCTCCGCGCTTTGGGTTTTGCAAGATCGTCCGTCGCCTTTCCCGAGCATACCCCCTCACTCCCCGACGCCCGTCCCCGTTCTGACCGTTTCCGGTGCGGCGGGCGCGAAAGCGAATTCCTGCTATGAGGTTGGTCAAGCTTGCGTGTGATTTTTCCGCGTGTGTTGGTTGTTTTGTGTTTTTGGTTTGGAGTGAAGGGTGAGTTGGGAGGCCTGAGTTTTAGGAATGCCTTTCTTTCCTTTGGGCATCGTCGGGTTTCGACGATCGCAGCCTGCTATCCGCGCGTTTGCTTTTCTGGTCTGCTTCGCAAAGCGCCTGGTGACTGATTCGGGTCGAGGAAAGAAAATGCGGTCTCATCTTGCAATCGGACGTCTCTATAAGAAGCCCATGGAATTTTTCAGACGCGCGACATTCCGGGGAAAGTTCAGACGGTCAAGGGTGTCAGGTGATTGGGTCGGGTGATTGGTGTTTGTGGATGTGGGTCATCAGGTTCTTCAGCTTAAAAAAGGCGGTCTTCTTCACGCCGCGTCGGCTTGGTAGATCAGCCCAAACTTCTCCGCCGTCGTCTGTCCGGTGAACACGCGCCAGAGGTCCACTGCCAGTTGCCGGGCGATCGCCACCACGGCCTTCTTTTTCGCCCCGGCGGTGGCGATGGAATTTTTGAACACGGATTCCCATTTCTTGAGCGGCTGGTAATCCGGCTGCCACCGGATCATCCGCCACACCATCTCCACCAGCATGGCACGCACGCGGGGATTGCCGCTCTTGCTCACGCTGCCCGTGCGCCGTTTGCCTCCGCTGCTGTGTTCCCGCGGACACAACCCGGTATAGCTCGATACCTGCCTCCGGTTGTTGAACCGCGACCAGTCTCCGACCTCCCGCCGCAGCACCTCAAAGGTCAACGGCCCGACTCCGCGCGGAATCTTCTTCTGCCGCCCGGCCTCCTGGATGGCTCCCGTCAGTTTCACTTCGTGCGCTTCCACGGCCACGATCACGGCTATGTTCACCTCCAGTCGCTCCACCACCCATCCGGGCGCTTGCGCCTTGATGCGAGCCCACGCCTTTCCTTTCCACCACCGCCCGGTGACGTAAATGTTGTGCATCGCCAGAAGGCTTCGGCCCATGGCCGCCAGGCGCTGCCGCTCGCGCACCAGTTGCTGGCGCTGCCGGCTCATGGCCCGTTCGCGTTCCTCCGCCTCGGTGGGCACACGCACCACGCTGAATGCCTTCTGGTTGCCCCGCACGTAGCGATCCAGTCGCTGGTACAAGGCCAGCGCATCGAGCCGGTCATTTTTGACTCCCTTGCCTCGATCATCCCAATCCTGGGGCTGCACGACGAAGTTGGTCACTCCCATCGCTTCAAGCCGTCGATGCAAATGATATCCGAACGGCCCCGCCTCGTAACAGGTGTAGACCTTCCCGGCCAGTTTTTGTTGCCTGGCGACAAAGAGGAGCAGCTCCTCAAAGGTCATCTTCTGGACCGGTTGTGGCGTGGCGCCATCGACCTGACGGCTCACGTAGTACCACTTGGCATGCGCGTCGATGCCGAGTTTGATCGTTTCGTATTGTTCGCTGGAGTTTGGGGTATTTTGGGTTGTCATAGCCTTGAGATTCGCGGAATCTCGCGCGACTTGAAAACCTCATGTCATCTTGCAGCCCTTATTTTTGCCTTATTTTAACGGATCGACAGCGCAGTCTGGAGTTCCGTGATGGCTGTGTGGATGTGCGCCTGAATATGTTTCGCGTGTTCGCCCTTGGCTGATCCATGCACATGCTGTAGCATCCCGATCACTTCGCGCAGCTTGGCATCCGACAATGCCTGTGGTGTCTTGTCCCGTTCGTCCCCGTGGAGATGCACACCCAAGGGTTTCGCCGCTTCTTCAATGGCATGCATGGCTTTGATGCGATGCCCCTTGTAATCATGGTCGCCAGTCTCAAGGATGTGATAGGCGTTGCTGAGCACTGCGGCTTCTCCAGGATTGTTTACGGCAGGATGGGCCTTGCCCTTTGCCAGTGAAAGTGACGGCAGCCCCAGGATCAGGGCTGCTACGAAAATGAACGAGAGGAGTTTTTTCATTTTAAGCGGAACTTTGGATGAAACGGCGAAAACTATGGAGGCCGAAAGTCTATTGCTTCTTCTTTTTCCTGCCTTTGCCTGCACTCACAGTGATTTCGCTGGCCGTCCCAGCCGAGCTTTCCTTCACCGTGACATGCTTGCCACTGAGCGAACTGAGAGCCACGGTTCCGCCGCTTTCGTCTTTGATGGACGTGCCTGCCGGGACCGTAATGGTTTCGGTCTTCGCCTTTTTCTTCTTCCCTTCTTCCAGAGTGATTGAAGTGTCAGTGACTTGGGTCACTTTGCCATGAACGCAGAGACCGCCTTCCTTGCCTTTACCTTTCGCCATGGAGGCCGAAGGCAGGCAAAGCATCAGGGTTGCGACGAGGAGGATGGAGAGGAGTTTTTTCATTTGGGTTGTTGTGAGTTGGATTTGAGTGGAAAAGAAACCGTATGACATGATTTTCATGCAAGACGGATTCTACAGAGGGAAATAGCACTCAAGCGATGCTTTGGACAATAAATTTCGCATTTCCATTCACTGGTAGCCCCCTTCCATCGCCGCGATTCAACAAGAGCACGGTTACGGCACGCGCACGACGGTCAGACGGGCAAATGTGAACCATTTTTCATGTCCAAGAACTTGCGCCGTGAGCTATGAAGCATTGAATCTCACCATCAAAATGAAAACATTCATCTTCATCGCCATCACCGCCATTCTCACCCTGTCCCTGCATCCGCTGGAAGCCGCGGCTAAGAAAGGCGGCCAGCCGCAGCACAAGGCGCATCACAAGCCGACGCCCGAGCCGACGCCCGTGCCGAAAAAGATCGAGGCTTCCACGGCCTCGAAAATTGCAAAGGTCGGCGGAGACTCGATCACGATTGAATGCGCCGACAAGAGCACGACTTACAAGATGAGCAAAGAGACCCAGATCAGTGTTGACGGCAGGCACGCAGCTGCAGGGGATCTGAAGGCTGGCATGCATGCCGAGATCGACGCGAGCTCTCTCCACCCGGACCTGTTGCTCTCGATCCAAGCGACGACCGCTGCGAAGAAGTAGGTGGATATTCGCTGGATACCAGACCCCTCACTCCCCGGCGCCCGTCCGAGTTCTGACCGTTTCCGGTGCGGCGGACGCGAAAGCAAATTCCTGCAGCAGAATCACAACCCAACATTATGGTTTCTTTAATTCGACGGGGGTTTCTCGCCGGTCTCGGCGCTGGCGCAGCCCTCGCCTCATTGCCGTCCTCGCTTTGGGCTGCCGACGCACCGCACCCGGCCAACATCCTTATCCTGATGACCGATGACCAGCGCTGGGACGCGATGGGCGTCGTGCAGCGAGAGCAGGGCGACAAGGCCCGATTCCCTTGGTTCGCAACGCCCAACATGGACCGCCTCGCAGCCGAAGGTGTGCGTTTCCGCAATGCCATGGTGGTGAATTCGCTGTGTTCTCCCAGCCGCGCCTGTTTTCTCACCGGCCGCTACAATCACCTCAACGGCATCGCCAACAACAACACCGCGTTTCCCACAAACAGCGTTACCTGGGCGTCGTTGCTCAAAGACCGCAGCTACGTCACCGGCTACATCGGCAAATGGCACATGGGCAGCCAATCCGGCAAGCGGCCTGGATTCGCCTGGTCGGCGAGCTACGTCGGGCATGGGCGCTACGGCGACTGTCCAGTGGAGGTGGATGGGGTTTCCACTCCGACCAAGGGCTGGGTGGACGATGTGTCCACCGACTTTGCCATCGAGTTTATGCGCAAACATCAAGACAAGCCCTTTGCCTTGCAGGTGGGTTTCAAAAGCCCACACGTCCCGCGTACCCCGCCGAAGCGGGCCAAGGACCGCTTTACCGGAGCCAAGGCCCGGCCGGTGCCCAACCTAAATGTACCGCCGGGTTTCCGTCCGGGACAAACACCGGGACCGGAACTGGCCGGGGATCCCAGTCCGCTGCCGGAGAATACGCTCGACTATTTCCGCTGCATCTCCGCCGTGGACGACAACGTCGGCCGACTGCTGGCCGTCCTCGATGAATTGAAGCTCGCAGACAACACTCTGGTGGTGTTCACCAGTGATAACGGCTACTACATAGGCGAGCACACGCTCGGGGACAAGCGCAGTATGTACGATGAGTCCCTGCGCATTCCCTTCCTCGTGCGCCTGCCCGGCCGCATCAAACCCGGCACGGTGGAAGACGGCCTGACCCTGAACCTCGACTTGGCGCCAACCCTCTGCGAGTTGGCAGGCCTCCCAGTACCCGCCGCCATGCAGGGCCGCAGTTGGCTGCCGCTGGCAGAGAGTCGCGCCGCACCACGACGCGAGGCATTCCTGTACGAATACTTTTTTGAGAATTCCTATGCCACCCCGACCATCGTCGGCGTGCGAACGACAACGGACAAGCTCATCACCTATCCGGGCCATGACGATTGGACCGAGGTCTTCGACCTGACGGCGGACCCCTTCGAGATCCGCAACCTGACCACGGATCAAGCCCAGGCTGCACGCCTGACAGCGCTGCGCGCCATCTTGGAGCGGGAACGAACCACCACCGGCTATCAGGTCCCAGCGTACGCAGACCGGGACGGATTCGATGCCCTGGAACTGAAAAAACGAAATAAGAAGCAGGAAAGCAAGAAGTGAGCATGCCGAAAGCACAACCCAACATCCTTTTCATCATGACCGACCAGCAGCACGCCGGCATGATGAGCTGCGCCGGAAATCCGTACGTGAAGACCCCCGCGCTGGACAGCCTGGCGGCAACGGGAATGCGGTTCGAGCGGGCCTACTGCGCCAATCCCGTCTGCATCCCTTCGCGATTCAGCATGATGAGCATACCCCCCTCACTCCCCGACGCCCGTCCCCGTTCTGACCGTTTCCGGTGCGGCGGGCGCAAAAGCAAATTCCTAGTACCTAACTGCAAAAGTTCGCATCATTTCCCCGACGGAATTTACTCTGAAGAGTCGATCTAAAATGAGACTGCGAACATTCACAAGTAGGTACTAGCAGCCAAATGCGCCACATTATAACACTATCCACCTGCCTTCCGGTTTGCTTGGCGCTGGCCAGTCTGCTGGCGCTCGCGTCAGCTGCTCGCGCCGCAGACTACCGCATCTCCACCCAGGAGCAGTTCCTTGCCGCGTCCGGTAGAACCTATGGTCCGGGCGACCGCGTGTTGCTGGAACGCGGCAAGCGGTTTGAGGGGCAGCTCTTGATCAAGGGGCGCGGGGAACCGGGAAGACCGGTGATTGTGGATGCTTTTGGAGAAGGAGCGTTGCCGATCCTGGATGGGAAGGGACTCAGCGATTACAAAGGGGTCTTGCAGATTGACGATAGCGGGCAGATCGAGGTCGGCAATTTGGAAATCACCAACGCCTTTGGCACGAAAACCAAGAGCAATGGCATTCTGGTCCGCGACAACAGCGGCGAGAAGCACAGCCGCATCTACATCCGGAATTGCTACGTACACCACATCACCAGCGACGACAGCAATCGCACAGCCAAGTCTGGCGACAAAAACCTGGGCGGCATTCGTCTAACAACCGGAAACGGAACGCAGTGGGATGACGTCCTGATCGAAAACAACCGGATTGAGTATGCCGGACGCAGTGGCATCACGACGAGCGGGCAAACGAGCACCAACTTGCGAATCAGAAAGAACTTGGTGGCGTACGCGTCGGGAGACGGAATCATCATGCGTGCGGCATTCAAGGGACTGTGCGAATACAACGTGGCGCATCATTGCGGTTACAAGGGCAACGCGGGGAGCACAGAAGTTTCGGCATCGATCTGGAGCGCTTGGAGCGAGGCCTGCGTATTTCAATACAATGAAGCGTATGCGCATTTCGCCAACAGCGATGCAGGCGGATTTGATGTGGACATGCATTCGAAAGGCACTGTCTTCCAGTACAACTACAGCCACGACAATGCGGGCGGGTTCATTCTGAGCTGGGGCCCGAACACGAATTGTATTGTCCGTCACAACGTCTCTGTGAACGAGAAGCCGTTCGGAAGTCACAACAACACCAAAGGTCTTGTCTTCGAAAACAACACCTTCTATCTCGGCGACGGCATGAAAGGAACCAATCCTGTATGGGGGGCGCAGATGCGAAGCAACCTGCTCGTGGCCGTCCAGGGCGGATTCACCACTGGCAAGTCTGTGGTGGCGAGCGTGGGCGATTACTACTATACCCCCAAGGGGAAGAATCCGACTGGAACCAGCAAGGAGACGAAGGATCCGGGCTTCGTCAATCCGTGCGGCAAGGAATCTCCCATCGGATTGGCCAACCTCGGCGGGTTTAAGCTCAAGGCAGACTCACCGTGCCCAAAAGTTGGGGCTGACATTGATCACATTCTGCAGCACGCCGATCCGGATAAACCATCGCCATGATGCGGACATGGTTGCTGATCTGGCAGAGGGAATTCGGGAGTCAGAATTCAGAAGCCAGACCCCCCTCACTCCCCGACGCCCGTCCCCGTTCTGACCGTTTCCGGTGCGGCGGGCGCAAAAGCAAATTCCTGCAGCCAAATTCCTGCAGCAATGCGGCTCGCTCTTTTCCAAAGATTGGAAATTCTACCCCGCAGGAGTTCACCATGAAAAATTCGCCGGTCCGGTCCATCGCCATCGCACTCATCGTCGCCACGCTCGCGCACACCGCGGCCGCCGCAGAAAAGCCCAACGTCATCTTCATCCTCGCCGACGATCTCGGCGTGATGGACATCGGCGCGTTCAACCCGAAGACGTTTTACGAGACGCCGAACATCGACGGCCTGGCAAAGACGGGCATGAAATTCACGCAGGCCTACGCCGCGTGCCACGTCTGCTCGCCGACGCGCGCGAGTATCATGACCGGAAAATATCCGCCACGCACCGGCGTCACCGACTTCATCGGCGGAACGCGACGCGGAAAAATGCTGCCCGCGCCAAACGCCAATCACCTCGCGCTCGAAGAAGTCACCATCGCCGAGCGGTTGCGCGATGAGGGCTACGCGACGTTCTTCGCCGGCAAGTGGCACCTCGGCGATGGCGAATTCTCGCCGAACGCGCAGGGCTTCGGCCCGGGACTCGTCGGCTCGCACGCCTATTATCCCGGCGACGCTCCTCCGCCGAACCGCCGCGATGATCCGAAGACGACCGATCGCATCGCCGACGAGGCCGTAAAATTTATCGACGGGCACAAAGACAAACCGTTCTTCGCGTATCTGCCGTTTCTCGCCGTCCATATACCCGTCGGCGCGCGACAGGATCTGATCGCAAAATATCAGAAGAAAAAATCGTCCGCGCCGGAGGACGCATGGGGACAGGAACGCGATTGCAAAGTGCGCATGGTCCAGAACCGGCCCGACTACGCGGCCATGCTTGAGCAGATGGATTCCGGAATCGGCCGCGTGCTCGCCGCGCTCGAAAAAAACGGACTCACCGAAAAAACCATCGTCATCTTCATGTCCGACAACGGCGGGCTCTCCACCGCCGAGGGCCATCCCACGTCGAACCTCCCGCTGCGTGGCGGCAAAGGCTGGTACTACGAAGGCGGCATCCGCGAGCCGCTCATCATCCGCGCGCCCGGCGTCGCAAAGGCCGGAAGCGTTTGCGACTCGACCGTCATCAGCATCGATTTCTATCCGACGATCCTCGAACTCTGCGGTTTGAAGCTCGCGCCCGAACAGCATCGCGATGGCGTCAGCTTCCTGCCGCTGCTCAAGGGCGGATCGCAGGATCGCGGAACGATCTTCTGGCACTATCCGCACTACAGCAATCAGGGCGGCGCGCCCGCAGGTGCCGTTCGCGAAGGCGACCTGAAACTCATCGAGTGGTACGAGGACAACAGCCGCGAGCTCTACAACGTGCGAACCGACATCAGCGAAACGAACAACCTTGCCGCGCAAAATCCGGAGAAGGTCAAGGAGCTTGCCAGCAAACTTGCCGCGTGGCGCAAGGATGTGAACGCGCTGATGCCGACACCGAATCCGAACTTCAATGGCAAGGGCGAAGTGCCCGGGAAGCCGGGGAAGAAGAAATAGAAATTCCTGCGACGCTGTGTGCCACCGTCTTGAGCCCCGAAGGGCCGCAAGGTGACAGCCCAGGCCAACGACCTGGGAACCGGGCAACAACGTGTTCATCAAGCCCTGTAGGGTGAAACGACGCCGAGTAGAGCCAGCGGTTACCCGCTGGCTCCCTCACAGACCCGGACGTGCAGATTTCCCGCATCCGGTTCTTCCGGTGGAAGACTCGCCAGAGAACTCCGGCTTGCGCCGGCCTTCTCCGCCCGTACTCGCTACCCGTTGCTGTTCGGTGGACGCATTTCGATGCTCAGTGTCACCTCTGCGTTTCCCATCAACGGTTCTTCCTTTTTCCGGGTGCCTCCCTTGGCTACTCCGTGGCTCCCTTCGGTCTCGGTTCGCCACGTTTCCATCGCTACTATGAAGGCACTACGACTTCTCCCATCCCTTCGCGTCCGCTCGCTTTGGAGGCTTGCGTCCGCTTACTGCCGCTGCATCGCTTGGCTTCGCTCGCACTGCGGTTCGATGCTCCCGCTATGCGCCTGGACGTTGTTAATCCGGTGTCGTCCTTTGCCCGGCTTTGGTTGCGGCAGAGAACAGGAGTTCGCCCAAGTTCACAGGGCTCCCTCTTCATGCACCTTTGCCACGGTCTCGGACCCCGGCAGGACGGGCGGCGACTGGCCATTCTCGTCGCCTCCCGCACGGTCCCCGATGGGTCTACGGCGAAGACTCCCGCATTGGAGCTTTCGTGGCTCAATCCCGCGGCTTCGGTGCTCAATGTCAACGCTTCGTGCCAGCCTCGCGACTGACTACGCATGACTCGTTTACGGCTGCATGGCTCCATGCTCTGCCGTGCGGGATTTCTACCCGCTGGGCTCCTTCTCAGAGTTTCTTCTTTTTTCACTGTTTTCTTTCACATGAGGCTTTTGCAAAACCCCTCCGCAGGGATTCAAAAAGTCGCAGCGCTCTCTGATGAGGTGTTCTGCGGGTGGAGATTTCGGAGGGTTTTGCAAGAGCCTCACATGTGTTTTTGGTTCCTCTCTGTCTGTGCGTTTGCTTGGCGCAAATACCCCCTCACTCCCCGACGTCCGTCCGCATTCTGACCGTTTCCGGTGCGGCGGACGCGAAGGCAAATTGCAGACACGGCTTCCCTGTCGGCAACTTTGTCCGCGAGCATTTCCAATTGACGCTGAACCAGACCACATCTACGTGTCCTCAATCACCATGAAACGAAACTTGATTTTAATGTTGCTCCCCCTTCTTCTCGCGGCACCGGTTACTGCCGCCCTAAGTCCCATCCATATCAACGTGGAGGCATCCAACAAGGCCGAACATGGGAAAAATGGCTCCTCCCATTCGACGCGAAGACCGGGTTCAGCCGAACAATCCACCCAGATCCGTTCGTTAACAATCAATCTGGAAAACAACTCCTCCGAGACTTTTAACGACCTTGCCGTGAAATACTGGTTCTTCGGCCACGATGCGAAAGCCCACGATCCGAAGCCTGTCAAAAGCGGCGAAAAGAAGGCCTCGATTGGAGCGCACGGCCGGCAAGCAGTGCATACGGAGACTGTTTCGATGAAATACACCCCGGAACACGTCGAGATGGAGACCCGCAGGCCAAACGTCCGGGGCAGGGGATATGCAACCGGTTCTTCGCAGAAAAAAGTCGCGGCGTCCGGGACGAAACTCACGGGGTACGCAGTGCAGGTGTTGAATGGCGCCGCCGTGGTTGCCGAATCGTATAGCGAGGACAGCTACAAGACGAAACTGGGCATGGGCGCCCCGACACTGGGTGATTCCAAGCAGGGGAAAAAGGCGGGCGCCAACCCGCGCAAGGGCAAGCGCCAGTAGTCACCCGGGCGGCAGTCGGGGGTGTTCGAGAATTTGGATGCGCCCGGGGAGTTGAAGTGGTTCGGCGTTCGTGATGCCGGGACGAGTACCCATCCCTTCACCTTCGGCGCGGAAATTGAAGGGCAAAACAGGCTTAAACGAGAAATCCGGGCCGTCCGGTGAAGTCTCCACTGGCGGCAGCTTTGTCCTTGGCGGCTGCCGCTGCTGCTGTTTCGATGCCGTCATGCATGGCCAACCCTCACGACACAGCCGCACTCCCTGACGCCAGTCCGCGTTCTGACCGTTTCCGGTGCGGCGGGCGCGGAAGCGAATTCCTGCAGCCGCCCGCCGCGAAGGCCAAGAAGAAGCAGAAGTGAGCCGGTTGCCCGCTGGTTTCCAAAAACGCTCTCCGCGCATGAAAACTCTCCGCATCCTTTCCGCACTCGCCGCGTTCGCCGCCGCCAACCTCGCCGCGGCGGACGGCAAGTTCACCGTGAAGAAACACGACAAGGGCGTGACCGTGCAGCTCAACGGCGCGCCGTTCGTGGAATACGTCATCGGCGACGCCAACAAGCCCTACCTCTGGCCGGTGATCGGTCCGACGGGCAAACCGGTCACGCGCGCCTTTCCGATGCGCGACATTCCCGGCGAACAGACCGACCACGCGCATCATCGCGGCATCTGGTTCGGCCACGAAAACATCAACGGCTTCGACTCATGGTATGAGGAGTTGTCCTTCAAGGACAGCAAGCTCAAGGGCGACGCCCTCAAGCAACGCCTCGCGAAGATCGGCTCGATCCGGCACCGCGAGTTCACGGAAGTTTCCGCCCAGGGCAACCGCGCCCGCATCGTCGCGATCAACGACTACCTCGCCCCCGACGGCAAAAGGAGTTTCGAAGAGGAACGCCGCCTCACGTTCTCGATGCTCGGCGATTCGCGCGTGATCGACTACGAGATCGAGTTCAAGGCCACGACCGCGCCGGTGACCTTCGGCGACATCAAGGACGCGGGCTTCAACATCCGCGTGCCGACCGAGATGGCCGTGGACAGCAAGAAGGGTGGACGCATCGTCAACAGCGACGGCATCACCGACAAAGACGCGTGGGCCAAGCGCGCGAAATGGTGCGACTACACCGGCCCCGTGGAGGGCGAGCCGGTGGGCTTTGCCGTGCTGAATCACCCGAGCAGTTTCCGTTTTCCCACGCCGTGGCACGTGCGCACCTATGGTCTCTTCACCGCGAATCCGTTCGGCACGAAGAGCCTCGATCCGAAAGCCGAGGACGGCACGTTCGTCCTGAAGCCCGGCGAGAAACTCCTGCTCAAGCACCGCATCATCATCCACAAAGACACGATGTCCGCCGACCAGATAGAAGCCGCGTGGAAACAATACGCCGCGGAGAAATGATCCGCTGATTTTCAACCACGGATGGATACGGATGGCAAAGGCAGCTGACGCGAATTTCGCGAATTGGCGCGAATGGCAGAAGCGGGTTCAAACTAGAGCTCCAATTCGTGAACATACCCCCCTCACTCCCCGACGCCCGTCCGAGTTCTGACCGTCCGCGGTGCGGCGCGGCGCAAAGGCGAATTCTTGCAAAAACTTTCGCCGAGACGATTCTGGAGTTGATGACGAAATAGGATGAAAACGCACGTTCCACACCGATGGCATTGCGGGACAGGATCCCGGCACCGCTCACCCAGTCCGCGTCATGCGACTGGACGGCTCGAAGCGATGAACCGCGGTGCTTTCGTTTTCGCCGCTGTGCTGCTGGCCTCACTGAGCGGAGTCCGCGCCGGCTGTGGTCCCCGGCGACCCGGAAAAAAGGACCCCCTTCCAAAGACCGGCCCTATCAAGCTCCAGATGCACGGTGGCGAAATCCGCTGGCGGAATGTCTTCATCAAGCAACTGGCTGCAAAAGTAAGCTAAGAACACCGGACGAAACCGCATCGAATCGCGAAGCAATGGCCTATTCCCACAATCTAATCCCATGAAACACGCAATATTCGGCAGCCTGCTCTACCTCGGCCTGTCCGGCATCCCGACGTTCGCCGCCGAGGATACGGCGCAGATTAAACAGCTCACGGTCGAGGACGCCAAGCGCGTGGGGACGGGAGGTCGCGGTGCGCTGAATCTCGACGGCGTTACGACCCTCTCCGACGAGGCCGCCAAGGAACTCGAGGCGGCAAGTCGGCGTGAGTTGTTTCTCAACGGTCTGACCACGCTTTCACCCGCGGCGGCACGCTCGATTTGCAGGTCCGAGCTTGATTTGCATCTCAATGGGCTGAAGACGATCTCCGACGAGGCGCTCAAGGCGATGTCCGAGCACAAGGTGCATC
>Ga0209596_1003480_pt1 | contig 12395 bp, 9 predicted proteins | sample M_130807_MF_Meta_FD_187314 | JGI IMG/M metagenome (GOLD analysis project Ga0209596, IMG submission 187314) | Freshwater microbial communities from Lake Montjoie, Canada to study carbon cycling - M_130807_MF_MetaG (SPAdes) (version 2) | ecosystem: Environmental > Aquatic > Freshwater > Lake... | reverse complement strand
GATTGAGCACATCATCCGGCCCACGGTCCCCGCAACCTGATAGCAGTAGCGATCAAGGTCTGCGTCTGTTGCGAGGCGAACGACGCCAAGGTCGCTCCGCATGCCTGCAAGAAAGTCTGCCACGGCATCGCGCGGGAATGTTGCGTAGCGCCGCGAAAGGTCGGCGAAGATCTGGAGCTCGCGGCCGCCGCTCGCAGCACCCTGCTCACTGCCAGCACACCACGACTCGATCGCGGCGATACGTGCCTCTGCGGCATCGGCAGAGAGCCCGCCAGCGCGCACCTCAACGTCGATCAGGTCGTCGAGCCCGCGGAGTGCGAGGTAGAGGAGATCGATATCGTCGCGCGTGCGCGGGGGCAAGAGGCGCGCGGCGAGCGAGAAGCTTCGTGCAACACGGTTGATGACCGCTCGTGCCTCGGGGAGGAGTGCATCAACAGCTGGGTCGCGACGTGGCGACGCGACGCCGTCACTGCTCATGGCTGCACGAGGTTCCCTGTTGGCCGAGAGGTGTGCGTTGCATGGGGTGAGCGATAGTCGCCACGGATCAAGTCTTGTGTCACCTGCGCGGTGAGGAGTGCGCCCGGCATGCCCGCGCCCGGGTGTGTGCCGCCACCAACGTAGTAGAGACCCGCGAGGGCACGGTCACGGTTTGGCTGGCGGAAGTAGGCCGACTGCTGCAGCGACGGTTCAACGGCGAAGGCGTTCCCATCGGGGGCGAGCAGCTCGTCCCGGAAGGTGAGCGGGGTCCAGGAGCGCTCGACGGCGATGGAGTCACGGAGGCCAGGGAGTCCCCACTTCTCGAGCCAGGCGAGCGTGCGGTCGCGCATCCGTGGCGCAGCCTCCGTCCAGTCGTCGCCCGAGGCGAGGTTCGGCACGGGGAGGAGGATGGCGATCGAGTCGCCGCCAGGGACCGCCATTGCCGGCTCGGTGCGGGAGGGGGCATGGATATAGACCGCGTTGCTGCGCGGCATGCGCCGATCACGCGTCACATCCTTGATGAAGCCGTGATAGTCGTCGCCCACGACGAGGGTGTGATGGAGCAGCTTCTCAAATCGGCGCGTCGTGCCGAGATAGAGCATGAGTGCCGACATCGTTGTTCGGAGTGGGCGCAGGCGCCAGGGGAGTCGGTCGGGCATGTCGGGGAGGAGCGCATCGCGCGCCGTCACGTCGCCGTTGTAGATCACGAGATCGGCGTCGTGGATCGTTCCATCTGCACTGCGCACGCCAACGGCACGCCCGTTGCGGTGGATGATCTGATCGACCTTGGTGTTGGTGAGGATCGAGCCGCCCATCTTGGTAATGATCTTGCCGAACGATTCAATCACGCTGTAGACGCCACCCTCGGCGTACCAGATCCCGTCGGAAACCTGCAGGTAGGCGAGTGCCGAATAGATTGCAGGGACGCGAGCAGGGTCACCGCCGATGAAGAGTGAGTGGAAACCGAATGCCTGCTGCACATGCGGCTCCTTGAAGAACTTCGCAACCCAACCCTCGAGGAAGCGGATCGCATCGAGGCGCGCCATCGTTGGCAGGAGTGCAACAAAGTCTTTGAGGCTGAGGAAGTTCTTTCGACCCGAGACGAGGATCCCTTCGCGGTGGATCGCGCCCGATGCTGCCAGGAATGCGTCGAGCTGTGCAGCGTCGGCACCCGAAAACTTGCGCATCTCGGCAAGGAGCTGCTCGCGATCGCTCCCAAAGTCGAAGTGCCGATCCTCGCCGGTCCAGAAGATACGGTAGCCGGGGTTGAGTTGGCGAAGTGTCACGTGGTCGGCCATCGTCTCGCCGGCAGCCGCATAGACCTCTTCGAAGAGCCAGGGCATCGTGATGAGCGACGGGCCGGTGTCGAACGTGTAGCCACCCTCGCGGATGCGCGAGGCACGGCCACCAATCTCCGGGCGGGCCTCAAGGAGCGTCACGCGCCAGCCATCAGCGAGGAGGCGGATCGCCGTGGCGAGCCCGCCGAAGCCGCTCCCTACGATCAGTGCCTGTCGCTGCCGCTCGCCCGCCATGACCCCTCCTACATCGCGGATCTCCCACCCGCCTCTTGCTCCATCCTACGGGGGCGCGCCGTGCGGCGCATTGACGCGCAGGGCAGGGGGGGCGATCATCCACCCTTAGTAGAGGGAGGGTCAGTGAAGGCAGAGAAGCACGCCGCAGAAGGGCTAGATCCAGAGGTTGAGGGCGAGGGGTCGCTCGATCGTTCCGCTCGCCTTACCCCCAACTCGATCCCCGGTGGCGATGACGCAGCCGTTCGCTCAGTCGACCGCGCAGCCGCGCTCCTTGTCTGCCTCGGAGATGCCGATCAGTCGGTCTCGGTGACCGACCTCTCGCATGCCCTCGACCTACACAAGTCCACCGTCAGTCGTCTCCTCTCAACCCTTGAGCGACGCGGTCTCGTTGAACAGGACAAGGAGACGGGCTACTTCCGTCTCGGCGTCGGGATCATTCGTCTCGCGCAGTCGGCCGAGCGCACGCTTGATCTACGAACCATTGCGCAAGCCGAGCTCGAGGCACTCGCGCGCACGACGCATGAGACGGTGAGCCTCGAGGTGTACGACGGCCACGCCGCCGCTGTTGCGGTCTGCCAGATCGACGGACCGAACCTTACGCCGATGCCGGACATGACCGGTCGCCCCGTGGCGATGCACGCCATTGCTGCCGGCAAGGTGCTGCTCGCCTCACTGCCAGAGCGCACCGTGCTCTCCATTGCACGTCGCGGCCTCACCTCGTACACAAGTAGGACGATTACGGACCCGCGGGCGCTCCTTGAGGAGCTTGCAGCGGTGCGACGCCGCGGCTACGCCCTTGGCGTTGGCGAGTGGGACGAGCGGATCGCCGCCGCCGCCGTTCCCGTGTGTGACGCGCGTGGCACGGTGATCGCAACGGTTGTCGTCTGGGGGTCGTCGGCTCGCGTCAATCCGAGCACGCTCCAGAACCTCGTGAACGCGGCACGCGACACGGCGCGCCAGATCAGCGTGAAGCTCGGCTGGAGCGGCGAGGCGCAGCGCCGCACCGGGATCGTCCCGGCAATCAAAGAGGAGGACGAGGACGAGTTCTCCGTAGATGACGAGGCCGCCGTCTAATGTCTGACCGCGAGCAGGGGTCGGGGATCGAGACGTTCCAGGCCGAAGGCCTCTCCTTCCCGCCAGCCCCCGCCATGGCCGCCACGGCGAACGCCACCGCAGAGCTCTACGCTCAGGCAGCGGCAGATCCCCAGGCCTTCTGGGCCGACCAGGCGCGCGCCCTGCTCACCTGGCGAATCCCGTTCACCAAGACCCTCGAATGGGAGCTCCCATTTGCCACCTGGTTTGCCGACGGCACGCTGAACGTCGCCGAGAACTGCGTCGACCGCCACGTTGCCGCTGGCCGCGGCGAGCGCGTCGCGTTCCACTGGGTGGGCGAGCCAGGCGACCGCCGCACGGTCACCTACAACGATCTCTACCGCGAGGTGCAGAAGACGGCGAACGCCCTGAAGGCGCTCGGCGTACAGCAGGGCGATCGAGTGGCGATCTATATGCCGATGGTGCCCGAGGTTGCAGTCGCCATGCTCGCCTGCGCGCGCCTTGGTGCAGCGCATAGCGTGGTCTTTAGCGGCTTCCCTGCCAACGCACTCGCAGATCGCATCAACGATGCCGAGGCGAAGGTACTCATCACCGCCGACGGGGGATACCGGAAGGGGACATTCTTCGAACTGAAGCCCATTGCCGATGAGGCACTGCGCAGTACCCCATCGATCACCGGCGTTCTTGTCTATCGCCGCCGCCGCGCTGAGACGAGCGGCGAGACGGCAATGAACGCCGGCCGCGACCACTGGTGGAGCGACCTCGTTGATGCGCAGGTTGCAGCGTGCCCCGCCGATCCGATGCCGGCAGAGCAGCTCCTCTTCCTGCTCTACACGAGCGGCACGACGGCGAAGCCGAAAGGGATCATGCACACGAGTGCGGGCTACCTGCTCGGTGCCGCCCTCACCCACAAGAATGTGTTCGACATCAAGCCCGACGACACCTACTGGTGTGCCGCCGATGTCGGTTGGATCACCGGCCACACCTATATCGTTTACGGACCGCTCGCCAACGGCGCGACGCAGGTGATGTACGAGGGAACTCCCGACACGCCCGCATGGGATCGCTGGTGGTCGATCGTGGAAGAGTTACAGGTCTCGATTCTCTACTGCGCACCAACAGCGATTCGCGCATTCATGCGTCAGGGTGAAGAGCATCCACGTAAGCACAACCTGCAGTCGTTGCGCCTCCTCGGCTCCGTGGGTGAGCCGATCAATCCTGAGGCGTGGATCTGGTATCGCGATGTGATTGGCGGCGGCCGGACCCCCGTGGTGGATACCTGGTGGCAGACGGAGACCGGCTCGATCATGATCAGCCCCCTCCCTGGCGTGACCACGACGAAACCAGGCTCGGCAACCTTCCCGCTCCCGGGCGTGAGCGCCGACGTGGTCGACGATGCAGGGGAGCCTGTTGGCCTTGGAGCTGGCGGCTACCTCACACTCACCCAGCCCTGGCCATCAATGCTGCGCGGTATCTGGGGCGCACCAGAGCGCTACAAGGAGACCTACTGGAGCCGCTTCCCCGGCGCCTACTTTGCTGGCGACGGCGCACGACGCGACGACGAGGGGTACTACTGGCTCCTCGGTCGCGTCGACGACGTGATGAATGTCTCGGCGCACCGGATCAGCACGATTGAGGTGGAGTCGGCCCTTGTCGATCACCCAACCGTTGCCGAGGCTGCCGTCGTAGGGAAGAGTGATTCACTCACCGGGCAGGCGATCTTCGCCTTTGTGATCTTGAAGAAGGGGGTCGAGACATCGGAGTCCTCGGCAAAGGAGCTGCGCGATCATGTGGCGAAGCAGATCGGCGCGATTGCCCGTCCGCGCTACCTCCTCTTCGTGAGCGACCTCCCAAAGACTCGCTCGGGGAAGATCATGCGCCGACTCCTGCGCGACATTGCTGAAGGGCGTTCGCCCGGCGATGTGACAACCCTTGCCGACTCCAGCGTCTTGGAGACGATTCGCACGAGCAGCGGCGCCGCCGACGAGTAGGCGGGTCGCGCCCGCAACGGAGAACACCTCTATGCTTCCCCTCATGCTACGTGACGCACGCCTCCTCCCTGTTTTCGCTGGCACCCCCGTTGATCGGCGCGGGCGCGTCCTCCGCGATGTGCGCCTCTCTGTCACCGATCGCTGCAACTTTCGTTGCGGCTACTGCATGCCGGCAGAGCAGTTTGGGCAAGACTTCGCCTTCCTCCCTCGCGCAGAACTCCTCACCTTCGACGAGATTGCCCTGGTCGCTCATGCGCTCATCGGCCTCGGTGCGCGCACCCTTCGCATCACAGGGGGAGAGCCGCTCGTTCGCCGCGACGTAGATCAGCTCGTCAAACTCTTGCGCAATCTCGACGCACTCCCCGAGCTCCAGGGGGAGCCGCTCGACCTCGCCCTGACGACGAACGGTTCACTCCTTGAGTCCCTTGCCGCTCCACTGCACGCGGCTGGGCTCAACCGCCTGACGGTCTCACTCGATTCGCTCAACCCTGCAACCTTCGCGCAGATGTCGGGGAGCGCCCTCCCGCTCTCGGCGGTTCTTGCTGGGATCGCCGCTGCACGCACCGTAGGCTTCCACCACCTCAAGCTCAACTGCGTGGTCCGCCGCGGGGTCAACGATGCGGGGGTAGAGGCGCTGGTCGACTACGCCCGAGAGGGCGGGCACACGATTCGCTTTATTGAATATATGGACGTTGGTACGAGCAACGGGTGGCGCCTCGACGAGGTGGTTCCCGCCGCTGAGATCGTGGCCCGCATCAGTGCGCGCCACCCGATCGAGCCGATCGGCCCCTCTCGGCCGGGCGAGGTTGCTGCACGCTATCGCTTCAGCGACGGCGCCGGCGAGATCGGCATCATCGCCTCGGTCACCGCACCATTCTGCGGCGACTGCACACGTGCCCGCGTGAGCGCCGATGGCCATCTCTACACCTGTCTCTTCGCAACCGATGGGCTGGCGCTGAAGCCCCTCGTGCGCCCAGAGCCAGATCTGGCGCGCCTCAGTCATGCACTGCGCAGTCGCTGGGAGCAGCGCGACGATCGCTACTCGGAGCTGCGCGAAGCGATGGGGGAGCAGCACCTCGAGAAGGTCGAAATGTTCCGCGTCGGCGGGTAGTTTTCCACAATTCAGCCGCCTGCCACGCACTGCGTGGAGAAATCACCCGCAGAGCCCCCAAAGTTCGTGGATAAGTCCCTTCCGTTTGCATGCGCTGCGCAGGAAGATTGCAGCAGCCCGAAGGGGCCAGCGGTGACGCCGCCGACCGAGCAATCGGCCAGGCGGAACGTACTGCGGCGATGACGGGATCGAACCGACAGGCAACTGTCGGATCTGGTGAAGGACCACCGCCTACGAGGCAACTTGTAAGGTGGAACGGAGGGTCACCAGGAAGCTCGCCTCACGGTGAGTGACTCGATCCGATTCCGCAGCGGCGGGGATCCGGCGTGAAAGCGTCGCCCCCACCATCGGATGGCACTTCGGGCTTTTGCTTGCCCTCAAGCCCCTACGGCATCAACTCCTTGATCCTGTCGCGGATCGCATTGATTGTTGCGCGACTGAGAGGCGATGTGTACCTCGGCGGCATGATGCGGAACTGCTTCGCCTGCCCGGTGAGCGCCGGGCCGAGCTGCTCGATGAGGGCAGGCAAGGCTGCCTGTGAGATATCGGTCCATGCGAAGCCCTTCGCGGCGCGAACCAGGTCAGCCGCATTGAGAATGGTGTCAACCGTAATCGTTTCGCGAACCGCAAGCAGCACGGCGAACTGGCGGCGCATGCGCCCGTAGTCAGAGTCGCTGTGGCGGGTGCGCGCATACGCAAGCGCCATATGTCCGTTGTAGTGATGGTCGCCCTTAGAAAACGTGACGCGAATATGGCCACCCTCTGGCGCTGGGTAGTGCTTATCGACGATCGTTGCTGGCACGTTGATGTCAATCCCACCAAGCGCATCGATCACCTTCACTACGCCGAAGAGATCGGCAACGAGCACGGCATCGATTGGTCGGTCGGTGAGCTCTTCAATGGCACCACGGACCGCGCCGATGCCACGAATGGGACCCTGCCCCGGCCACTTGTCAGGTGCGCTCATCGCAGTGGAGTAGAGGCCATTGAGCATGCCGCGCACGCACTTGCACGGCTTTGCATCCCGTGCGTCGCCAGGCGGGAGAGGAACATTCGTCAGATTGCGGGGGATGCTGACCATCAACACCTTGCCCGTCACAACATCCATCTCGACAAGCATCATGACGTCGGTGCGCCGCCCCGATCGCGTTGGGCTGCCGTCTGAGCCGATGAGGAGGAGGTCAAACTTCGTTGGATCTTCGCTTGCGGTAGCTCCCCAAGGGGTTGTCGTGGAAGGCATGGTCCATGGTGTCGCTGCGCCGAGTTCTGGAAGTGTGCCCCTCCCAGCGCCGGTATTCCCGCCCGTTGGCGTGTCACTCGGATCACTGCTCGCAGATTCGCTTGGCTGGGCTGAGGTTCCCGGTGATGCCGTGCCGCCAGCGCTCTCGCTTGGGCTCGGTGTGGGAGAGCCAGCAAACGTTTGCTTGATCAGCTCATCGACAGTAGCAATCGTATTTCCGAGCACGATGTGTGGTGCACCGATCAGGAAGACCGCTGCGAGTGAGATCGCTGCAAGCGAGAGCGCCCCTGGCCGCTTGGCTCGAAGGAGTTCCACAAGGGCAACGAGGCGCCAGACGGCGAGCAACACATTGCTAATCGCAAGGGCGCCGAGTACCCCTGGCGTTACGGCAAAGGCGAGGAAGCGGAAGATCCCGCCCTGCGCGTAGTTCACTGCTGTGAGCCCGGCGATCGCGACGATTGGGCTCATAAAGAGGAGCCCTGCGCGCCAGCGGCGCATCCACAGGTGTCCAAGGCCAGGGATCAAGAGGCCAAGCGTGACGGCCACGATGCTGGGGGTGGGTGCGGCGGCTGATCGGTTTGGCATCACTCTCATTTCTGCCTGCCTGAGGCGACTGTCTTGATGGTGAGCATAGTCTACTCAACCAGCCTGCTTCAAGGAACACGCCTGGGGCGCAGAACGTGCTTGGCATAACGTGGCCTCGGCGCAGATTCTGCGCCGAGGCCACTCCCAGCTAACGAGCTCCGATCAGGAGCCGGCTACCTGCACCCTGCTGGGACTACGCCTGGGTTCGACGACGTGAACTCACGCAGTCGGAAACCATGCTCTCCTGGGTGTGCTTTCGCCGTGTACGCCACGAGCCAAAGGTCGTCTGTCGATTGCCCCTCAAGTGAGTCGGGCCCGCATACCGTGCCCCACCAGTTGAGTCGCAGGACGACGTCGCTCGACGTCTCATTGACGATATCCACCCCGTTCCGAACGAACCGGTTCATCTGCACATAGACAGACGTCGTGCTCTCGAACGCCCCGTCCGATGCAGCCTTAAACCGGAGCGCCATCGCAGTATGGTCTCGGAAGACGTTCTTGTTGATCTTCCAGTTCATATCTGCATCGCTACTCACAGCGTTCATCTGCAGGTTGAGCGCACGCGTGCCAGCTGTACCCGTTCCGTGGTCATTACCTGCGCCGCTCATCGTGGGCATTTCGCCCAAGAATGAGTTGTAGGTAACGCTGAACAGCGTGATTGGCTGTGTGTCGTTCGCGTTCGTGATTGCTGCAAGATAGCTCTCAAACTTATTGTTCAAGATCGTCAAATCGTTTGCACCGTTGAGGAAGATTCCATAGAACACGTTTGTGAACGTATTGTTGTCGATCAGCCAGTGCTCTTGTGGGGCACCGCTGGTGCTAAACACAATTGCAGAGTCGGTGAATCCAACGAACGAGTTATCGCGGATAATCGCTGGATCCAAGTCGCTAAGACCATCACCAACAACGTTGATGCCAACAGCAGCCGAATTGCTATCGGTCGCCGCCATCGTGACGTCACCACTGTTTTTTAGGGTGAAGCCCTCGATTGTGACTCCTGCCGGTACGTCAAGCGCAACCGAAATGATCGGCTGGTTGACGGTCCCACTCTCCTTCTTGATGATCACTGTCCCAGAGGCAACCAGGTTGACCTCTTTCGTGATCGTAATGACCTGGTCTGCGGCAAGGAGCATGGTGCCACTGTGCACCCTAACTGTCGCGCCGGGTTCAGCATTGGCCAAGGCTGCCGAGAGCGCAGTGTACGTACACGCGACTGTTCGGCTTGCCGCCGTGACCGTGGTCGCTAACGTCGATAGGACGAGAGCGAATGTGACGATTCCTACGAGACGGAGCTTTCTGTTCATAGAACCTCCTGCCGCTAACGTGACTCGCAATTGCGAGCCTCATTCACAATAGGAGTCCTGCGCAGGTGCGCTTATTGATAGCCAGTGACTATGTCTTATCTGCTGGCTGCTAATTCGTGGTCGACCCCCGCGGGGTCGCGGAGGGTCTACTCGGCGATCGGCAGCGCGCGCCCGGCAGCCTTTGCCGCGGCGGCACGCTCAGCCCAGGCGCCGAGCACCTCATCCTTGTGTGGGCGAATTGGGCAGTGTCCGTCCTTGTTCCCTGCCTCGTCGCAGTAGCCGAGCGGTACGCATTTTGGCGCGAGGAAGCTGCCCAAGAATGGGCTCACCGCGAACACCTCGTGACGGATGAGCTGGAAGAGGCGGCGGATCTCCCACTGCGCCATCGTGCAGAGGCGCAGCCCCGACATATGGATGAGCGCTCGGAGGTTCACCGTCATGATCAGGTTCGTGCGCGTTGCGTTCGGGAAGACAAACCGCGCATCTTCAGCGGGGATCCCCGCCTCGACGAGATCACCGTAGAGACCAAGGGCACCCTGCGTCGCCTCTTCGAAGCGTGCGCGCACGGTCTCATCGGCCTCGGCGACCGATCCCGGGAGCATGGTCGCCGCCTTCTTGAACGTGACATAGCGCTGCGACTGCTGGTCGAATGCAACGCCCGCGCGATGTCGCACCAGCTGGTGGCTCAGGGTGCGCGTCACCCCCGTGATCGCGAAGGTGAAGACGATGTGCTCGATGGTGCTGCCGTGCCCCGACTCGATCACGCGGTTAACAAGTTCGCGTTGCTTAGTTGGGTCGATCTCGCCAGCAACGGCGCGGCGGTAGATCTCTTCAGGCGGAAGCTCGGAGTAGCAGGTTCGGCACGCCGTATAGATGATCGGCACGTAGGAGCGCTCAACAATCTCGCGATCAGGGAAGAGGAGGGTGGCCTTCATCCCCAGGTCGTGCCGCCCTGGGTTTTTTGGAATGCCGCTCTTCTGCTTTTCGCTCATCACGCCTCCTAGTAGTAATCCGAACACGAGAGGAAGTAGCCACAGCTACAGATCAACTTGCACTTGCGCTCGAGCATCTGCGCACCGCAGTTCGCGCAACTTGTCATGACAAGACCCGGATCGATGTCCGTGATGACGGCGCTCTCGCTGCGTGCAGTTACGGGGGTGGTGAGATCGGTCGACACCTGCGCGTTGGTCACCTCGGAGAGCGTCTTCATCCGCCGATCCTAGCGCTCGTCGGGGCGGCGTTGAGGAGCGAGCGCACCGCGGCCACGATCTCTGCTGGGGCGGCCCCAGAGGGGAGGGTGCTGACGAGGCGGAGGTCGGCGGGGCCGACAACGAGATGCTCGCGGGCATAGGCGAGGAACGCGACCCAGGCGTCACCGACAAGGAGGAGTGGGCGTGCCGTCGTGGTGACCTGGAGGAGGTTCCACGCTGCGGCGACCTCGACGAGGGTGCCGATCCCACCATCGAGGGCGATGCCGAGGTCTACCTGTGAGAAGCGGCGCAGCCGGTCGAAGAGGTCGCTGTTGTCGATCGCCGTGGTGACCCAGCGGTTGGCGGGGAGGCCGTCCCATGCGGTGACGGTGTAGCCAAGTACCTCGCCGCCCGCCTCACGCGCACCGTGCGAGACCGCACTCATGAGCCCCTCGTAGCCACCTGTCACGACGCGAAACCCGGCGGTCGCCAGCGCTGCCCCAAGTGCAATGCCCGCCACGTAGCGCGGGTCGTCTGGCGTGATGCGTGCCGACCCGTAGACGGCAATCGTCGGTGTGCTCATTCGCAGCGTGTCCCATCTGGTGGGAGCGTCCCTGAAATAAGGAAGGCAATCGCTGCGTCATCGATGCAGCTGCTCTTGCCACCAACACCCGTGTGCCCCTCGCCGACGAACGAGAGGAGGCGCCCCTGTTCAAGGCGTGCTGCGAGCCGCTCGCTCCAGGCATACGGGGTTGCAGGATCTCCCGTTGTGCCGACGACGAGGATCGGTGGTGCGCCGGCACCGTTAATAGATTCGGGCAGCGGATCGGCATTCCGCGCCGGCCAGACGCCACAGAGGAGGCCACTTGCCGCCTGCCCCGCGGCAAAATCTGGCGCGTCGTTTTTGAACTGCTCGTAGATTGCGCGGTACTTGTCGATCGATGCACTCGTGGGGTAGTCGATGCAATTAATCGCGAGGAATGCCTCCATGATGTTCGATGCGTAGCCGCCGCCCTGGTTGCGATCAACATACGCATCGGCCAGTGCTGCGAGGAGTTCACCATCGCGCTCCTTCGCAGCAGAGCCGAGGCCGGCAACCGCGTACTCCCAGTAGTCGCGGTTGTAGAGGGTCATGATGACCCCTGTCCAGATCATTCCCGCCGAGAGCGTGCGCCCGTCGTCAAGGGCGATCGGATTCTTTTCGGCCGCTGCCGTCAGGCGATCAAACGCTGCACGTGCTGCACCGTTGCCGAACGGGCACTGGGCGTCTGCATCGCACCAGGCGAAGAGTCGATCGAGTGCCCCTTGAATCGACACACCCTGCTCACCGTACTCTGACGCGTCAGTTGGAACGGGATCAACGGCGCCATCGAGGACGAGGTGTCCGACCGATGTGGGGTAGAGCGTTGCGTAGACGGCGCCAAGGAGCGTCCCGTAGCTGAACCCAAGGTAGTCGAGCTTCGTCAGGCCCATGGCGATACGCATCGACTCCATGTCGCGTGCGGACGCGCTTGTGCCGATGTACGGAAGAAGGTCGCCACTCCGCGCGGCACACTTGCGTGCGAACCAGATCGCGTCATCCTTTGCCGCAACCCAGTCGGCCGCGCGCGGCACGTCGGGGATACCCGGCTCGTAGATCCAGGCATCGAGCTCGCGGTTCGTGAGGCAGTTCACCGGTGCGCTCCGCCCTGTACCGCGCGGATCCCATGTCACGAGGTCGAAGCGGTTGCCGATCTCTGCGGGAACAAGCCCGCGACCGTTGCTCGCCAGCACATTGATCCCCGACGCACCTGGTCCGCCGAAGTTCAGGAAGAGCGATCCCACGCGCCCTTCTTGATCGGCGGCAGGAAGCATGGCAATGGCGATATCAATCGTCGGGCCGCCTGGATTGGCGTAGTCGAGTGGAACGGGG